>JAALOO010001972.1_pt1 | contig 12390 bp, 13 predicted proteins | sample 7257641 | NCBI WGS metagenome assembly JAALOO01 (sample SAMN14085613, study PRJNA598686) | mite metagenome | biome: ENVO:01001000; feature: ENVO:01001002; material: ENVO:01001226; isolation source: single female mite from University of Michigan culture on fish food culture... ... | reverse complement strand
AGTGACTAACCAACTTCTAACGAGGAATGAGTGAGTGAATGAAGTAAGTCTCGAGTATAAATAATTTATATGTTCAAGAGTGGTAGTAGTGGCCATCATAAATCGATAATGGCACTTGGGCAATAGGGATGATGGTGGTGGCGGTGGAGGGCACTCTGAGGAGGGCGGAAAAAGTTTAGCTCAAGAGTCGAGGAAGAAGAAAAAGAAGTCTGAGAAGGCTCATTTCATTTGGTAAAAGCCGGTCGGTGCTCCTGCTGCTGTTGCTAACTAACAACCAATGCCAATGGAAAAGAAACGAAACGAGAAAAAGACTTCTGGAGACACTCGATAGCGATAAAATAGCGGATGGGGTAGTAAAAACACAGAGTTTAGTTCTTCTTTTTCTCCCGCCAAAAATCGGCACAGAAGGTGCCCCTGTTCTTCTTTCTTTTTTTTCCACAATTTTTGCCCAAATGCTCAGCACTGTGCACATTTGGGCACGCAGTCTCAAACAGGCAGACAAAATAAAAAAAGGAAGAGAGAATGCCCCATGGGAAGAATATAATTTATTTCGATGTCAACTCACACGGAACATTGACTGGCAGAAAGAGTGAAGAGTGAGCGAGTGAAGTGAGTCCTGCGACTGGTACTCCCTCCATCACAAGACACAGCGCCTAGGCACCCGCTGACTGATGCTGCTGCTCTTTGTGCCATTGGGCCACAAGAGAAGGAAAAAAAGAAGGAAGGAAAATTGGCGCCCTCCTTTGCATTTGCCTCGACTCGGCTGCTGCTGCTGCTGCCAATCATGAGGAGCACACATCGCAAATTGAAATCGAACCGAGCCTAGACGAGTTTGCTGCTGATGCTGCTGCTGCTGGTGATGATCAATTGACAACAACAGTCTGAAGTCTGAATTCATTAAACCCTGTCGGTGTTCCCGCCAATATATTCAAATTAGTAGTTTGGTGAGCAAGTGAAGAATTATTCTGCTGTGGGCTGCTGTTGAAGTAACAAAAAAAACGTTTTTTTGCACTGATGATAAAAAATTTTGTAATAATGCCGGAAAGAAAGTAAAAAAACTGAGGGCTTTAAAACTCAAACGACATTAGCATCTTCAATGACGATGATTGAAAACAATTATCCAACAGTAATTTGCCGATTAAAAAGTTGAAACAAGAGAGAGAGAGAGAGAGAGAGAGAGATAAAAGTGACTTAGGGCAGAACTGAAAGCTGCTGCTAGAAGGTCAATTGACAATAAACAAAAATAATAAAACAGAAATCTAAAGCAACAACATCTATATCCAAACAAGTCCAAACTGAATCAGTGCAACAGTGCGTGTCCACGCTGATTAGTTTGATCATCAGAGAAATGTGAGCCCTTGGTACCACTAACTAAAATCAACCTCAATCTTACATCGTTGCATTCAAAATAACAGCATTTAGCCTTAAAACAGCAGCAGCAGTAACGACAGTTACTTAAAGTTTTGAGGAAGCCCAAACGTCATCAGAAGCGTTTGTCAAGGTTTTTAAGTCATCAAATTGAGGAAAGAAAGCAAAGAGACAAATTTCCATTTTTAAGCAACGTCTCTAGAGAGAAAGAAGGACTTAGAGGAAAATGATTTTCAACTGTTTTGAGAAATGGACACTAAAAGTTGCTTGAGCGTTGGGCCTTCCTTCTTCATTTCCTGGTCAGGCAGGCAATACCACTTACCGTCAGTGTATTTGTCGTAATTGGGCGTCACCACCAGTTTGGAGATGTTCTCGAAGAAGGAGCTCTTCATTAGCTTCTTGCACATTTTGCCGGCGTGGTGGACGCACTCACGCGCCTTATCAATATCTGCCTGTAAAAGAGCAAAAACATATGCAAACGTTATTAGTTATTACAGTGAGTAAGAGAAGGAAATGCAAGGCAAGTTACTGAAGTTACCTTTCCTAGAACAAGCTACCTTTAATACTAAACCAACTTTCTGATGCTACTTCTGACGAACACATTAGCTTTCGTAATTTAATTTGAACACTGCCAAAGATTTTGCTTTGGCCCACTTTCTAATTCCTGCATAAGTTTTTTACCAGCAGAGAAAAATGACAAAAATTAGAAAAAAAATTCACTGGGCTGCAAAAGAAAAGTAATCAAATGCTAACTGCTAAGCAATTAGACTATTGAACATTTCAATAGAGCAATTACAAAAAAATACAAAGCAAAATTGCGAGTGCTAAACTATCTTCGACAAAATTTAAAACAAAAGTGTACTTAAAAAGTACTTTTCTGCACAAACCTTCTCCAGCGTAAGTGACGCCCTGATGATGTAGCATGAGGACCAGGTGACCGCCTCCATGAAGCCCTCATCTTTGACTCGCGCAAAGAGGTCGATGCCCGCCTTGACGTTATTTTCCCCGAGGAACTTGTCATAGGCGGCGTTCATGCGCTGGTGGCCCAGCCGCAGGCTGTACGCCTCCACCGTCGGCGTCTGCTGGCCCGGCTTGAACAGCTCCTCCAGGCTGTCGTCATCCGTCGCATTTAAACTGTGATCATGGTAATGATGTGTTGTGGAAGAAGGGGATGGATGCGGTGAAAAACAAATGAGGTAAGTGAGAGAGTGAGAGTGAGAAAAAGTGCACAGCAAATTAGTACACAGAGTGACTCAAAGTTTGATTTGAGTGCGCCGTGTGCTGATTTTCTGCTGTGTTGTTTGTGGGAAAGGCAAAGGGATCCCTTTGCTTTCAAATGAGTAAAAATGAGAGAGTGAGAAAAGTAAACTGCTGTCGCCAATGTCAATGTTGAGGTTAAGAAGGGAAAAGATGAAAGTGATAGTAACAGGTGCAAGGGAGGGGAAAAGCAGCAGGTATGAAAGTAAAGCGATAAGTGCAAACAAAATGAGGAGCATGAAAGCTGTGATAATTTTGCTCCCTGATCAATTGATGCAAATTGACAGCAACTGTCCTTTTTGACAAAAATTTCCCATTTTTTTGAAAAAGTGCGCTCTAACCTTTCGTGGTGTTTGTTGTTGTTGACTGTAGTGCTGCCACCGCCAGTGCCGTAGTAGTGATAGGAGCCCGGCTTCAAGTCAGGCAACTTGGAGCCATTTTTGTCGGCCTTTTTCTTATTCTTTGCTGGCTTCCCCATGTCGGAGGTGCTCATTCTCTTTTAGTTTTGAAATAGTAGAAATATCACAAATATAAAAATTCACAAAACACAAACAAAAGCAGAGAAGTTTGGCGGCACTTGAACAAGAGAGAGAGAAAGGTGCACAAGTGGTCCCCTCAAGTGGTGCTACTGCTGATGCTGCTGCTGATAAGGGCGATAATGGAAGTGATGAGTGGCGATGACAAATAACAAAAATAACAATGATGAACAAGTGATATCAGTTGCCAGGAAGATGAAGTTGAAGGCAACTCGCAGGCAATTTTAGAGATATTTATGCAATTTGCTTGTCGTCGTCGTCGTGGTCGCCAGGTTGAATGAAGGGGTGAATCATCGAACATCGGTGTGTGTGTGTGTCGTCAATTCACTCGCACTGCACCTTGTGCACTGTACCACACATGGCACCACAACACTGGGAACTTTTCCTATGCAAAGAAAAGTTACACAATAATCGTGCACAAACAATAACGATTATGCTGAGGATCGTGTGGCGGTACTATTTTGTACGAGGGACCACCGAAGACTGTGAAGACTGTGTACGGTGAGGTGAGTTGAACGACGATTGATGGCGGCGGCGTTGAAATTGTATTGTATCGTATCAATCGTCTGATGATGATGAAAATGATATCATGTTTTCCTCCTTGATGAGAAGAGAGAAAGAGAGGTAAGGAGTGACCGCTTTTTGTTTAAAGTAAAATGCCGTTTTTCTGCCTGTTGGACCCAAACAGTCACTGTCAGGGGAAAGAAAGAAGCAAAAAAATGAAAACGACAAATGAGGAGTGAGAGGAAAAAGTTGTCACCACCGAAAAGTGATGTGGTGGTGGTGGTGAACGGGGAAAACAAACACAAAAGTCAGTTAGTCTTTGTTGTTGTTGCTGCTGCTGCTGTTCACATGGAAATCGTGATGTTGATTGTCGTCTTTCTTCTAATTAAGAAGAGCAATTTGAGAGCAAGTCTGTTGCCAGTTGCTGCTGCTGTTGCTGCTTAGCTGGAAAACTGAAAAGTAACCACTAGCAGCACTACTGTGATTGACAGAAACTGAAGGTGTTTGTCGGGTTAGCTGAGGAAAGAGAGCGAAAGAGGGATAGCACGTGTGTCGCATAACCGTTGACTGGCCCCTAATATTTTTTAAGTGAAGGTGGCAGTTGTGGCTGTGGTGGTTGTGGTGGTGGTGCTCGTAGCATTTTAGATGAACATTTGCAGCACGCACATGTTGGATTGAGACTGGGACAGCAGCAGAGAGGCAGCAGTTGTCGCCTCCGATCTTGCCCACCGTTGTTGTGTTGTTGTGTCACCGCGTCACAGGTAAAGGAAAGCGAAAGATGTAAACACACGAGGCGCCAAATAAAGAAAAGAAGAAAAAGTCTTGTAAGTGGCAGTGGTACTGGAGGAAGGCTGAAGGCGCATTGGCACACACTGTGGCTAGGAAAGAGAGAAACAGAGTCAGAGTGCAAAGAAGAAGAGGAAAAAAAAGAAAAAAAAGTTGTGTTGCCTAGAGACACTACACTAGAGCCAGTTTGCAAACAGCAGCAGCACCTGTGTAATAATAATTGCAGCTGATGATGAGACGCCGGTGGCTACACAATCTCCTTCAGTGTTCTCCTCTCTCTCTCTCTCTCTCTCTCTCTCTCTCTCTCTCTCTCTCTCTCGCTCATTCCCTTCTATTGCGTCACATGTGTTCAGTGCACTGATGTGTGCCCAGCACTGCTGCTGATGTGCACAGGGCACACACACACACAATTTTTTTCCCAATTGGCACTCGGCGGTGATGGAGATAATGAAGGTGAGCCACTGCCTCCACTGCGACCACTGCTGCTGTTGCAGTGCCGCCAGCCGCTGCTCCTAATCACCTAGCCTCTAAATTAATTGTCCCCATACTTTGTCTTCTTTTACTCTTACTCTTTCTTGCTATCAAACTAGTCTCTTACTCTTTCGATTTTTCATTTTTTCAGCAAAGAACATAGTGCACGATCTCTCTCTCCCTTGTTTCAATCAGTGCAATCATCAGCAATGTAAATTAACTCTCTCTCTCTCTTTCTCTCCAGCTTCACATTGAAGCTGCCTCTAAAGTTCTCCTCTAAACTTTGAGCTTGCAAACGGCTTGATACTGATCACTAATAGCACAAAGGCAGAGCTAGCGCCCTTCCATAAAGTTGAAAACGAGTCATGATCACAACCTCAACTGCTGCTGTTGCTGCTGCCCCTGACCACTGAGTCAAGTCAGTCAGTGTCACTGTGCAGTCGCAGTCGAATCCTCTGATTTGATCCAAGTGCACTTACTCACTTTTACTCTTACTCTTTTTTTGTTTCTTGCTTTATCACTTTTTATCCCCGTCGTTATTCAGTCATCAGCCAGCCATTAGCTTGAACTGGCACTGGAGGTGATGGCGATGGTGGTGACCGATCTTCGATGGATAGAAATCCTCTTCACGGTGCACTGATTTCTGATGATGATGATGATGACGGTGGCGGCGGTGACGCCGACGGTGCTGATGGCGCTAAGGTGCACTCTTTTTGGCACAATGCATTTATGCAAAGCGAGCACATACATTTTAATTGCCCATGCTTTTACAGCATTGATGTAGTGGAATGCACACAGAGCTGAACTTTGCCGTTCTGAAATGGTTGAGATGCTTCAAATTGGAGAAAAGGTGGCTGGGAAAATGGCGCAGCTAGTTGGCATCACTACAGTAAAAACCCTCGTAATTATAATTGCTATTGCTACTAGCAGACCTTGAAAACTGCTAATGTTTTAAAATTTTGCTTTAAAAAATTTAAAATACATGAGCGCATAAATTAAAATTGTCAAATTTTTTTTGCTGCTGTTTTCAGTGAATATAGTGAAATCAGGGGCAACATCAAGAGTTGGAATGTTCACTTGAAGAGTGCTCACAGAGCGCATCATTTAAATTGATATTTACTGCTGCTGCCATCGCTTTTTTACTATCTACTTCATCAGAACTACTAAAAGTAGAAAAAAGAAGAAAAAGACGATCTTTTCCGGCAAGCTTTCTCTTTCTCCTTTTCTTCTTTTTCTCTTGAACTCCGACAAATGTCGTACGACTACCACCCCTGCTGTCACTGCTGCTGCTGCTGTTGCTGCCGTTGCCCAAATCTCAAATCTTCTTTTGAATTCACCACTTTTCTTCTGTTTTGTCTGCTCCCTCCTCCTTCTCTTCTTCACTCAGTGTCCGCTTCGGTTAATTATTTGGGCAAACGAGAAGACATCGATTAATCGTGCAAACAGCGGCGGCAATGGCAGCATTTCAGCGCTGAAATTTGCCGCCACTGCTGCTTACTGACAAACTTTTATCGAATCAATCTTTTCATCTATTTATTCAAGTAAAAACTTTGGGCCGATGAATAAGTCTGTCTGTCTGTCGGTGCCCAGCAGTTAGAGTGAGTGAGTGAATGAGCTCGCCAGTGAGACAGTCACAGTGTGTTCTCGTAGGAAAACAGTGGCAGCAGCCATTGAACCAGCAGTCTTTTGTACGGCAGATCATGCAGAGAAGGGAAGCTGAAAGGAACTTGCAAGTCACTTGGCCAAGGATGGCCAAAGAGTTCTGTGTGTTTTGGTTGCTCACATTAAGAGACTTACGTAAAACAGAAAGAAAGATGGTGGGGAAGAAAAGATTCTTTCGTTTGGAACCAAAGGAATCAAGGAGGGGGAGGAAGATGATGATGATGATTATGCTGGTAGCTGTAGTGGTGGTTTTGTCCAAAAAACAGAGCAAAGAAGGAAAAAGCAGGGTTCGCATCGGCTGGTTCATTGAATAAAGAGAATGAAGAAGATGCACGCTACCACTACCACTCCCACATTTCCCCGTTGTACAAGAGAGAGTACAAGTTGCGAGCAAGTGCACTGTCAACTCGTGCTTAATTTGCCTTCTTCTTCTCCTTCCTTTTCTTCTGCATCTGCAGTTTGAAATAAAATTATGATAAATAGATGGCAAATTATATGAACCATAAATGCGGCGTCGGCGGCGGCCGCAGCCGCTGAGACCAGAGACACACAAAACATGAAAACTGAAAACTGGGTTGCTGCTTTCCGCTCTTCTGATCTCACTCCTTTTCTCCCCTTTCTTTTGGCCAGCAATGCTTTGCTAGCTAGCTTTGCTTTTATTTTCAAAATGCTTATTCTTTCTCTCTTTTCTTTCTCTTTGGTTTGACGACAGAATGACCACCACCAGCACCAGAATCAGCACACTAATGCTCTTTCCCGCCTTTACTCTGTTTTGAGTTTTCCTTCTCGTTATTGTTGTGTGGACAGCGCAAAACGCTGTTGAAAGGGAAAATGAAAAAGAAGAGGAAAAAGAAGAAGACGAAAGAACAAATATAATAATAATAATAATATCATCATCATCCATTCACCAGTTTACCATCTAGCTGGCTGAATCTTTTACCAACAACAACCGAAGCAGCAGTAGTAGAAAGAGATCTTGTGTGTTTAGACGGCCCGTTTGCGCTAGGCTAACTACAACCAAACATAACTGCAAGAGGCAGCAAACAGGCAAATGGCCAGCTATTTAGGCAAATGTACAAATGGAAAGGGACGACAGCAAAGATGGTGATGGTGATGGTGATGGGCAACGGCGGCAACGATTATCAATAAATCTACTTTATTATGCCATTTTTAATGTTCGAGTTTGCAGCTTTCTTCAAAAATTGCATCCACATGCTAGTGCTTGTTTGTACCAGTACACAACAAACAAATTATATGTAAATGTTGGTCGTCAAGATTTTTTATTTTGCTGCTCTTGCTTTTTAACTGATTTTCAGCTTTTGATTGTTTAATTTATATTTTATACGAACTTGCCGCAGCAACACAGCAAACGCCTCTAACTAACTTTAAGGCAAATGCTTAAAAAAGATAAAATCACTTCACAAGATTTAGCAAGAAAAAATTGCTATCGTCTTTTTAAAAAAAGCAATTTAAAATTTAGTTTTAAAAATGCTTGTCTCGTTTCTCAATTTGTTTCAACACATCACACACACGGGTACAGTGAAATGCTGTCAAAATTTTATGAATGTAAAAAAGGTGCATATCAAGAGTGATAGTGAAAAATGCTTTTATGCAGATTTAGTACATGGATACATTTCTAGCAGCTGTTTAAACTTGAACTTGGCCACTATTATCATCAACATCTTCATCATCATCAGTGAACACAGTAGTTGATGCACCGCTCCGAGTGCGTCACTCTCAGTGGACGAGCATCTCCGTGGTGGACTTTCTTTGAGTGACTTCGTGCCAGAAACTTCCATCGTCTGAGGGCAACATCGTACGAGGGTGGAAGTTCATTAATGGGAGAAGGAGAAGAAGATGAAGAAGATGAGGATGAGGATGAGGATGAAGATGAAGAGGAGGAGGAGGGGTCCATTGACACCACCGCCGCTGAAGACCTTCGACGGCCTTCATTACCAGGCATCTTCACCACTTCCTTTTTCTCCAACATTTCCTCACCACTTTCCTCATCACCCGATTCCTTTTTCTCTATTTCAAGATCAATCATGTTCACTACAGTAGAATATTCAGGCGGGTTGATATCATATCCTCCTGCTGCCTCCAGATCACCGGACCGATTGCCGTTTCTGGCGTGGTCAAACTCGGCCATAGCCCGGGCAATGTCACTGTCAGCGCTGAGACCGTTATTAGTCCCTCCATTTCCGCCGTTCTCCATCAGATTGTCAATGTTGAGCTGAATGAGGTTGAAGAAGATCTGATTGCGAGTGGCCAGGTGGTGGTGGTGCTGGTCGACGGCGCTGCTGAAGCCCGGCAACCAGGTAGCGGCGAGGACCAGCAGGACGACGACGATTGTCACCAAAAGAAGAATGGACAGTAATGAGCGGTACTCGGAGAGAGTGTTTGAGGTGCTATTTTTGTTGTTATTGTTTTTGCTGCTGCTGCTACTGTCACTGGTGCTACTTAGCACACCTCCCGTCACTTCGCCGATCACTCCCGAGCGGTCAATCTCATTTTGGAGTATGTAAAAGACGAGGCCGACGACGATGAAGGCGACGATGATGGAGAAAATGTTCATCGTCGGGGTGGGCGGCCGAGTAGGGCGGACAGGTCGAACTGGTGGTGTGGCCATCATTTGTGGTAGTTTGTTTGTTTGTTTTGTGTTGGAATGAGGTGTATCGAAAAAATGAAATGAAAAATTCAAGTATGGTACTTGAAGTGATAAGTAAGTTAAATAAAAATTTGACACCTCTGCAGTGTACAGACAATTTCAAGTGTAAATGAAGACAAAAAAATTTAAATTGAGCAAGATTGAAATAAAAGCTCAATTTTCAGCTGACACTTAGCTGTTACCAGCAAACGGTGGCGACGACGACCTCTGGACAGCTCAAGAAGCTCTGCTCTAGATTGACAAGTGAAAAGTGGTCGCAATTCTTTAAAGTGGAAAAGTCTGCTATAAATAAACACTTATGCACGCAGTCTGCTTGTCTTCTTCACTGCCTCAAAGATCACCACTGAATGACTAGTCAGGTCGAGTAAACTTTACTGGTGACGTTTGTTCTTTTGGTTTTTCTACTGGCGGTGGTAACCAAGTGAAGAAGAAGTGGTCTTGGTGGTAGTCGTCGTCGCTACCGACAAAAGTTCTAGATCAAGAGAGTGAGGAGAACAACAGTCAGAGAACAAAACTCAAGGAGAAAAACAAAGCTGGTGTGTGTGCTTTAGTGCATCTACCATCTACCTCTCTTGTCTGTCTAACTTCTTTTCTGCTTGCAGATTGCCTACTGTATGTCAACTGACAATTATTGGATTTTTCATTTTTTGCACTACTCTCCCTCTCTTCTTTTTGTTTTGTCCGGAAGCACGGTTTCTTCTCGGCACAGCATTGCCGATATCATTCGTCTTAATGGACAAAAACTCAAGCTCGGTTATTGACGCTAAAAATTTAAAACCATCAGTTAAGCTAGTTGTCGATTGTGATTGTTGTTATTTTGTTTTTTATCTTATTGTTATGTTCAGAATTCAAAATACAGCAGTAAGAGAAGTAAATGTGCGTGTGAATCTAGCTTTGTTTTTGTGTCAGAAAGAAAATTAAATCACGTCAAATGATAAAATCAATTGAGAAGGTTCACTTTTGAAGAGTGAGTAGATGAGTGAAAAGTGGCAGGTGGCATGTGATCAGCGTTCAAGTGAAAAACAGGGGGTAAGCTTGTTACACCTCAAAAAATGGAAAAATAAGTTGTTTTCAGGTATAGAAGTTTTTCCTACATTTTAAATCCGCTATTTACCGTTTCAAATTACATCGATTTTTGTCAACAAACAAAAACTTTTTGTATTTTTCGCAACATTAGTACGCCTGTCATTTGCACATGACCAAATAGCAAAATCGATTTTAAACTTGGCATTTAGTAGATAACTGCTGCCCCATCAACTGCCCAACATTCTGACCAATCTGAGCGGGGGTAAATGACGCAAAAGCGACCCAATTTAAAAGCAAATTAATTTATTTTAATCTCAACGTTTCACTTTTTTCTTTCTAAACTCTCTTTTTTCTCTAAAATTCTAGATCTCATTTACAAACTCTTTTGCTCGACACATTTTTTTAAATTTTGCAAAACTAATCTGCTTGCGCAAATGAAAGATAACTGGAGTAATTTTTTGCTGCACAGCATTTTTCCCCTTTTGCTTTACATTCTAAAAGAATAGTACTTTTTTATACCCAACTCGGCGACGATGTTGTACGATGCAGTGCGTTCAGCAATGTACGGCAGGGTACCGTACAGAACACAGACAGCCTTAGCACTGCTGTCAGAGCTGCCTAACTACTGGCTGAAGCTTTGTGTGTGCAGTGAAGCTTGCATTCCATGCGAGGCGCAACGAGTTTGTACACAGTGCCAACACAATAGTGTGCCAGACAGAGACTTGTACTACGCCGAGCCCATGTCCCCGGCTCTAGCTCAAAGGCTGCTGCTGCTGCTGCTGTAGGCGAGCATTATTAATCAATAAATACTGGCAATTAAATTCACATGTTCAAGGAAGGGAGAGAGAGAAAGAAGAAAGAATGACGCTGCTTCTTTAGCTGATGATGATGTTGGTGCAAAAACTGTGATGGCGCAACTCTGCCTAAACTTGGGCCCTTCTCACTCTTCCTTGTCAGTTTCTTTCTTTTCTCTGCCCTCCATTGCCTAAATAAAAAAAGCAGCAGCAGCAAAAGATCGATCTTTGAGCTTACAGACACAAGCACCGTCGGTGACAAGCAAGCAACCAACCCCGACACTACAATAGAACCCCGAGAAACACACTGAAAGAGAATAATATCCCATGACACAACGTCGCTTTTGTATGTGTGTGCCGCTGAAAACGAGTACAAACAGCAGCTGACTAATAATCAGCAAAGAACAATTAATTATCGTGTCGATTACGGTTTTTTATTCAGTTGCTTCACTTTTTTGTCTTTCAAAGAAAGTGAGTGAGTGAGTGAGTGAGTCTTTCCGTGCTTATCAGAATTATAAATATAAAATACTTTTGTTTTATTTGTCGCTTTGTTTAGTTGTTGGTTAATTACAGCACACAAACAAGTTTTTTGTTTTGTTTCAGTGGTAATGACATTAGTTGGTGGAGATTTTTTGTTTGGTATGTACAAATGTGCAGGTTTTTTTTGTTTGCAGCTTGAAGGCTTGTTTGAGAGAAAGAGTGAAGGGAAAAAAAGTATTTTTAGGCTAACTTTGTACATAAAGTTTTTTTATTTATACTAAGGTATAAAAAGTGTCTAGTAGCTGCAGCTAATGTTGTGTGCAAAAAAGAGTTTTATACACAGGAGATAAGATAAAGTTATAAAGTGGAAAGCTGAGGTGCTTTGTGGTAGGATTTCACTATTGTTGTCTTTGACGCTCCGGTCCACCCATTGGCTGGTGACTGCAGAGCGGGAGTTTGAGAAGGGGAGGGAAAGAAAGAGGTGAAAGTTGGGGTGCGGGAGTTTTTGTGGGAAAATGGTGAAAGTAGGGGCAAAAACGATCAAAATTTTTAAATTTTTTTAAAGAAGGTATAAAAATGTCATGCACAGAGGTGAGCGTGAACGGGTTGTTTGCGTGAATAATAATGCTTGAGTGTGTTTATTGATTTATTAGCCCAAACAAAACAGAGGAAGGGGTAAAAATGTGTGTGGGGAAGTAGTAAAGGGGGTCTTTGAAAGGAAGAAGAAGAAAGGGAGGGTAGTTGACAAATCTATTATTATATTCACAACTTGTACATCAATGAAAAATATAAAAAATGTACACGTATTTACAGCTTTTATGCAAGTGTCTGTACAGCA
>JAALOO010001971.1_pt1 | contig 12398 bp, 15 predicted proteins | sample 7257641 | NCBI WGS metagenome assembly JAALOO01 (sample SAMN14085613, study PRJNA598686) | mite metagenome | biome: ENVO:01001000; feature: ENVO:01001002; material: ENVO:01001226; isolation source: single female mite from University of Michigan culture on fish food culture... ... | reverse complement strand
CGGTGCACGGTTAAGTGTGGCGTGAGCGAAGCGAGCGCAACTGAGCCCTTGTATTATTTATATTAAAATATAAAAATTTAATTATTTGAATAGCGTCAGCAACAGCAGCAGCAAGAAGAGAAGTGAAGCACAATAGAACACAAGAGACAGAGAAAAAGTGAAAGATGAAAAAGAAAAGAAAGCAAAGTGATGAGCAGCAGCAGCACAGCAATTTTTCTTTTTGCTGGCGTCGGCCGTCTGCCTCGACACAAACTTTCCTCCTTCTCAAGATATTTTTCTCTTCTTTCAGAGTGCATCATCTTCTGCTTTCAAACAAGTCAGTCACAGAAAATGCATGCAAACAGGCAGACAGAGAGGAAAGAAGGAAACAGAAGAAAGCAAATTTGCCTGCCGAATCGTAATTATTCAAAATGACTAAGAAAGAGTGAGGGAAAAGAGGACAAAGTTGCCATGCCTATTATTTGGACCTCTCTCTCTCTCTCTCTCCACTTCACTCAATGGTTGGAAACTTTATTATTTTAATCTTTTATATATGCACTACTTTTCTGCAACGTCGTGGCTGCTGCTGCTGCTGCTTCTGCAACGACAGCGGCGGCGGAAAGACAGAGGCTGAATAAGTGAGTTTGAGTAAAGAGGAGAAAGAAAAGGAAAAAATCGTCCCCAAGTGTAGTAGAGGATCTAAAGACTGCTCTAGAGCTGTAAAGAGCTGGTGGTGGTGGTGGTAATAGTGCCAAACTGGTTATGTGCTTGTGTGTTCTATCGACTGGCGGCGACATCGCTGCCATCCGTCTCACTTGGCAAATACACACACAAAGCAGAAAAGCAGTGCACACAAGACTTTTCCTCTTTCTCCTTCCGCCAGCAGCACGCAATGTCTCTCCCTCCCCTATCTTCTTCTTCACACTCCCTTTCCTTCCTTCGATTAGTTTTCAATTGATTCTTCACTAGATTTTTGCTTTTCCTCTCTCCTCTACACACAGCTCACTGGGCTCTTCTCACTCTACTCGTACTTTTGAATTCGCAGAAAAGCCATCCACTAAATTAGTTTTAATTCAGCCGTTTTAATATCGAGATTAATTTCTCTTTCTACTGCCGATATTCTACTGAAGCTCTGAAGCTCTTTTTGGCGGAAAAAAGTTTTAGACAGATGGGAGAGCCTTAAATGGACGATCACTGACTGAGATTTTTTTCTTTTTTCCTAGCTACTGCCGCTTTTTATTCTCAAAAAAGAGCTATTCTCAATCGATGGTGCGACAAACGAGCCGGACGTGCAAAAGTCAAATCGGTTCTGGGCTGTGTATTTCAGAAAGAAAAAAGAAAAAAAGAAAAACAGCAACTAAACTCAGACATGCTACCCACCAAATGTGCCACATAAAACTGGCAAAACCCAGAACTAGAATAAAAAGTCATATAACCAGAGAAAGAAAGGAAGCAGATAGATCCCGGCTCGACTCAATTAGGCAATAATAATCAACTTCTCTCCCTTATTCTCTCGCTGTCCCTTCCCCTAGTTTCTCGGCAACGAGATGGGTGAGGGATGTTCAATTATTAATGGGCAAAAGAAGAAGAAGACGAACCAGAAAGGGAGATAAATTATTCAAGCAAACAGTTTAGGTTTAGGAGTTCTGCTTCTGCTTCTGCTGCTGTTGCTGGAGAATGTCCGTGTCAGTTCGTGCCGCCACTCTCTCTTTCTGACTCCCAATTCCAGCAAACAGTTGCCACTGCAGCAGCCGTGAATGGCAAATCGTGCAGCCATTAAACGCTATCTCCAGCAACAGCACCAGCAGCAGCTACTGCCTCCTCCTACTTACTGAACTGCCACTGCACTAAAGTCAACTGCTCGATAATTAAAATGCTAATATCAATTGCCGTCGAATTAATCCGGCGCTTTTAATTATTGCCTGCCTGCTTGCCACTTTCTTCTTCTTCTTTGTCTTCTTGGTCGCCGTACATTAAACGACGACTCCTATCGATTGGTCGAGATAGGAAAAGAAAGCAAGCAAGAAAAGCGGCTGCTACTACTGCACCAAATGCTGTCAGCGGCGTGAATGCAGAAAAGCTGCTGCGGCAGAGTGTGAATGCACTGCAGTGAAAGCAGCGCAGGGCAAGGCTACTGCTGCTTCTGAAAACTAAAGAAGAAAGCAAGTCCATTAAAAGTTCATATTGAGCCGGGGAGAGCAGCAATTATTTCGGGGCAATTTGTTCAGCAGAGGAGGGGGTGGCTAAGAAAGGGAGGAAAGCAGGCAGGCAAACAAGCTGAAAGCAGCAGCAAGCCATTTTAAAAGGGAGACAAAGAAAATCTAACTACTGCCACTGCTGACACAGACTGTCTTTAATTGCTTTATTAGTTTGCAATTGTCTTTCGCTTGGCTGACAACAGCTGCTGCTGCTGCTGCTGCAGTTGGCCGAGCAAGCAAGACTTTTTCGGTGACTTTCACCACCACTGCCACCACAGTGCGACACTTTGGCACCCGAACCAGAGCAAACGCCAAAGCCCACAGAGTTTAGAGCGCAGTGGTGTGGTGTGCTAATGGCGCTCGGTCCTCGTCCTCCTCCTCGTCGTCAGCGGGGTTGAATGTCATTTAAATAAATTGGCAAAGCAGGAAGAAGCAGTGGTGAGTAGTAGACCGTATGTAGAAGGGTCTATAGGGCTAATAAATTTATGAAAATGCATGCCACCAAAAAAGAGTGGAGGAGAGAGTGCACAGAAACAGCAAGAAGGAGCAAGAGACGTTTAACGGGGACCCTTTTTTCATTTCAGCACAAATGTAGAGTGGTGGTGGTGGTGGCACTTTTTCCTTACTAAAACGGGCTGTTTTTGTTTTTTACTTCATCCAAGAGTTGTAAAATGCTCACTTAAGAAATGAAAGAAAAAAAGAGCACAACAGCAGCAGAAACAGCAAAAACATTAGGCCAAAGTGAGGCCAAGCAGCAGCGTGATTAATCGGAAGTAGAGAAAGAGCACGAGGCAGAAGACACACACACAAGCACACAGCTAGTATAATAATGTGACAAAGCCAGACGCGTGTTGTTTAGTGGTGGTGATGGTTCGAGGGCAAAGAGAGAGAGAGAATGCTAGTCAAATCACCACCATCACCACCAAAAGAGAAAAATTGAGAGTAAAGAGAGAAATGAGGAAAAGGAGAAAAGAGACAATAACGCGCCATTAATTAGCCTCAGTGTCGCCAAATCGATGGGTGGCTTGGACTTGAGCAGTGCTCAGGCATATTTTCATTTCCCAGACTGTCCCCCTCATTGGTGATATATCCTCTCTGCTTTCTCTGCTGCTCACGATCGTGCACTCGCTAATTGCTAATTACTCGATCTCTCTCTTCCACTCCTCTCTTCATTCAGCTCTTTCTTCTTTCTGACCTAGAAGCGGCAGAAGTTGACGAGAGAGGGACGACTGTGGTACATCAAACACAGACACAAAGTACAGAGAAGGAGAGTTTCAGCCTGTGAGATTGGACTCTTGGGCAAAGTTCCAAGAGTGAGGCTATCGAAAAAAAATGCTCAACTCAACTTGATTCTGATCGGTTTGCTGCTGCTGCTGCCTGTCGACTATTGGCACTGGCAATTGCTGTCGGTTCGATTCCTTCTTCCTCAATCTGCCCTTCTTTTACTGCTGTTTCACCAGCTACTACTACTACTAATATATGCCGCCCGTGCAATCGATCTGTTAGTTGTCGCTCACTCGTTTTCACTCGCTCTGTCTGTTTGCAAGTGTGCCAGTGTGTGTGTGTGTGTGTGTGTACTGGAGTGCAAAGAAAGGAGGAAAGGAGAAAACGGCAAAGTACAAGAACACGGCAAGGGCGCCAGAGTGAGTAGAAGTGACATCGATCTGCGAAGCAAGAAAAAAAGAAGTGTGGCCGCCAGAAGTGCTTCAACGACGAGCTCGAGCTCGAGTTCGAATTCGAGGAAGCAAGTGCCAGGACTACGACTACAATCAACACACACACACTAAACTACACCTAGAAGTTCTGGCTTGCCATTGGCACTGGGATTCGCCAACTCCGGGCTGATTGAATTGATTGGATTCTGTAGTACAGATGACTACTAGCATACTACAAGAGACTTACCCAAAATGGGCTGCGGTACGACGACGATAGCGGCGACGATCATCACAAGGAGTGTCCAACACCAGTGCCGGACAGGATTGCTGAGGTGGTGGTGCTGATTGTTTTGGTAATCAGCATGTTTGTGTTGCTGCTTGTGAAGGCCACTGCTGTTGTTGTTGTTGCCGCTGCTGCTTTGGCAAAACAACGCCAGTCTCCCATTTTCCTTCTGCAGACAGCAGTCTCCAGGCAGCTCAAGGTGTCTGAGGCCGCCTGAATCGAGCTGATTTTGATGGCCGTGCTGCTGCATTCTGAACTGAAGAAGTGGTCTTGGTGAGTGGTGGGAGCAACGAGGACAGCTTTGATATCGCCGCCTTGAGACCTTGCTGCTGTCTGCCTCTATTTGATGAAAGTGGTGGTGGTCGATGTGAAGGTTGGGAAGGAGAAGGAGGTGGTGGTGACCATGCTGGTGCTGAGGCTGCTGCTGACTCTGAGTAGCCGGCGTTCGGGTGCACTTGTGTCCAGCTTGGGCAGCAGCGTCTGTTTGTAATTGCTGCCGCACTGATGATTGCCTTTCTCGTCTACTGCTCGTCATCCTCATGATGATTGAGAGTTGGCTGGCTGAGTGCTGTCTGTGCTTGGCTGCAAAGTGATCCAAGTGAGAGGCAGAGAATAGAGACGAAGAATAGAAACACTGGTGAAGAGAAGGAGGAGGAAACAAGAGCGCCTCTTTGTCTTCCTTGATCTGTTCGGTGGTCGGTCGGTTGATGGCACTTGTCAAAACACACACACAGCAGACAAAACGACTGCTGTTCTTTTTAGCGGTGGTGCTGCTGCTGGCGGTGAACGTTAGTTGTACGGTTGTACAGTGTGGTGCTGGTGTTGACAGCCGCCGATTCAGCGCGATTAGACGCGCCAGGAAAAAGCAAGAGCAAGAAGAGAGAGATTAGAACAATGGAGGCCGTTGATGGCCCTTCAGCAAGAAGGGGAGTAAGTGGTGGTGGTGTTTGTGTATAGTGCCTGCTGCTGCTTCTCCTGTATCAATGAATGCTGATCGTCGATTTGCTTAGTGTGCTGTGTGCCAAGTAGAGCTGCTGCTGCTGCTGCTGCTGCTGTTGGTGTTGGTAATCTTCACTCTCCTCTTTCTTCTTCTTCTTCTTCTTTAGCTATTGACGCCCGGAAATGTGTCGCCGTGCGCACGTCTGAGGGTGTGCGACACTGCTGTTGTCGTCGTCTTTGTCGTCGCTGAAAAAAGGCAAGGAGAGGAGCTTAATTAATCGAGCACGATTTGATTCGATAAGTAAACAGACAGCAGTGGCTGGTGTTTACACTGGCCAGCCATTAGGCGAGAACTTTGACAACAGTAGAAGAGGCAGCAGAATTTCTGATCTGTCTTTTCAGCGGAAGGAGAAGAATGGTAGGCCAATTAACGAGTGGACACGAAGAGACATAGACAGAGGGCAGTGAGCGCTTGCAAACACAGGCAGGCAAATAAACAAACAAACAAACCGATGAAGACAAGAAGACAATAGAATACGTGTTTGTATGACGAGTGCAGCCGTCCTCAGTTGACAGTTGACAGCAGTACACAAGTTCAATTTGTCCGAGGTGCTGCTGTCTTTTATGTACTGTAGTTGAGCTCAGTTGTGGTTGCAATTGTTGACAAGGTGGGGGAGTGAAAACAACAATGGCAAGAACAACAATCGAAACACCAAATTCGAACAACGTGCGTCAGCAGGTAGCAGAAAAGTGTAGAACAGAGAAGATTTAGTTCGAAATGAGGGTGATGATGCTCTAGTGGGATTCCCCCTTCACTTCTTCAAAACAGTGGGCGATTTTCGAGTTTAGGCACGCAGTGGGTTTTAAAAAACACATGCCTGATGCTCAGTTTCACTTTACAGACAAACAGACGTGTGTTCGACTGTGTGTGAGATTCGGTGTACAGCACTCATCGTACAGCAGCACACAGCTAACCACGTTGACACTTTTACAGACGACAAGCAAAAGAGAAAGAGCAGTAGCAGCAACGAAAAGGGAGCGGGAATTCGCGCTTCACGGAAATTCTGCTGCCGTTACTGATGAATTTGTGTGTGCTTGTTCACAGGCGATTGCTGCTGCACAAATCAAATGTTGTCACTCATAATTACGTTTGCATCAGTAGAAATCGGGGGTTGTCGTTGTCAGAGAACACGGAGCTCACCAGGAGCAGAAATGGAATCACCGAATAAAATTGCCAAGAACGGAGCGGTTCAGCGACATTCGTCCTACTGCTCGTTGTCGGCGTCGTCAACACCGATCGGCAATTTGCAGAAGGCAAAAGTGAAGGGAAGGGAAGAGGAAACGGCAGGCAGCGGCTGAGCCGGTTATCGAAATTAAATTTGCAGTCAAGCCAAGCCAAGTGAGGCTAGGCCAGTAGTCAGTAGTAGTAAGAAAAGTTGAAAAACAAAAATAGAAAAAAGGAGGAAGAAATGTTGTGAATATGTTGTCAGAATCGAATCGAGTTGAATTGAATCAGCGAGGAAAATGCTCTGGCCAAAAAGTGCAGAGAAAGTGAGAAAGAGGTAGAGTAGCGGGAAAGTGTGTTGTCACAAGGAGCTAGCAAGAGCGAAAGCGAAAGCCTGCTGAAGATTGATGAGGGGACTTTGAATGCTGATGCTTAGCCGCTGTTGTTGTTGTTGGCAACGGCAACTGCTGCACTGTACTGAAGAAGTGATAATCGAGAACAAGTGAACAGAGCTAGCTGGCCAGCGAGGTTTGAAGTGTTCTGTCAGGAATCGGATTCTGAGTCGATTTCTGAGAATCGACTTCCTGCAAAAAGTTCTGCGCGTACGGCGGCGGTTAGGGCAGGCGGCCGACTGATCCGAGCTTGGCCGAGTGGACGCCGTTTTGAACTGTGGCTGCTGCTGAAGCTGGTAATGCTGGTGCTAGTACTGGGTGAAACTGCTGCCGCTGTCTCAGCTGGTCTCAGCTGAAAGAGAGAAGGAAAGCGAGAAAGAGAGCAAACTCTGCTATGCAGCCGAATTTGTGACTGTGTGACTCTGTTGTGTGGCTGTCTGCCTGAGACTCTGTGTGTGTTTTGCAGGATCCTCGATCCGAGAGTGCGTGCTTCAGAGCGGCTCGATCGACGGTCGAGCTGCTGCTGCTGCAGTGTCCGGGTATTCCTCTACACACACAAAAAGAAGACAGCACAGGCATCGGGAAATGGGATTCTCTCACTCTTTCTCTGCTTCTCAGCTTCTCACCCCGAGTGAACAGGCACACAAAAGTTAGCTAAGCAAGGAAGGAATGGAGGCCGACGTCGACGGCGGCGACAGTGGCGGGGGCTCTACTCTTGCCAGCCTTCTCTGAAAGTGGTAGAAAAAAGACGAATTTTTTTGGCAACACAAAAGAAGCTACCACCACCACCACTACTGCTCAGGAAAACAAAAGAAGACTAAGAGAGGGAGGAAAGGAAAGGAAGGGAAAAAAAGAAAGTAAAAAGTAGAAGAGAGGAAGTGAACAGACGCACACACACAAAGAAGACGAGAGGAAAATTCAGTGCCGCTTTGCAGGAAGGCAGGCAGTAAGTTTTAATTTTAAACTTGCCGCCCACTGCTAAAATGAGCGAGGGGGGAAGTTTTCTCTCTTCTAGAGACCGGTCATCATTGAAAAAACAGAGGGGCACAGAATAATAGGAGGGGAAGGAAAAGGATTCTGCCGTTTTTTTGGTTAGTGACATAGATGAGAAAAGAGAAATAGGGAAAAACTTGAGATACTCGAAAAGGAGAATGACTAAGAATGGCTTCGCGCTAGAGGAACGCAGAGCAAGACAGAGATAAGGATACGGCAGTGCACCAGCAGCAGCAGCAGTGCTAAGTTCTACTGCAGCTGCTGAGCAGAGCAGAATACAGCAGAATAGAATCCCCCTTCCTTCTAGCATGAATCTTGTTCTCTTCTTTCTTGCTCTCACTCTCTCTTTCCTTTGTATTTTTCTGCCTTCAACGGCGAACTTTGCCACTTCTACTTCTTTTTCTCAGAAAAAAATGAGAAGTGGATGCGGAGGATGGGGTGAAAAAAGAGAAGAGCTCGAGTTCTATAGAAAGAGAGATAATCTACGGACATTACCAGATTGCCGACTGCTGCTGCTGCTGCTGCAATCTACTGCACTGTCTGTCTGTTTGTCTGTCGACAGAATCTCGTATTCTCTCTCTCTTTCCTAATATACAATTGCCCCCGTAGACTACTACCGAAAAAGAATGCGAATAATAACGCAAGGCCTCGTCTTCATTTTCCTTCCTCTTTTTCCATTCCATTCCATCTCGAGTGGTCATCTTCTCAGCAAGCATGCACACATTTCTTTAGCCCACACACACACACTAGGCAGACATATAATAAAGAGAGAAAGCGGGAGAATAAATATTCGATATGCAGAGTAAAGATGATGATGATGATGGTGATGGTGATGAGCTGGAGATGATGGCTGGGAAGGTGGTAGATGAAGCAGTAGCAATACTCTTCTTACCAGAAAAGAAGTTGCCTTCTTTGCTTAGGATGCTGACAGTGTCCGAGGACCGAGATGGCAAGGGAGACCACAAAACTGAAGCAAAAAGAGAAGCTGCTGCGTGCTCCCCGTTCAAACCGAGTACATTGTGGCGGCATTGTATGCTTAGGCTGAACAGGCAAACACATTCAGCGACGTTGCAGTGCAATGGATACTGCCGCCAAAACGAGATTGCCTGCTCCCTCTCTCGCTCTCTCTCTCTCTCTCTCTCTCTCTCTCTCTCTCTCTCTCTCTTCCATCACCGCATCGCCTTTCATAATTTTTTCCGTTCTTTTCATCTTCTTCTCTTGGTATTCTTCCTCTCCTCTCCACTCCTCTCCACACTCCATCTAATGCCATTTGATATGGCCGCAGCGAGAGTTAATCTGCTACTACTACTGCTGCTGCTGCAGTTGCAGCTTCTGCTGATGCTGCGAGCAACCGAAACAGGCAGCGAACAGCAGCAGCAGAAGCAGCAGAAGTTGAAGTTGAGGCAAAAGCAGACCGGAGACAAGATCAATTTTTATTGCACGATTTATGTGAGCTTCAGCAGAAGCAGCGGCGGCGGCGGCGGAAGCGGCAGAAGAGAGAGACCAAGCAAGCAAGCAAAAGATAGCGATCGGCCTGCAAAGTCAGCCTGCTGGTGCTACAGTCAGTGACATTGCGGCACTCCGGCACTATTCATACAGTGAACCGAGAGAGATAGAGCGAGAAATCATATAGAGGGGACAGAGAGGAGGACAGAGACCCCCTATCTCTTTCTACTAACTGGCAACGGCAAATTAAGAGATTTAGTTACAGCTATCAGGCACTGGCAGTACATTGTGCCTGCCTGCTAGATGCCTGCTAGATGCCTGCCACTCTGCTCCCACTGACAATCATCGCCGTAATCGAAGAGCCTGATCATCAGAGTTAGCAACACTCTCTGTGTCCACTTTGCCTCTCTCTCCCTCCATTCTTGCACATGAAGCAGTGTGTGAACAGAAGAAGAAAAGAAAGTAGACAAATACAGCAGCAGCAGCAGTTCTGGCGCCGGTGTCGGTCACCACCGCCACCAGGCCACTTTCATCGGCTGCTGCAGAGACGGCGGCTTTCATCTGATGATGCATTATCTGGCATCGGAATCTATCGTTCGTTCCTGTTGTACGACTGAACTGTACTGTACAGAACTACAATACAGTACTGCTGCTGCTGCTGCTGCTTATCGCCATTATTATGTCAAGAAAAAAAGAGAAAGAAAATGAAAGAAAAGCACAGAGGCAGAGAGCAGATCGTGATCGCTTAGAAGACGTTTCTGGTGCTGCTGCTGGAGCTGGTGCTGATGCCAGTGCCAGCTAGAGCAGAAACATCTTAGCAGCTCTGCATACACACACACACACACACTCACTCATTCACTTGCCTCCTAAATCGATTTTTGATCCAAGAAGATGTGAAGGAAAGATGTGAAGACAAACATCCGCTAGGCACGGAACCGCGGAGGCCTCCGTCTTAGTGGCAGCAGTCTGGTTGGTTGGCACTACTCGCAATGCCAGTATTCAGAGCGGAGCATCATTTTCTCTAATCTGCTTTGATTGATTCAGAAACGGTGCTGCTGGAGCTGGAGCTGGAGCTGGTAGTAACTGGTCCCGGTGCACGATTGCTGCTGCTGCCGCTGCTGCTCTGATGAATGCCCGGATACACCTAGAGAAACTAAACCAAGGAAGACCTTGCTTATCACCATTCATCTGCAGCTTCTGTTTCTGCCACAGCAATATTCAATATCCGCCGTGCACTGCCGACGTGAACGACCGCATCATCTTTGGTGATTGCATATTTGAGGTTTCTCATTTGTGTGTGGAGAAAAAGAAAGAGAGGGTATTATTATTATTACCAAAAGTACTTCTACAAACGCGGCAGCCACCCGACTGCTTTGGGTGGAAAGTGAATGAATGACTGAAGAAATTGGTGGCTGGTCCGTTGGTACGCTGACTCTCTCGTTCTTTACTTTTCAGCTCTTCTCTGTCCTGCCCTGCTCGAGCGATGAAAATTTATTTTGATACAGATTAGATTGACTACTACTGAACAGACCGACTGGCTGACTAACTGAGTGCCTGAATGAATGAACGAGCGAGCAAACGAAGGGGAAAGAAAGTGAAGCACTGCCATTGAAGAACACTGAAAACGAAGAAGAAGAAAAGCAATCGATTTTAATTCATTACCATTCAGGCAGGCAGGCTCAGACTGAACGACTGAACATGAAAGCAGCAACAAAACACACTGACAATGTCGACAGACAGTCTACTACTAGTATTAGACTAGTCGACTAGTTTTCCCTCTGCCTCAATTTTCCACTACTCTTTTTGTTGATGTTGCCAAAGTGTCAGAACACTGGCAACAGCAAAAACAGCAGCAGCAGATTCTAACGAACCAGAATTGAACGCGCGTTTTAGCCGCGTTTTTTTGCAGCAAAAAAGCACGGCAAAAGGATGCACTTTGTTTGCCACTTGGGCGCTTCACGGATTTTTTGCTGTTGCATTTTTCCTTTCTCGTCACAAACTTGTGCACACTAATCGACAATTACCACCAGCACCAGCAAAAACAGGCAAAAGCAAAAACAGGCAGACAGAATTTCAGCCGAAGAAAGCCCGGATTCAAGGCGAGTGCGCCCGCTTATATCTACTCTTCTCCGCTTTTGTCTCTCTCTCTCTCTCCCGCTCGCTCATTCAAAGAAGTGGACACACTTTTCTTTCCTTCTCTTCCTCCTCTTCTTCTGCTAAGGGTTCCCTCTGCTGCTGTCATCTATTTAAGAAACATAGTTTCTAAGGCTGCTCATAATAAGGAGACACTAATCAATTATGGCGACATGTCAAGGCAGCAGCCTGGGACAGGAGCAAAAACGCAGGGGGAAAGATCGCTCATCATCAGCAGCAGCAGCAAACAACACATGTCCTCCATATGCTTCCAATCGATGATGATGCAGCAGCAGCACCACCATCAACAGCATCCCCATTAGCGCTGAAGTCATTAAGGCAGCAGCAGCAGCAACAGCAACAGCGGCAAAGCCGCCTCATTTACATATACTGCTTAATTGCTACAGTTTTTTTCTTTCTTTTTCCCCTCTCACTTCCTTTTTTCTGGTGATGTTGTTGTGGCAGCCGGGACTGGGACAAAGCGGAGCAACGGTTGAGCGTCAATTGATGAAGCGAACACACACACACAAACACCGACAAAACACAGTCACCGGTTAATGGGTGGAAGAAGGAGAAGAAGGGGAAGAAGACCGCACACCGATGGAGAGAAGAAGCGGATCTAGGACAGACCGACAGGAATGGAAGGAAGAAAAACTGTCGCTAGTGTGCACTCCTCAAAAAGGTGCTCTCGTTGTGTGGGAGAATTATCGATTATTTTGAGCGCGGATGATCACAGGGGCAGGCAAGCACACAGAATCGAAACACGTCACGGTCAGACACGATGAGACCGGTGTGACGGCTGGTGTTGCTGGTGCTGATGGTGGTGTTGGGTTCTGGCTGCAAACGACGCAATTTCCACGAGCGACTAGATTAATGCAATTACCGTCACGAGAGATCCGCTGCTTATGCACCAGGCAAATCGATTGCATACGCTCACTCACTCAACCACCGCCACAGCCGACTTTGTAGTACAACGGCACTGACTGACACACACTGCTGAATGAGTGAATGAGCAAACGGAGGGATCTTCGTTGACAACACTGCAGTTCTTCTTTTTCTTCTTTTCTCACAAATTGGAAATGAATAATTTATATTGAGTAGGCTGAGAGAGAGAGAGAGAGAGAGAGAGAGAGAGAGAGAGAGAGAGAGAGAGAG
>JAALOO010001970.1_pt1 | contig 12402 bp, 11 predicted proteins | sample 7257641 | NCBI WGS metagenome assembly JAALOO01 (sample SAMN14085613, study PRJNA598686) | mite metagenome | biome: ENVO:01001000; feature: ENVO:01001002; material: ENVO:01001226; isolation source: single female mite from University of Michigan culture on fish food culture... ... | reverse complement strand
TTATTAACTATTTTGTTGACTTATCACTCTTCTCACTTTTGCCGATTTTCTTTACTATCATAAACGCAAAGGAAAAAATGACAACAAATGCGTGATAAAATTATCAAAAATTGGCACATTTTAATATTAAGTATGTGTTTACTCAAATAATGTCAAGAAAACATAGTTTGAAAACAATTGTTTTAATAAAGATATTATTTCTAAACAGTTTCAATTTTAATGTGAATGTCAATGTAGCATAAATATTTATATTTTAAATGACTAGTAAGTAGATTTTCATTAATTAATACTGAGCAAATAATAGAATGGATTATCAAAGAGTGTGTGTTGAGCAAACATTGCAAACAAAAAACAAAAGATGAAAGGAAAGGAAATTACTGAAAACAAACAAAAATTTTTGAAGTTAATAACAAAAAGACGATTTGGCCTGCAACAACTTACATGATTAAACAAAAGGGCCAAATTTTCCATATGTGTTGTTAAAACAAACCATAAGATTGCTATCAATGTTGTCAAAAATCACAGTTGCATTTCGATATAAGTTAGGATCTGTTTGTCTGTTGTCTGGACGCAAATGCACCATTCCAGAGAATTTTTTTCGGGGAATGTTCATTCTCTCTGGGAGTATGCCTGACACGTATGCATCTTCAAACGGCAGTGCAGGTATTATTCCAATGTGTGGAGTGGTAACCAGAGCTCGGTAGAGAAGTAATGATGCGTTGGCAGGGATGAAGTATATCCCGGCATGATAGGTCGGGTAAGTATCCTCAGGGTAGTCTCGCTTGTCAACTGCATATTTTCCGTTTCGCACTACTTCTGATTTGATTTTGTAATTTCCGTAAATTGCTTCTAAAGAAAGTGAACTAAGTTTGCCAACTACTCTGTCAACCATTAAATACATGTCGCTGTCCATCTTAATAAAAAACTTTGCTTGCGAGCAGTATTTTGCAACAAATCTTACAACGCTCATTGATTTTAAAGTGAGGTTGTAATAATTATCAACAAAGTTAAATTGAATAATGTCCTTGTAGATGTCAGCTTCTTTCTGTAGTTCAATTGTCCAGCTAAAAACAGTAGTTATAAATAAAAGTTTTTTTACTTGTTTAAAACTTACTTAAACTCGTTGAACTTTGCAATGACAAAGTAAAGTTGTGTTTGGGGATGTTCTTTGAGTGCTCCACCATATGTGTTCCGTATAGTGTTTCTGCGTTCAAACTCTTTCACTACTGAAAAAACAAAAAAGACTCCTAAAAGGTCCTTTCCGTTATTTCTTCCACAAGGCTGTGGAGGACTTATTAGTGTTGGGCAAAACAGTGCTGTAAGTTCTTCCGCTGAATGCATTTTATTGCCATTTGGAACGTAATCAGATTCGATGCATTCTTTTGCTATTTTCTTTAAGTGGTAGTCGACTTCTGACAAATTAAAAGTTTCTTTTAGGTCGTATACTTGTGTTTTGTTAAAGCATTTAAAACTAAACTTATTTGAAGTTGGTGAAAAGTTAAAGAAAGTGTAGAAAAAAACACTACAGACAATAGTAATAATAGAAAAAAATAAAAAATAATAGCAACATTTGTGTGAGAAAACCATTTTGAAGCACAAAGAGAGTTGGACAAAATAAAGAAAAGTCTGTGTAGATTTTTTGAGTTAAAAAGTTCTGAAAACAACCGCATCACTAAAACTTACTAAGAAGTGGTAGCAACACTATCGTGGTGTGGCAAAGTCATGGCACTTCACGTTTTATCATGATAGTCTGTAACGTGCACTCCATATCATCATGCTAACTTATGAGGTACGGCCAGAGTTGATTTGTCTCTCATTAGGAGCATTTTCTCGTCATGCCGTTCTATGTAGTCAGTGTAAAACAGAAGTCAAATCAAAATGATCCAAATTAGTTATCAATGTTTGTTTGTCGTCAGCTCGGCGCACAATCAGGTTTCCGCAGCGATAAGAGTTTAACCGCCAACGGTTGTTTCTGCCTTACTCTAGTGTCCTCACAAAAAACAACTTTGTGTGTTTTAGTTTGTGTTTGATTAACAACAGCAAATACCGTTAGTTTGCGCAAGAGTGTTCAATGCAGCACTAGCCCTAATGCCTTCTACGCAGCATTTCGGTAGTGGCCATTCAGCTCAGCAAAGCAGTCGTCAGTTGCCAGAAAGTGTTTCTTTATAATTTCTAATTGAAAGCCAAATCACCAACTTTTTCTATCTTCTACTTATCACTCTTCTCACTTTTTCCGCTCTTCTTCGAGCTCTTTCGCGTGGCGGTCTTCCTCTTCTTGGGCTTGCGCACGACAATCACCTGGACGTTGTCCTCGCCGGCGCTGCTGCCCGCCCCCGAGCCCAGCTCTCGACTGTTCGGCTGGACGAAGGTCTTCCAGCTGGAGTCGGCGGGGTCCTTCGCCCTGAAGGCCACCAGGTAGAAGTAGAGACAGCCGGCCAGGGCGCTCACTATCACCGTGGAGAGGTACTGGGCGCGGAAGAGGGCGGCCAGCAGGGCCCGGCAGATGAGCGTCAGTGCGCTGAGGACGACCATGAGGGCGATGAAGAAGAGCCGTGGCGAGCAGTAGTGAAAGCTGGCCGGCGCGGTGCTGCTCAGCATCAGCAGACCGAGGATGATGTTGTTCTTCGTCTGACTGTCCGCCTTGGCGGCACTGCTGCCGTTGCTCACATTTCGCTTGCTGTTCGCCTCCTCGCGCTCCTGCAGCGCCCGATCGGTGTCCATCTGGTCGAGGACGAAGACGACGATGGCCAGCACGGCGGTGATGGCCGCCAACAGGTAGATGAACCACTTCAGCAGGCCGATCCAGTTAATCTGCAGAAAGTTGCACATGGTGGAGATGGCTGAAAGGGGAAAGGAAGTGAACCGTACAGTGAAAGCAGGTGAAAAGAGCTTTTGTTGAGTGCATTGTTGTGCGTTCTCCACTTTGGAGCCAAAAAGGAGAAAGAAGCACATTTGTACAAGTTCGAACATTGATCAAACTTCCAGATTGCTTTCCCTCCCTGCTTTCAATGATTTCCATTTTGCACTCTACTGTTTTTTGAAACACAATCGCTGGTGGTAAATAAATGACCAGTTCTTAATTGAGACGAATGGGCGACTGTCAATCAGTACCACTGGTCGACAGTACACGGTTTAGCCTTGGGCAGCGCAGTCTGGTGCTGCTGCTGCTGTTTCATCTTCCTTTCACTTCTTTTCTCGTGTGTCACACCACACAGTCATTTATCTTCCGCCACTTATTATTACTTCTACTTCTGCCCCCCTCTCTTCAGTAGTTTTCTTCTGTTTTCTGCCAGAAAGTGTCAACTTCTTGTTAATAGTGTTGTTGTGTTGGTGGTGATGTTATGGGGCAGCATATTGGCGTCAGCATCGCCTAACACTGCTGCTGCAGCAGCCTCATCTTGAGCCAATCTGCTTTTACTGCTGCTGTACGGCCATTAATCAACTGGCGCAGTCTGTACTACTGCTATTAATAAAACACACTGTCGCAAGAAAAGTCTCTGAGGATTCTCTCACTTAGATCACTTTTTGAAAAAAGTGTGTTCTGATGATTTTCTCTCGTTCTCCTGTCGTCATTATTACGACATCATCATCATCAGCATCATTAGCAGACGAAGAAGAAAAAGAATATTTAAGAATAGCCACAGACGGCGACGAACCTTTGAAGGCAATAGCTCATTAGCTCTACTAGCTCTCCAACTGCTCATGTGACTCACATTAATTCTGATCGTTTCAGAGGCAAACTGCTGTTGGCAAAGAAAAGCAGATTGAACACGACAAGACAAGACAAGACACACAGTTCACCAGTGGTCGTCAGTTGCAGTCAATCTTCGCCAGTCAGTGAATGACGTCGAGGGAAGGCAACTTTATTAACTGGTGTAATTCTTTATCTTCTTCTTCATCATTCTGTTTTCAGCTGTTGCATTGCACACCGCAGAAGGCATTCGTCGTCATCATCTTGGTAACTTCAGGGAAACAAACATTTCTTTGTCAGAGAGCAGTCTTTGTCACTCTCCATGACAGAATAATTCTTCTTTGAAATTAAAGCCCGACGATGTCTGATCCGGAGACATCGCTGCCAATGCTTCCATCATCGCCCTCATCGCCTGAATCTCCACCTTCCCCAAATCTACCACCAGCAGCAGTTGTCTTTAGAAAAAACGGTTCCCCTCGGAAGGCCAGCTCAGCGAAAGCTGGCACTCTGGTGCCGTCAATCTGCTCTCACATCCGGCACGCCTCCCCTCTCATCCTCTTTCTCATCTTCCTTTTCTTTATCCTTGTGACTGCCCTAATTTTTTCCCTGCTCTACTTGAGCCTTTCATCATCAAGACAGTTCTCCCACTCCTCAGCTGATGTCTGTCAGAGTGAAGCCTGCGTGACAGCAGGCAACTGGCTCCACGGCAACATCAACTTTACCGTCGATCCGTGCACCAACTTCTACCTTTTTGCCTGCGGAAACTGGATAGCCAAGAATGCCATACCAGACGACAAGTCGACCATAAACACCTTCATCCTCGTCCAGGACAATGTGACGGAGTCGATGAGGCAGCTGCTGGAGCAACGGCGGCAAAGGAGCAACAGCAGCAGCCAGAATGACAATACTTTATTGAAAACAGAACAAAAAAATGCGACAGTGCCTAAAGTGGTAAAGTTGGCACTAGAATTTTATGACGAGTGCCGAGACCAGGACTCCCGAGACCAGCTGGGCGTGGGTCCGCTGAAAGACCTGTTGCAGAAGCTGTTGGGCACTTCTTGGCCCATCTTGACGACAGAATCGGACGAAAGTGGCAACAACAGCAGCAAAGCACACAATGTCAGCTTCATTGAAACGTATCTCGGTTTTCGGGAGCATGGAATCAACACCATAATTAGCTTTGGAGTTTCGACCAACCTAAGCGACACTGAAAGAAACATCGTTTCAGTGAGTTTTGAAAAACTAATCCATTTTTGTTTTTATTTCATCATCAATGCACACTTTCAGTTCTATAGTCCCAGCTTTTCAATGGGCCGCAAACAGTACGCCAATGAGAGCGAGTACAGCGAAGAGGTTGCCGCCTTTCGACGGTACATGCACGACGTGGCGGTGCTCTTTGCCCCCGACAATGTCAATGAAACACTTCTAGAGCTGCGTCTCGAGGAGATCTACCAGCTGGAGAAGAGGCTCGTTCTGGTGAGACTACTACGATAAAATTAACCATTTCCCTAACTCTTTCTTCATCCAGTTCTCTCGGCCAATCGAGGAGAGCCGCTACGCCTCACTGATGAACAACCAAATGAGCCTCGGCGAGCTGAAGGCGTTGACGGGGAATCGACTCGACTGGACGGCACTGCTGCAGCAGCACACACGCCCCTTCAACCTTTCCTACACCGTCGACGACGACTTCCGGGTGAACGTCGAGGAGCTGCCCTACTACGTCAACATGACCGACCTGGTCATGGCCACGCCCTATCCCGTGCTGGCCAACTACATGGCCTACCGAATGATCAGCAGCTTCAGCGGATACGCCGACCGACGGCTGCAGGCAATTGACTTTGAGTACTCGCGAACGACCAGCGGAGTGAAGCGGCCGGTCTCCCAGTGGGAGGGCTGCTTCAACACGCTGAAGATGTACTTTGATGAGGCGCTGACGCGCCTGTATGTGGACCACTTTGTGGATCAGGGGACAAAGCGGGTGGCCGACGAGATGATCGACGATCTGAAGGCCGCTTTTGAGTACATTGTCCAACGGGAGGCGCCCTGGCTGGACGAGGAGACGAGGCAGCGGGCGCTGGAAAAGGCCGCCGCCACGCTCTTCAACGTCGCCTACCCGGACTGGATCCTCAATGACGCTGAGCTGGATGCGCACTTTGGCCTGTATGAAAACAGCACCGAAACTTCAGTGGAGTCGATGGTGAAGGGGGGCCACTTCTTCGAGAGTCTCCTCGCTATCAAACAGCTGAATAGAGGCAAGTGGTTCCGTGAGCTGAAGCAACTTCGCAACCGAACCAAGCAGTACGTTTTTGCTTGATTTATAAAAACTTTATCTGAATTTTTTCTGTAAAAGCTGGGTGCTCAGTCCCACTGAAGTGAACGCCTCTGCAGGGCTTCGATCAAATACGATTGGTAGGTGAAGTGAAGTGGCAAGTTCAATGACATATATTTTCAATGATTTTCTAGTGCTTCCAGTGGCCCTGCTCCAGAAGCCCTTCTTCGACCCGGATCGCCCTTTTTACCTAAACTACGGTTCCATCGGTGAGGTGATCGGTCACGAGATAACTCATCACGTAGACGGTGAATTTACAATAGTGGGAGTGATGAAACAGTGCTTGCGCTAATCATGTAATGCTCTTCAATATTAACCACGCGTAGATGAGGGCAGTCAGCACGATCAGTTCGGCGATCTGAACAACTGGTGGACCGAGCACACCAAAAACCGTTTTTCAGAGGCGTCCACCTGTTTCATTGAGCAGTACGGCTCAATTGTCGATTACAAAACGGGAAAAAAGGTAAATGTTGGCTGGTTGGCTGAATTGGTAAATTGTCCGTGGTAACAGTGATAAAACTCTTCACAGGTGAACCCCATCAACACGCTTGGCGAGAACATTGCCGACAATGGAGGTAATCACAAAACTGTACTAAATTGGGAAAATTTTAAATCACGATATTTTAATTCAAAAACGCAGCGGTTCGTGAGGCTTTCTACGCCTTTCAGTCAAAGTCCAAACGAAGCAAGCTTCAGCTGGTGCCCAAAATGGAGGCATTCACCTTTGAGCAGCTCTTTTTTATCTCCTTAGGACAAGTATTGGCTGTTGTTGTTGTTGTTGGCAAAAACGTACTTTGTATACTAACCCTTTTAATTTGCAGAATTACTGCTCCAATGACCGTATAGAGGAGCTGAAGCGAAAGCTGGACGTCGATCCGCACACACCAGATGAGTATCGAGCAAACATTGCTCTGGCCAACTTTGATCACTTTGCGAAAGCCTTCAACTGTCCTGCTGGCTCGCCGATGAATCCAGACGAGTCCAACAGGTGTCGACTTTGGTAGCAGTCGGTTTCAGTAAAAGAGAGAGAAAGTCTTTTTTCTCGGAAAAACAGGGCATGTGAACAGGGCAGACGCAACCGAACGGCAATAAACCTCGATTTTGTCGATCAATGTCGATGCATGTAAATGTCAAAAATAAATGTACCATCATGAATGAGTGTGCGTATCTTCACTGGCGTCATCAATTGCAGCATCAAGCGCAGCAGCAGCAGTAGGAACAGACAGACACTGCTCCTGCTTCACATTGAGTAGTCGTCACTGGTGATAGTTCTTTGGCGTGGTTACCACTCTTCACTTCTCCACTTTATCATTGAACAGTGCACGGTGTATGCAGAAGGCAAAGTGAACACTTACCTAAATAAAGAATGAATTCAGTTTCAATTGAAGAATGTTCGGGTCATCATCGTACCACCACCAGCAGACAACTGACTTCAAACGGTGGCTCACCCTCAAAGTCCGTCAGTGTGTACCTGCAGGAGTTCCTGGCCCGAAAACAGGTGATCCCCTGCCGAAAGCCGCCGCTGTTCACCTTCGACGTCCTCGCCTTGGCCTTCTTCCGCAGCTACTTTGGCGTCGACCTGTACGATCAACTGGTGGCCCTGCTGAAGCGCTTCAACAAACAACAACGATCACTGTGGAACGCTGACACGAAGCTGAAGGGGCACATCATCAGTCAGTTTGGTGACACTCCCGAGGTGCTGCACTATGCCGACTGCTTTCTGCCTGCTGATTTGCACTTCTTTCAAGTGGACACTGTGGATGGCGGCAACAAAAAGCCCTGAAAAAGTACAAAAGCCCACAGATTGTACACATCATCAGAGGCGATAATCACAGTACCTTTGAGTTATGTTTTCCCTAAACCTACAGTAATGTCATCATCATCATCATTTTTCTAACAATTATACCCCTTTTAAAAGTTAAGCCAGGTTCACTTTGCCCTTTCTCATAGATCATCATCATCATCTGACGTTTCCAGAGCAACCCCCGCGCAGTCAGTCAGCTTGGTTACCACTGCTGCTCTTCACCTGTTGTTGATGCTGCTGTTGTTGTTGTTACTGGCAACTCCCTCCAAAATACCTGCTCACGTGCAATGATAATAGTGAATGAGAGAGTGAGCAGTAATACCAAGTGCGTCATTGTGTGAGGATGAGAAGACGAGTTCAACCAGAGAGCAACAAAATATAGCACGCTTTTCTTGGGAGGGGGATAATGTGTGAATGTCAGAGAGTAGTAGCCAGCAAACCAGTGAAGATGGTCCAGGAAAAGAAGACCACTAAAGAGCCTCCTCCTTCCCCGTCACTGTTTTCGCCTGACCGTGAGAAGAGAAACCTTCGAGTGATTGCCGCCGTCAAGGAGTACATCGGCAGCAACCCCGGCCACCTTGAGTCCATCCTCCAGCTGTACTGCGTCTTTGATCGCCTCTTTCAGCTCTTTGACGCCTTCGGCCAGGAGAATGGCGCCGGCAGGCTGCACGCCTTTCTCGCCGTCCTGCTGCAGTTTACCGCCACCGCCGAGGAGCTGGACACCGTCTGGCTGAGTGTCCTCCTGCAGAACTTTGACCGAGATCGCCACTTTGTCCTTTCCTTTGATCCCTTCTGCAGCCGACTCTTTGAGTATAAGTACTGGTTGTAGATCAACTTTTCAAACACATGTGCAGGCTTGAGTCGAGCAGGCTTTTTTGCAAGTTTTTTGCACTGAAACATTCTGTTTATCTTGTCAACTAAAAAATGTTCAGATTTGATTTGAATTTTAAAAATCAACGGCGATTCGCTTTACTATTGAAGTTTTGTTCACTACTAACAACTCTACTAAACACAGTTGCACTCAATACTGACGGTGATACAAACACATACTACTGCAGATAACAATGACTTAAGGGGAGAGAACTCTGTAGGGAGGATGAGTTTGCGAGCTTTGGAGTTGAGTTGAGGAGACCTTGGTGATCATTTTTTGTTTTTCTGTTTGCCATTCTGAAAGAAAAAGTGGATGAGAAAAGCGATCATTAGTTGGAGAAAAATTGAAAAAACAACCCAAACATGCAAAAAAGACAAACCTGTTTGGTAATGTGCATCTTCTCACGCATCGTCTCTGCTAGTCGCTCCTCATCAGTCTCAGCGGTCTTTGCAGCACTCTCCACAGTTGCAACGGACTGCTCATGTGGACTGTCGTACGGCTTGTCGCACTTGATGCAGTTGCTGCCCGGAGTAGAAGTGACAAGTGGATCCAGGTTGCCGCTTGCAGATCGGCTCGGGACCGGCTGAGGCGGCGGCGGTTGCGCGACAGACAGCTGAAAGGAGACGTTGCCGTCGGCGCCGCTTACGGCTTTGATCGGACCGAAGAACTCCCGGTAGGCCTGCTTCAGGGTGGGATGCTCGGCGTACAGCGCCATCAGCTGCTCGTAGACACGCAGGTAGATGAAGGGCTTGGTGCGCTCCTCGGAGTTCTGGTTGCGGTAGAAGACCTCCAGCGTGGCGGCGAAGAGCTCCTCGCTGTAGCTCTTCACCTGCCCGAGGAAGAGGAGAATGTTGGAGACCTTGTCCGGATCGTAGACCGGGTTGACCTGCTCCTTGGCGAGCACATTCGGCAGCATCGGCGCCGGCATGCTGCCGCTGATGGGCACACTGGCGTCCAGTGGAATGGTCAGCTTAGAGCTCATCGTCGTCACTGACACTGGCTTGGCAGCGACTGGCGAGCCAACCGGGGCCCCAGCTGCCCCTGCTCCTCCTCCTCCTTCTAAGGTGGCTGGACTAGAGATCGTCTGGGTTTGCTTGCTGCTCGAGCTGCTCGTGTTAGACGTGCCGGAGGAAGTGCTGGTCGTCGTCGCCGTTGTTGGTAGCTCAAACTTCTCCGAAGGTGGCAAGAAGAGATTGACGCACTGAAAGAGCTCCTCGTCGGGGCCAAACTTGGCCAGCAGCTCCTGCTTGACGCCGTCGTAGTCGAGGCGCTTCGACTGGAAGCCCTCCATGACCTGGACAAAGTCGCGGTACTTCTCATAGCCGTACTTGGCGCGGAAGAACTTGAGCGCCACGACGCCGGCCTCCACCTGCGGTCGCAGTTCCTCCTCTGACTCCGACAGAGAGGGGTGCTTGCTGACGTAGTCCCGCAGGTGCTCCTCCACCGAGGCCTGGTGATCAGGGCCCAGGTCGTAGTTGAAGCAGAAGGAGTAAAAGGGCGAGATCTGGTCAGCCGGTTCGGCTGTTGCTGCTGCTGTTGTTAGCTGGTATAGCGGGGGCAACTCGGCGATGGGCACCAGTCGGGCGTTGGCGAGCAGTTTATCGCTTTGGTACGACACCCCCTTCTCCACTACGGGTACGAGCAGAGTAGGAACGGTGCCGTCGGCGACCATCGACTTCTCATTTTTTGGCGCCGCCTTTTTCGGGTCCATTTTGAGGGACTCGGCCGACACGGAAACCTGGCAGAGCTCTTTGGCGTGATCGACAACACGGGCGGCAGTGGCTGCCGGTGAAAGGCCAACTTTATAGGGAATGCGCAGCTTTATCTTCTTTGGCATACCTCTCTATCAGCTCTGAAGTGGCTGGCAGTGCTCAAGCTGCTACTGAAATTGCACGGCTGAACTTTAAAATTCGCTGGTGTGCTCTGCTTTGCTTTGTTGTTGTCAGAAAAGGCTCGAGTCACGAGAGTTGCTTGAAAAGTGCCGGTACCGATAGCGCCGCCTACTGGACTAAAGCATCACTTCTCTCAGAAGCTGTTGATCTTTGGAACACAAATCCGTCTTTAAAGAAGCCGTACAAAAAGAGATTCAAAAGCAGTGAAAGTTTATTATCGAAATGATGTAGACAGAAATGATAGTGGTCAATTGGAAATGATCAAGGGCAGTGTACACAAAGCAGTACACTTGCCTCACTTGGCGGAGGTGTACTTGGTGACGGCCTTGGTGCCCTCGGAGACGGCGTGCTTGGCCAGCTCTCCGGGCAGCAGCAGACGAATGGCGGTCTGCACCTCGCGACTGGTGATGGTGGTCCGTTTGTTGTACTGCGACAGACGGCTCGCCTCGGCGGCGATGCGCTCGAAGATGTCATTGACGAAGGAGTTCATGATGGACATCGCCTTGGAGCTGACGCCCGTGTCGGGGTGCACCTGCTTCAGCACCTTGTAGATGTAGATGGCGAAGGACTCCTTGCGCTTCTGCTTGCGCTTCTTGATCTTGCTGTCGGTGACGCGAGCGGCTGACTTGCCCATGGCCTTGCCGGTCTTCTTCATAGTGGTGGTGGTGGTGGTGGCGGCGACTGGAGCCATTGCGAATTGATAGTGATGTGATGAGAGTGGTGTGAAATGTTGGGAAATGAGGTGTGCGCCTCGGCTTTTTATGTGTGCTTCTTGGGCGATTTGCGCGCCAAAATCAGTGGGAGGGAAGAGGGAGGTGACCCCTCTGAGACTTCTTGGTGTACGTTGTGTGTACAAGAAAGAATGCCCATGAGAGAGACAGCAGCCAATCACCGCCAGTCATTTCGTGCCCCCTCAACTGATAGCAGCAGCTGAAGTCAGCTGGGAAAAGGAGAAGGCGCATATAAAAGCGGCTTGCCAGTCTTCTCGAGCTCACCATCATCTCTCATTCCCGCACCGCCGCCATCACCACCACTCACTCTCTCGTCCAGCTTTTTTGCCTTTGTGCTCTCCATTTAACCAAATTCTCACTCCCCCTCATCATGTCTGGCCGTGGCAAGGGAGGCAAGGCGAAGGTCCAGTCGAAGTCGCGCTCCTCGCGAGCCGGTCTGCAGTTTCCCGTGGGCCGCATCCACCGTCTGCTGCGCAAGGGCAACTACGCGGAGAGAGTGGGCGCCGGCGCTCCCGTCTACCTGGCCGCCGTGCTCGAGTACCTCGCCGCCGAGGTGCTGGAGCTGGCCGGCAATGCCGCCCGCGACAACAAGAAGACGCGCATCATCCCGCGTCACCTGCAGCTGGCCATCCGCAACGACGAGGAGCTGAACAAGCTGCTCGGCGGCGTAACCATCGCCCAGGGCGGCGTCCTGCCCAACATCCAGGCCATCCTCCTGCCCAAGAAGACCGAGAAGACTGGCTAACTGATTTTATCTCTCTTTCGCTACTCACCCCTGAACAACGGCCCTTTTCAGGGCCATTACTCTCACTGTAAGGCATTATGAGCCCCATTCTTTTGTACGACTCATAAAATCATGTGTAAATAAACTGTACTTTTATAACCTTTCTAAATACCAATGTGTGTGGTCTTTTGATCTCGATCTCCACATGGAAAGTTTTATAATGAGAAAATCAGTAAGTGCCTTTTGATTATGATAACATTGCAAAAGTGATAGCGTAAAACACCTCAAATACAAAAGACGCACCCTAAGCCTACATTTCCTACAACCGTTTCAATAAACGTAAAGTATGAAGTTTGCCAT
>JAALOO010001969.1_pt1 | contig 12412 bp, 4 predicted proteins | sample 7257641 | NCBI WGS metagenome assembly JAALOO01 (sample SAMN14085613, study PRJNA598686) | mite metagenome | biome: ENVO:01001000; feature: ENVO:01001002; material: ENVO:01001226; isolation source: single female mite from University of Michigan culture on fish food culture... ... | reverse complement strand
AACGATACCAAATTTGTGAGTGGGACGCGACTTTTTTGCAGAAACGCTTACCGTGATAGGAAGAAAATCTACAGAAAGTTTGGCTGTCTAAAATAATTAAACTTCCTTTTTCATCTTTTACGTTTCATTATTAATTTCTAGCATTATGACCAAAACTATATTTCCTCATCTTTTTAGTCGTTTTGTCGCCAACGGAAAAAAACCGGCCACAAAACAGGAAACTTCTGGTTTCAGCATCAGCTGCCTCACCAGTTGATTTACTAATTAAATTTGGTAAAAAGCAAATTAATATGGTAATGCAGCAAGAGCATCAGTTGATAAAGAAAAATAACATTGACTAACTGATACAGCCAAAAAATAAACACATTTTTCTTTTTTTTCAAACACAAAAAAGATAAGAATATTCATCGCTATAAAAACAAAACAGTTTTACCAGTTTGCCGTAGAATAAAGCAAAAAGAGTAAGGACTTGCACATAAATAATTCAATAAAGTAAGCACAGTTAATCAGCTTGAAGCTAAAACTGCTACACACTACTTTACTCGTTCTCACAATTTGCCTCAATTTGCCTCTGCAACAAACTGACAGTGTTTTTGCTGCCTGTTGTTGAATCAATCAACTAATTAGCCGCTGCTAACTACTGCTGACGATGGCTGCTGTTGATGGTGGTGGTGAAAACTGTTGACAGAACCGAGAGAAACCCGGCAAAGTAAACGAGCACACAAGCTAACCAGCCAGTTAGCTAGCTAACTAGGCATTGCTGTGCTTCAGCTAATTGATGGCAAATTAATTGAGGTGCCACCGACAGCGAGAGAGAAAGAGGCAGCAGCAAAAACAGCAACCGCTGACTTTTTGCACACTCACCAGGACTGTAACCAGCAAAAAATGCAGCACAAAACGATTAGCAATGCAAAGTGCCAAGTGGTTGATGCTGCTGCTTGGTCGCTACTTTCCGCAAATTAAAATGCAGTTGCAGCACAAATTGGGTACATTCGCACAAGCACGCACACACACTGATTCTGCATTGCACCGCAAATGTGTCACTCAAGTCAAGTGAACTAGTCTAGTGCTACCGCCACCGACTACTCTCAATGCCGAATTGGCCGATAATCGCTGCACTTGCATTCACGTTTCCCAACTCTTTTCCAATATCGACTCGATTGGAATCCAGGAGCTGAGATTGACGAGTCCAGTGCAGAAGAGGGGAAGACAACGGAGAGAGAAAGAGAAAAGGAAACCAAAAAAAGAAATACAAAAAGAAAGTGAGCACCACTATTCGACAAGCTGCTGCTGTCAATAGAGAAAATAGCAGTCGATCAATGGGAAATGCAAACAAGGCCCACAACGGCGATCCAGTCCATTCAAAATGGAAACAGCAGTGGTAGCAGTGGCAAGTTCAAAGCACGTCAATTTTCTGCTTGTACTTGCCGAAAACGGTTTTCTTTCTTTCTCTCTTTCTCAAACTGGCAGAAGATTTGTGGAAACAAAGCAGCAGCAGCAGCAGCTCGACGCATATGTTTGCCATCACCTTCTCCTTCTCTTCTATGTCATTTTTTTGTCTTTACACATTTATTTGGCAAAAAAAGTAGCAGTGCGTAACCGAAAAGCTACTGCTGACGATGCTGTTGCTGCTGATGTTGTTGTTGTTGTGCAATGCTAGAAGATGTACATAAAGTTGATGGAGAAGAGTGAGTCACACTAGGCACACTAGTGCTCGGGGAATTGAGACAATGACAATAGACGGGGATAGAGAGAAACACTGAGAACTGGAAGCGAAAAGGTTGAATTGTGAACTGCAACGTTGGCAGTATTACCAGCAGCAACAACAGCAACAACAAAAACGCTAAACTGATGATACTGAAAAAGTAAATACAATACAATTTAAAAAAAATTGTTTGTTTTGAAAACAATTTTTTTCTTTCTTAAATACAACAAAATTTGCTTAGACTCATCTATCTAAGGATGATAATGTAATTTGAAAATGTAATTAAAATTTCAATATTATGCTTCTTTTTTAAATTGCTAAATTCTCGCCAACTACAGAAGCAGAAAAGTATAACCATTTAAAAATTGCAAGTGCTAGTCAGTAACTAAAAAAAGAAAAGCATCTGTGAACAACAACACTTTTGTGTCAGGTAAGTCATCCTAATAACAAGAAAAAACAGCTTTTGAGAAACTTATGTTAAACAGATTGATTAAAGTGAAAGTTAAGTTCGTTTAGACCCTTACATCTTTAAAAATTGGAAAACAACATTATCTTGCAAAAATGGATATAAAAATTGAATACTTGTAATTATAATAACCAAAATTGGAAAAAAATACAAACTAATAAAACAGATAGCAAGAATGAAAACATTTGCTGACGGGTGCGAAAATCAGTTATCCAGCAAACACAAGCATAAAAACCTGCGTCTAGATTCCGGTCACTGGAATCATCGGAAAAAAACAACAAAAAATCAGCCACGACCACTTTGAAAAACGCCCAAAGCTTTCTTCATTTTTGCCCTTTTTCCTCGTTTTCCCTACTCTCTAAAAACATTGCACACAACTCATTTCAATGAGCCAAACAAAAATGTTTCTGACTTTAGTTCGGTTCACCAAAATGTTTTATAAGCAAAAAAACTTGTGCAACCAACATTTATGAAAACCTTGTGAACACACTCACATGAGATAGACTACGAACACAATAGGTCGTCGGCGCAAGATTGCGACACCGAAATAGAACACCATCAAAGAAAGACCTCATTGTTGCTATCTCTCTGAGCACTGCTGCTCATCACAAGCCAACAAGCAAGTACAAAGCACACAAATTGTGCTCAGCACGAGAAGATCAGAAGTCAGCGACTCTTGCTTTTATTCTCTCATTTGCGTTTTCTTTTGCCCGTCAATCACTGCACAAACACGAACACGAGTAAAGAAGAAGAATAAAGAAAGAATGGGCAAGACAAAGAAAAAGTAGGCAAAAAGAATCAGAGCTCTGGCGCGTGGTGGCGTGACTCTTTCAGATGATGATGCCCATCGGACACAAAAAGGCAACTCTTTTCACTCTGTTCACAATCTCCTTTTCCCCTGACGCCTTTGACCTCTTTACTGTGTGCTTCAGATGTGTCCCAAACTTGACTAGGAAATTTTGTGTAGACAAGTAAACAAAAGAGAAAATGCAAAATTTATAAAAAAAATGAAACAGGAAGTTTCAGAAAACAAAACATTACAGGCAAAAAGAGGCCAAAAATTGCAAGCACTTCAGAAAGACAAAAATTTCTTTTACAGTGGGTTGTCATTTACAAAACATTTACCTTTTTATGCCATTGTGTTTCAATTTTAAAACAATTTTTTAATTTGCTGAATTTTTTTATTACGACCAAAAACAAAAAAACAAATGATTAAAAAAGTTAATACCTACCGTTAAATTATCCTTTTACTTTATTAAACAAGCACATACACTAGCAACTAAAAACATAAAAAAGTACCCAGTAAAAGTAATATAAAATTCAAAAAATAAATCAAAGACAAAAAATCTAGTCCTGCTAAAAAGAATGAGCCAAACTGGTTGATCAAATTTATCATCTGTAACTGGCGGGCAGATGAGCAAAATTGAGACACTAACTAAAACAAAAAATCCGTATAACAGACAGGAAAAACGGTAAAGAACATGAAAAAGAACAATTTAGCGTCCTGTAATTTCAATACCCAAGACACCTTTAATATAACGAGAACTATTGTTTCAAACACTTTACTCTCACTACAACTACGTTTTTTTATTACAACTCCAACACTTTTACACAGACAATTTGAACTTAATAAAAAATTAAAACCTTAACTTTTTCCTTTTTGCAGTTTCAAAGCGACAGTTGAAGCAGCAGCATCAGTTGCACCAACAGCAGAAAACTAATTAACTCGACTCAAACTTAAACTTAATGCTGCACTTTTTTGATATTAGAAAAAGGCTTGCAAAAAAAAAATAAAAAGTATTCCCGACTTTTGAGTGCGTTTTTTGTAGCAAATTAGCAGCAAAAGTAGAACACACAAATTGTGGTAAGCCTGCACAGACACAAACGCAAAGCTGCACATTTTGGTAATTTCTTGTTAAACTGTAATTGTAATTGAAAAAAAATAAAAGGAAAAATGTGAGTGAAAAATGTTTGCCAATACATTTTTAACACCGTTATAATAAACGTGATAAATTAAACTTGTCGGGATGAGGGCTACATTGAGCCCAGTACAAAGTAACCAGCAGAAACAATGATAGAGAAAAACGATGAGGGAACTGGAAAATTACATAGGAAAAGAAAACGATGGTAAATTGGACGCAATTGAAGCCACCACCATGATCACTGCAGCTAATAGAAACAGCAAATGCGTTGTCTAGAAAAACTCTCCAACTATATTTAATATTTTGACCATTGCCATCAGAGTTTCCCATTTGCGTTAAAAAAATCGTTACGATTCTAAATTTTTTTCAATCTACCTAAATTCATGCATCAATTGATGCAGCTGTTTTTTATTTTTTTAAATATTTTTTCTGATTTTATTGACAAAACGCCTGACGCCAATTAAGTTTGATATGTGCGCGGCAACAGACAAATTACTGTGCGCTTAGCAGAAGAGCAAACGGAAAACGGAAAATAGAATTGAAAAGGTAGAATAGATAGATAAATGGTGAAAACCTGACACAAAACAACATCAATTGCCACCTCCAACTTTAACTATTTAGAGCTAGCTAAAGTGATGATGATGATTGAACGGCAAATAGTAAGAAAAAGAAGTTATTTAGAACAAGGGGCAAAATTGCACACAGGTGCAAACTTTAGTACACACACAAGCGCACATAAATTTCCTTCCTAGAAAACTGCAGAGTAAAAACGTATAAAAGTGTGTTTACATAAAACAAACGCAAACTATACCTTTATACGGTTACCTGCTTTAAGCTTGAAAACAATGCAACAATAACAAAAAAAGCAGAAACAAACACAAAATTGCCAAATAATCGTTTGGTGTATGTCTTTTCTCAGAACTGAACAGTGAAAACAGCTTTACATTGAAAAAAATTTAAGGAATTGAGGAATGGCACACAACAGAGCACATTTCCATTTTGCTCATTAAAATTTGAGCTTGCTTTCAAAGTGAACTTTTTCGTTTTTTCTCTGTTGTTGTCGTAGTTTAAGACAGTGTACGACAGGCAATTGAATTTGTTCAACACACTTTTTTCAATTCTGCTGATTCCTTTCTATCAAATTTGCCGCAGCAAACTCTACACATTCAACAAAAAAGACAACACAGCACAAGTTGCTGTAGCAAAATGTGAAACTAAACACAAAACTGAGAAAAATGAAAAGTAAAATCACATTCTTTTTTCTCTGCACTAGCACAAAAAGCAGTGATACTGAACAACATCAGTTTTAAAATTGATTGCCTTTTCTGAAAATAAGGGGCAAAGGATGTTGGTGGCCACCACCATCACAAGCATTGATTGCAATTGAAAGAAAGATCAAGAAAAGCAGTGATTGGTCAAGTGAACCATAAATTCACCCATAATGGTTTTGTGAAATAGGCGCACACACACAGTGTTGCGCACATGCTGCTCTACTTTTTAATAATTTCAACAGATCATCAAATTTTTCCCCTCTTTCTGCTCAATAGTGGAAAGGTTTCTAAAGGAGCTGATTAAAAAGCGATTGTATTTGAACCGTAAACGGACATTAAATAACAATTGACCAAAATAAAAGAGGCGAAATTGAAACATTATTAAACTGATACATCGTAAAAAGACAAAAATAGCACATTAATGAAATAAGAATAATATAGAAACTAGAGATAAAAAACAAGCAATTTGAAAAGCTCAAATAAACTAACAATACAAAACCAATAATACAAAAACACTTACCGAAAATAGATTGGGAAGTAGAAAAATCAATAAATACGGGCAACTTTGTGACAGTCGTCAACAACAAGGTGAAAACTTTGCAGTTTCCCTTTTTATTTGCTGTGTGAGTGTCAACTAAGAGTGTTAGTTGTGTGTGCTTCACCAGTGATAAAGATGTCTTCACAGTCAGTTTTAGCAGTTTTGCTATACTTTTTAGTAACTGCTTCAAAAATGTAATGCAGTGAAGTAAAGCGTCAGACAGTCAGTCTGCTTTTTGGCTTGCTTTCGGGCTGTGTTTGAAAGTCGAGTGTTGAATTGCTACTGCTGCTGTTGCTGCTGTCGTTTCTCTGTAAAAGATGAGGCCACTGAAGGGGAAAAGAGTAAAGACAAGAGGAAAATTAATGATTGTTGAATGCGAGAGAAAAATATGGCAAAACGGAGAAGTGATGAGAAAAGAATGGGAGGAGGAGGAAAAGGGGAGGAAGAAAACACTTGAACAAAAGTGGATTTTAAAGTTGGAGAAAACAGAAAAAACATTCTGCCAACAACAAAACAGCGGACAGCTTAAAAATGAGATCCGGTTGGCAGTGATAAAAGGAGAGAAGGCAAAAAGAATAAACGGTAAGCAAGAAAAAGTTTAAAAAATGAAAAAAGTTAAAGCAAAGACAAAAATGACGCAAAAAAAATTGCAAATCCAGACGTTGTCTGTTGTTTTTTGCTCGTGAACGGTGTGTGTGGCACTCTAGCAAAAGAATCAAAGTGAAAAACTGGTGAAAACTGAGCAATGACAAATGCCTAGCTTACTGATTTGAAGAGGGAAAAAGAATAATGCTTAAATGGTCGGAAAACAATTTATCAGTTAGCCACAGTTGTACAGCTGAAGTAGAAGGAGGTGGAGCAACCAAAGAAAAATGACTATTATTTCGCTGTTTAAAGTAACGTTAACGTCATCAATTTATCATGAACAGGAAAAATAGTAGCCACTGTGAGAATTGCCCTGACGATAGTTTTTTCTTAGATCCGGAAAAAATGTGCAAAAAATATTTTTGCTAAAACATAGCTAAAAGTCGGTGAATAATACCTATCAAAAAAACTTAATTTTTTCATTTTTTGCCCTGTTAAAAACACCAAAGTTGGCAAGTAACAGTTCAAATCATAGGCCAAAGCTTAGCCATACCAGTCACACACACACTCACTCAAAACCTTATTCATTGTCAGAACAAGTTTTTGAGAACTGCACATTTTAAGCATGTCCCAGTACACCTCCATAAATCATCGTCAAGTTTAGATGCACTTTATTTCAAAATTTTTAACTAGTTCCGGAAAGTGATGTTTCAAATTTTAAAATTGGTTAGAAAAAAGAGTATAGTGCAAAACGTTCAACAAGCTCACTTCTGCCTATTCAAACTGCATCAAACTTCATTTTTGTTCATTCTTCACTTTCCCCAGCAAAACTGAAAATATTGCCATCAAATCAAATGGTGATCACATTATCAGGACGACAGAGGGAGAAACAGCAATAGCAGCAACAGCGGGAGACACAATCGACACGATGACGTTAGATATGTCCGATTTGATATATTTCAACGAATAATAAAAATTGTAATGGCAACAGTAAAATAGTGCTGCGTGAAAAAAAGTGTATGGAAGAGCGGAATCCAATTAGGCCAACTACTTCTGCTTCGTCTGCGACAGTGTGGTTTCCCTCCCTCTACACACATTTTCCCTGCATTTCAATTCACACAATTTTGAGTAGTAAACTTTTGGAGTCCCACCACCACCATGAAATGAAACCCATCGGGACACACAGCCATGTGTGTAAATTGTGATAGAGTAATGGAAAGAAGAGGGAGAGAGGGAGGAAGGGCAAACCTTGGAGGGCGCCAAATACACGAGTCTGTCGGTGTCGTCACTCTTGAAACGAGCGCTTGACATTTGAAGTCGACGACAGCGACAGCGACAACGACACTCGAATTCTATTACACTAGTACAACACCGCTCTCGCACTAGACTAATAAAAAAATATTGCAAATTAATTTTACGCTACAAAACTGTCAAACTGCAGTCAGCAACGGCAGCAACAAACAAAACTGTCGTCAATTGAAAATGAATTACTAACTAAACGAAGAAACAGGAAGCGAAAAGTGAGTGAGTGAGCGAGCGTGTGTGCATGAATAACCGAATAATGTTTGGCGCTAAAGTTAGGCACAAAACAATGGGAAAAAAGAAGTGAAGAGAAAACGGCGACGATAAATAGCAAAAGGCAGTAGTGGCAGCAACAACAGCAGCTATAATTAGCTGATAATAATTCAATATTCATTATGCTTTTTGTTGTATTGTTGTAGAGTGCCGAGCCATTGCCGCCGCCATCAAAGCCGCCATCACAAAAAATGAAGTGCCGCTAAACACAACACGTCTACAAAAATGTGTGAAAACATAAAGAAAACAGAAAACAAAAGCTAAAGAGGCAAATATGAATTCTTCAGAAACGGTTCTTCAGATTCCACAAGCACACAACCCAGTCATTTGTTTGCCCAAAAACAAAAATGCTTTTTTACAGCAAGGAAAAACGTCTTGAGCTGCTGTTGTTTCAGATGACAGAGCGCGTCAAAGAAAAAAGAGTGAATAAAAAAGGGGGCTATAAAGAGAAAAGATGATGATTCACTGAGTGAAAATGTGAGAAAAATGCATGCAAACAAAACAAAGCATAAGCAAGAAAACAATACTCTTAAAGTTAAAAGGAAAAAATAAGCGTCTTTTTTTCATCTCTTTTTTAGTCAGCTCAGCTCAATTACCAATTTAAATTAATTCCGCCAATATGAATTGAAAAGAAAAAGCTTTTTTAGCAACTAGAAGAAACCACAAGCCTACGCAAGCAGTCAGGCAGACTGACTGACAATAGACTTATCATCATCATTTTACTTTATAATTAGACAGGTGCCCAATACAAAAAGAAGTCAAGAAAAGATAAGAAGTGGTGCTTCAATTCAAAGGCGGCAAAACTTTTCAAAAACGCCAAAAAAATTGGGTAAAATTAAAACTTTTACTCAACTTTATGGTAAAAGGATGTCAAAAAAAGATAAACGAAAAAAAGTAAAAAAATCAGCTTGATTGGCAAAGTCGCCATCACTAATTCTTTTGTGCTACTGCAGAGATTGCATGGGAAACTGATCAGAAACGCACACACACACAGACAGACTAGCATTCACTAAAGATTCTCAGAACTCAGCAGTAGCAGAAACAGCATTGGTATGGTAAATATCACATCAGTGATGATTGCAACACCAGATCCTTTGCCACACGCAAATGCATCAGCAGCAGCAGCAGCAGCAGCAGTCAATCAATTCTTTGCACTTTGTACTAAGAATGTAGTGCATAAATAGACCATTAATAGAATAGGCAAATAAAATGAGAAGGGAGAGGTTGTTGGCCAACAGAGCTTTTTTCTCCTGAATAGACTTGAGTTGAGTAGTAGTAATCGTAGTAATTACCAGTTCCCAGGAGTGAAAGAACGAGGGTCATTTCAGGTACAGCAAAAAGTTGTTGTCCTAATCTCAGGATTGAAACTTTATGCTTGAGTGCTGTATTTTTAGACCTAGATTTGACAAACCTGGTTTGTCTATTTCAGTGAGAAAAGGAAAGTTCAGAGGCCTCAAAAGTTAACCAAATTGGCTGATCGAGCATCAACTGCATCAACTGCTCATCAACCGTTGACAGGCAATCTAATTTTCCCCCAGCATCACCGTTGAGAAGTGTCAAAAAGCGGTGAAAAAAGAGGAAAACACAATCTAAAAGTAGTAAACGAAATCTAAAAATGTGACACACAATCACAGTTCCACCCAAACCACAACAGTAGGCAAAATCGGCTGACTTCTGATTGACGCGGGGATTCACACTAAATTAATAATGGCAGGCAAGGCAGACAATTTAACAGCTACAACTGCAGCTAAAGTTGCGGCGGTGGCAGTGAAAAGCCGGGAAATTGTTGAAATGTACAGGGGAATTGATTCACAGACACACATACTCACTCACCCAAAGGCAATTGAATGGAATTGGAGTGTGGTGCCGCCGATTAAACCAGGGAGCGTTGATGAGTTCTGATGGCTGTGCTGTGGAGAGCAATTGAACAACAGCAGCAGTGTTTAGCAGCAACGGGAAAGCGATCGCACAGTTTTAGTACATGAGCCGAATGAAAGACAAAACGATCAAGGGAGTGAAATGGGGGATGAAAAAGAGCAAAAACTGAAGTTGAATCAGCGGCGGCGGTGTTTACATCGCCGACAATCAAACGGAGAGAAAAGGCTGTCAGAGAGAAGCATCAGCAGCAGTTACTGCCAATCACTGCATCAGCATTTGCTTTCCCACCAGATAACAGTAGATGTTGCTGCTTCTGATGTTCCAAACTAGCATGACAAGTGGATGTGACTGTGGTGGTGGTGGGCATGTGACGCTTCACTTGACTGCCAAACTGGCGGTAAACACCAAACGACCAAACGGGTTGACACTTTTAGCCAACAACAATCCGAAGGGTGACTGACTGACACAGTCTCTGTATGTACGGCATTTGAACGAGTTGAAATTGTTCCCAGAGACCGACACACTGCCAACTGACTAGTCCAGAAGCGGCAGAGAAGTCTTTTACAACAAACACACTGGTAATCTAAAGTGACGGCCACTACTACTACTACCACCACCACCACCAATCTGGGAAATAAAGCAACGGCTTTGGAGAGTGATGCAATAGAAACTGCCGCCGCCAATGCCTAATCGCCTTAGCGTCCCATTCGATCCTCAACTCAAATCCCTCCTCTTCTCTCTCTCTTCTCTCCTGTCCGTTGGTTCATTTTTTCTCTATCAGACAGACCTCTTTTGGTAATTAGCACACACAGACACACACTGGTTATGATCAGTAGTGTGATCGCTTGCTGTGTGAGTGAGAGGGATTTCAGCCTCCGTCGTCCTGTTCTCTAATTAGTCGGCCTGAAGCAGTGCAATGGTAGTGAATGGGAGAAAGAGATGGGGAAAAAGAATCTACTGGTCGAATATAATGAGAGTGAGTGCCAGGAATATGACAAATGAGATGCGGAAATTGCAACACTGATGCTACTGTTACTGCTGTTGCTGCTAAGCTGCTTCATTAAAAATGGTGCACGTTCCAGGCTCTTTTTGTTGCTGTTGCACCAACTGATTTTCAATTCTACTAGCCCTGCTGTTGTTTTTTCATTTACTCTGAAAATGTAACACTGTCGATAACGACTGACTGACTGTGGCTGCATCTTACTCTCACGTATGCAATGTTGTTATTATTTGCCCGTTATTCCAGTACCGTCAACTTTTGGAAGCAGTTAATGATTACTAATTAACTCTTGTTCACTTGAACTGCTACTGGATTTTTCCCTTTTTTGCTATTTTTCTGGCACTGTTACGTCAAACCTGGGAACAAACACTGAGTCTGGAGTTTTGAACAGCCAAAAAATCACGGGCAAACAAATCAGCTTAAAGTGCCGCTCTACTGTCATGTTAATTTCCGGATTCACTCTCATTTTTTGTCTCTGACTTGCTCTTTTATTCTGGAGACATTTGACATTTCCCCAGCTTCAGAGTTTGACACAGTAGACAATAATAGTAATAGTGTAATTACTCTGGCAGTCACAAAAAAGGGTCAACCTTTTTCCTTGATTTTGTCCCATTTTTTCTCAAAATAGCTCTACTTTTTTTGACAAGCAAATCTACCCAGTTTGTAAATATTCTATTGAAGTAAAAACCATTAAACACACACAATATAATCGAACCTGCCCAAGAAGAAGACAATGAGAAAGTCAAAAGTGAAGGAAAAAGTTGTCGTCATCAAGCTCACACAATTCAGTTTGTTTTAAGCCACTTTTTTATCTTGCTGAAAAACCGCAAAACAAGTTAGAGAGAAAGAGAGGAAGACAAAGGTACTCGACTTTTTGTTGGGTTGTTGTCGTACAATGGCAGCTCTTTGTTTGCTGCGTGTCTTGCGAGTTTACGCTAGAGAGTCTCGTGTACGATGACTGCCGTTACCGCTGCCCTAATGCTGTCATAAATAAGCCGTAATTAATTGCTCTAGTGGAAAAGAGTGAAAGAAAGAAAGAGAGCACAGCCCTGATTTAACAGTGCCCTCCATTGACACAGAAGCAGAGTCCCACATAGTAGTGTCACAGTAGGCTGCTAATAGTGCCCATTTAATTAACTGTAAAAGCAATACCAGAGGGTAGGCACACTACACACTACACACACTCTGTGATAAAGGGCACCTACAGATGCACACACACCTGAATTGCTGATCAGGGGCAACGAGGCAAACACAAAAGAAAAGGCAAAGAAAAGGAAACCATTTGGCGAGGAGAAATTTTCACATGGCGAAGCAGCAGCAGCCGTGCAACATCAGCCGCAGCAGAGGCTCCCAGTGATGACGCCGATACACTCTAAAAAATGGTGTGTTATATATTTGGCAAAAAAACAAGTTTGCTAACTATATTTGGCAATTTCAAAAAAATATTTCAGTAAAAGTTTTTTTCTAAAATG
>JAALOO010000464.1_pt1 | contig 12419 bp, 13 predicted proteins | sample 7257641 | NCBI WGS metagenome assembly JAALOO01 (sample SAMN14085613, study PRJNA598686) | mite metagenome | biome: ENVO:01001000; feature: ENVO:01001002; material: ENVO:01001226; isolation source: single female mite from University of Michigan culture on fish food culture... ... | reverse complement strand
AGACTCGGACATCGTAAACATGGCCCCGTCACTACTGGTCGCCGAGCAGGTACGCCATTCTGGTCTAGAGAAGCCTTCCACTTGATCAAGCTCACTGGCTAACCCACTGAATTTTCTTTTCTTCACTAGAACGAGCGTGCTTTCCAAAAGCAGCCGACTGTCTTCCTCAACAAGAAGCCTCCGGCAGGTCTTGGATCGAAGTACCGCAAGGTTACTCGATACGTCCGCAAGGTTGGCCTGGGATTCCGCACCCCCAAGGAGGTATGTTAAGGATTTTATTAATTCAGTTAACCAACGCTAACGTCTTTGTTTATCGTGTAAAATTCAGGCCACCGAGGGCAATTACATCGACAAGAAGTGCCCATTCACCGGCAATGTGGCCATCCGAGGGCGCATTCTTCGAGGCGTCGTTGTCAAAAACAAGATGCAGCGAACCATTGTCATCCGCCGTGACTACCTTCACTACATCCGAAAGTACAACCGTTTCGAGAAGCGCCACAAGAACATGTCTGTCCACCTGTCCCCGTGCTTTAGGTAAGTTCGACTAGCTTTCAGTTGTCACTTTTAGTACTTTAGTTGGCAGTTGAGATACAGCTACAGTTCGTAGCTGGTTAGCCTTAATGATGAAAATTACACGACGGTCTTCCGAAAACGTTAAATATGAGGAATGTTCGTTTTATTCTGATTCTTTTCCCCTTTACTCAACTGTGCAACATTAGTTTACATCCATCATTTTTTTTCAACTTTTTTCCTTTTCTCACCACTAATCATTTCCCTTTTTGTACTTGCAGAGATGTTGCTCTTGGAGATGTCGTGACTGTTGGCGAGTGCAGACCCCTCAGCAAGACCGTCCGCTTCAACGTCTTGAAGGTGACCAAGTCTGCAAGCTCTAAGAAGCAATTTAACAAGTTCTAATGTAATGTAACATCTTTTTAAAATAATAAATCTCCATAAAAAACGAATACGCTATATAACCTCTGCTTTAGTAAACAAAATATTAATGCTTTAGTCACAGTCAGTTTTTAACGATAAAAACTTGAAGCAATTAATGCATGGTTCAGTAAATTCAAGCACCCAACAAGGCAGATTAATTAAATTGAGAGCCAGCTATTTTTACGTAGAATGCTTTCGCGAGAAATCACCGCAATTACTGAGGACTGCTCATTAGCAAATAGTTCCGATCAGATTTTCACACCCACGCAGCCTCTCTAATCATTGGCTTTCATCTCTCAGCTGAACTGCCACTGACTGCCAGTGTCAACAGTGTAGAACTTGTAGTGCAGCTGTTGGCTGGTGGCTGTCCGTCTGGGGGAACGGACTGGTCTAGCGGTAACCACAACCAGTGCTGATGCCACCGAGGGAGGGCAGGGAGAGGATGGTGTCTACGTAGAATGGCAGTTAGGGTGCCAAAGTGTTCAAGACGGCAGGAAAGGGGACCATCTGCCAACGCATCGGTAATTTGGAGCGAGGGTGCCACAGTGGATGGGCTCCACCGGACGTGCTACGCTGCTTCAGCTGAAGCGAGCTACACTGTAGCTACGATGGCATGTCTGTCTGTCTGTGAAATGTCAAAGTTTGCCTAGTGGAAGAGAGAGGAAGGCAGTGAGAGCTGGCGCCCGCCCGGCAGCTCATAGCGGCATACCGAGCGAGAGCATCAGTGGGAGCAGGACACTGTGTTTAAAAGTGTAACTGTTGTGGAGTGTACTGTTGCGGATGCAGCTGTAAGCAGTGCTCCTGCTCCTGCTCGAGCAGTTGCAGTAGCAGCTAGCGGCGGCGGTAGAGGATAGAGAGGATACACTGGCGACTCAAGGCGGTGGCAACACTGCTGCTGGAAGCAAGGCAGAAGCAGCGGCAACGTCGGCAACGACAGCGACAGCAGCAGCAGAAGCGACAAGAACAGCAACAGCAACGGAGTGCAAAAGCGAGTCCGCGAAAGCCTCGACACACAGCAGCAGCAGCTAAAGCCTGAACTCGGCGACGTGGCAGAGTGGCTGTGCTCATCTAAGCTGTGAGGTTCGCCTCTACTTCACTGTCACCAGCTGTAATGAAATAATTATAGCTGACCAGTATCATGTCGCCAAATTGATCATTGCCACGGCTGAAGAATTAGAATAGAACTCTATTTGATGACTGCATCTTTCCGTTATTCCGCTGCACTTTACTCGCTGCACAACTCATTTAGAAGCTGACGATCAACACCACTGCGACTGCTGCTTCCATCGCTGCTACTGCTGCTGCTGCCGATGACAGCTGCCAGTGCAACAGCTGTTTACCTAATTCTGACACCTCGCCACTTCGAAGACTGGCCTTAATTAGCATATCGCCTGTTTGGCCAGGCGCGACCAGTCCTCTTCTCTGACCACCGTGCGGTGGTGATGATCGTCATCACCGTCATGGCACCTGTGCCCTCTTCCAAGGCATTGTGATTGCCGCAGAGTGAGCACTTACACACACACAGTGGGATCACAATCAGCACAGCACTCGTCTCAGTTCACAGTACAACTCCGCCGTCGTTGCCAATGAAGCATCCACTTGGTTATTATTATTTATTGATCCTCCTCTAACTCCTCGACTATCAACTGGCACCAGACCATGCTGAGCTCGTCCACCCCGGCACCACCGATGGTGTCCGGACCACCGCACTTTGTTGATCTGCACGTCAATCCAGGCAAGTGAGAGGGAGAAAGAGAGGGAGAGAGAAGGGCCACGTATGACGCGTTCGCGCGACATTCCATACACCGCTCATTCTCCCATGGACACACTAGAGTGTGCCACTTCATAGAGAGTAGTCAGCTGAGATGGCGTATCATTTCTGTTTACAGGCGAGTCCGTGTCCATACAGTTCTTCGATGGCAATGAAACCATTCTCCGCGGTCCGACGACCATCAAAATGATCAGCAATTCAACATTTCCCCCGCAGCCATTGCCCGTACAGGTAGGTACCACTCTTTCGGAGTGTGACTCACAAACCACCGTGTCTTCTATTTGGCACACGAATTCACCACCCTTCCAATCCTCCTCCTCCTCAGGTGCCACCGGGTCATATGATCCAGCAAATTGTCGACGAGAATGGAATTCTCAGGCATATCATTTTGTCGGCGCTACAGCTGAACGCAAACGGAACCACCGCCAGCTGTAACGGATTCTCCGGCCACTCGAACACCTTTCCACCGCCACCTTCAACGCACCCCCAGCAGACGCATCAGCACCAGCACCAGACATCGAACGGCCTCTACAACTGCTGCTGCTGCTACCCCAGCTGCAGTCCCAGTCCGAACAGTCAGCCTAGTGCCCTCTCTCCGGTCAGCCTGCCCTCGCCGGTCTCTGCGCTGGCACCACTCGCCGGCCACAGTCCTGCGGCAGCGGCTGCTGCGGCGGCGGCTGCGGCTGCTGCTGCTGCCGCCGCGGCCAGCGTCTCATCGGTTCCCTATGCGTCACTGGGCAACAACTCCTACGCTCGCAATCGGCGAGCAGCAGGCAATCGTCCCTTCTCCTCGCCGAACAGCAAGCGCCCATCGAGCAGCTTCAGTAATGGCCCTAATGGCACTTACGGCGCTCACGCGGCAGGTGTCGGCGGCGGAAGCGGAGGCGGAAGCTTGAAGATGAACAACAGCATCAGCAACAACATCGCCGCTTCTGGCCGTAGTTACGGGCACAATAACATCAGCAGCAACAAGACGGTGGACAATCCCAAGGGCAATCACTATGGGCGGCAATCTACGAACAGCAACACCAGCACATCCACTAGCCTTCACTACGACGCCAGCAGACCACACTCAGACTCGGTGCCGTTTGAGGGCGGCGCCAAATACTTTCTCAACAAAAGTTACGACTACTCGTGCAATTCCTCGAACGCCTCCCAGGCTTCGATCACCACTGACCAAATTAGCGATCACCTAAAGTATTACAAGGAGGACACTGCCCATTACTACCGAGAGGGCGGGGACGGCTTCACCTCAAAGAAGGCGCCCCCCTCCTTCCACATCGGCAAGGGCATCCTCACCAAAGAGTTTTTCAGTAACCACCGGCCAAATGTTACTCCCAGTGAGCACGACCAGGACCACTCTTCGCACCACCGATCTTCGCAGCTTCACAACTCGTCGTCTCTCGGCAACAGTCTCGAGTTGAACATTCCTAGTAGTACTGCTGCAGAGGCTAAGGTGCCACCGGCGACTGCTCGCACTGATCTCGCCAATCACAGTGCAGGTGGTGGTGTCCACGAAGGTGGTGCGAGTCTGCTGTCCTCTGCCAGCGGTGACCCACAGTACCGCCACCGAAATCAGCTGCAGCACTCACAGCAGAGCAGAGCAGTGCCCACTGGGCGCAACGCAACGTCCGGCGTCGTCGTCGAGAACGCCGCCACCAGTACAAAGCCAAAGACAACTGTGGAGAGCAGTATGGCAGCAGCTGCTGAATCGGCTGCTAATCTCAGTGAGAACTATTCCAAGTCGTTAAACAAAGTTATCTCCTTGAGCAGCACTCGAAACAGTCGAACCAAAGTTATCTCTGCCAGCAAGGTGGCAGTGTCGCCTGCGAAGAAGAAGCCTGCACCTCCACTGATCACTTCCGCGGAGAGCAAAAGGTCGGCTCCTTCCTCTGCAGAGGTGTCACCGTCTCCTCCACCAAAGCAACAACAGCAACCACCACAACCACCACCGCAACAGCAGCAATCACCGAAGCAACAACAGCAACAACCCCAACCGCTGCCCCTACCAAGCATCAATATACCAGTGATCATTTCCGAACCACCGACAGACGATGATTTGTCACCGACCAGTCGACCCGAACAAGTACAAAACAAATCAAGCTGTGATGAAGATGCGGCTGAAAATGAGATGGCCACCGGTGCCAGTGAACAGCAACAGCAGCAGCAGCTCGAGGCAGTAAAGACGACGAGGGAGGTCGCCGAGAGTGAGTCAGCTAAGCCACCACTGGCTAATGGCATTCTGGGAGCCACCGCACTTCCTCTTTCCACTGAGAAGCAGACTCAACCGCTGTCCAACTACACAGTCAGGCCTGATGACAGTGACAAGAGTGACTCTGATCCGTATGTCGAGGCAACGGGAGGTGAAGATGATGATGAAGATGAAGATGAGGATGAGGAGAAAAGCAACAGCAGGTTCGGGCGAGTGGAGACGACAGGACAGCAACCTTCACCTCGGCACTTGCTGCCCAAAGTGGAGACGATCGCACTGAGCAGCAGTTCACTCTCCTCACACTCGGTCCGTCTGAAGTGGTCATTCCCCGGACAGACAGACCGAGCCTCAGATGCCAATGGTGACTGCAGCGGTGTGGCCGCAGCAACGTCGGAGCAGAAGAAGCCTCACTTCATCGTGGACATGCTGCGAGGCAATGTGGAGGACAGTCCTAGCTCTCGCATCGTCTACCAGGGACCGTACTTGACCTGTCGGGTGGCAAACCTGTCGCCGCAGAGCAAGTACACCTTCCGGGTGCGCAGCAACACTGACAGTGCAGTGCTCATCAGCAATCTACTGACGGTGGTCACTGAGCAGCTCTCTTCGGGCGGACTGAGGCGAAGGACGAAGGGACAGCAACAGCAGCAGGGACAGCAGACGCAGCCTGGCGGTCACCACCAGGGACAGCATCAGCTGAACGGGGCCAGTGCCGCTGCCGGTGCAGGCAACCACCACCACCACCACCACCACCAACAGCCGGTGCTCTCTGCAGACGGCAAATCAGCTGGTCCGAGCGCCAGTGAGGTGCTGATGCGAGCTCGTCTCTCGCAGGACCAGCGCTGTGCCATTCTCCTCCTCGCCGTCTTCACCTTCACCGCACTGATCATTGCCGTGCTAGTGCAGCACTGTCTCGGTGCTTCAGTGAACTGACTGAGTCTGTGCTACCCCAGCTACAGAGAGGACATTCTCTTTGCACCTCAGCACTCTCTCTCTCTCTCCTTCTCCCCACAGACGAACAAATCACCCATGACCACTGTTAACTATGACGAACAAGTTGCTATTTTGTGAATCTTACCTTTTTTTGTTAAGCGCACTTTTCTTCACTTCTATTTTGCTATTTTGTTGATTGCTTTCCAATGATTTATATATAATACGGACTTTATTTTCATTCATAGTTTTAACTTTTTTTGTATGCATTCTCAAAGTCTATAAACAAAATGTGTCACTATCACGGCAAGCACACACAAAGTGGTCTCTACTAGGCAACTGGGCAACAGCTATGCGTCGTAGGGCACTGCTCCACTGCGAATGATCTCAATGTCGATGAGGTAACAGAAGTGCATGTGCAGACCGCCCAGAAGCACCAGACAGTGCATTAGGTTGTGACTGTTGAGCGCTAGGTCAAAGGCACCGGGAGAGAAACGCTCGGGAATGCGAGCCGCAGAGATGAACGCCCCCAGGATGGGCAGCACCTCTTGGTTGAGGACGTGGGCGAGGTGCCAGCTGTGGACGACCACCTGCCGGGTGCTCAGACGGGCCACCAGGGCCAGGGCGCGCATGATGACGAGCGGGGCAAAGGAGAGCGCCCGCTGCCAGGCACTGCCAGCCGTCAGACCGCGGTGCAGTGCCCAGCAGGCAGTGGCCAAGTACAACAGGAGAAAGGCACGTCGAAACGGGTCGCCGAAGGTGAGGAAGCTGACGGTGAGGGTGGTGAGGGCGCCGAAGGTCTGCGTGATCCAAATGCCGGCCATGTCGGCCTGCAGCAGACGCCGGTACAACCCCGGGCCGGCCTTGTGGTTCATGAAGACATGGTAGAGGAATGAGCCCAGCCAGGGACTAAGGCAGCTGATCAGGTGACAGTACGGCAGGTAGGAAGGCAGGCGGTCTTCAGCTGGGGGCAGCAGCTGGTCGCCATTCAGCAGGACGTAGAGAATGGGCAGACCGTGGCTCACGATATTGAATGTCTCATTGTGCAGGGAGCAGATTGACTTGATGCACTGCAGGGTGGACTGATTGGCAGGGCGGTAGGCGGTGAGAATCCACGGGTTGAAGCGAAGATGATCGGGCATCTCCTCTAGCTTCCTCTGGTCACTGCTCTTCTCCTTCTCCCTCTCCCTCACCGAGACGGGAGCACAGGGCAAGAAGTACTGCAGCAGCAGATACTTCCAGGCGCTGCATTGCTGCAGCCACCTAGCCAGCCTAATTGCCGAAAAGAGAAAGGCCATAGGGGCGCAATGCACTGAAGGAAGGGAGAGAAGAGAGGGAAAAGACAGTGTAAAAGGCCGCCGAGAGTTGAGGAAGAAGGGGGAAAGGGAAGAGAGCTGTGAATACATCGGCGGTAATGAGGACTACCGCCGATGTACTGCCTTTGGCAGGCGAACAGCAGCAGGCACACACATTAGCAGGCAAATCACTTCGGTCAACAGTGGCCGCATGCGTCAGAAGTGGACGACTGGAATGACGTGGGCAGGACGCCGACCACGGCCACTCCGAGCGTCGTTCAGCCAAGGTTGCGGGCCATGCGCACCGGCGACGGCAGTCACCGAAGAGACAGACACTTCAGCCACGCGTACACACTGCCAAATGCCAAGTGGCCGCTGGAATAGCAGCACCTCAAGTGCCGGTTCGTGTGTACGAGCATGCATTTTTATTCATAGTATAGTTTGGGTGGTCGGCCTAATATTGCCATCGTGCATAGACAAGATCAGAAATGTTGTAACGGTAAAAAGTTATACAATGGTAGTACAACAGTCATTCAGTCAGTCTCGAAATCAGTCCGGACAGAAACAAGTGTACGAAGATAGAAGCTATGTACAAAATGATGTGAAGAGAAAGATAAAATTCAGCATCACTCCACATGCAAAGTCAGAAGAGTTCCCAAATAGTATTTAAGCTAAAAATAATTGGTGAGAGAGTATGATGAATCAATGAGACGAGACCACTCGAAAGATAGTTTTGATGATCGGCAAAAACGACTCACATGCCCAGCGTTAAACATTACATCAAAATGCCATTGAGGGGATTGTGAACAACACTCTGGACGCTGTCGATAAACTTCATTTGAACACGTTTTGGTAATTCTTCTTGGTCTTTAAGATACACGTCCTCGCGTCGAAAAGCCAATTGAACGTCATTATCAAAGACACAGGTGTACATCTTGCAGATGTGATTGCCTGCATACTTGCCATGCAGCTGCTCTTGGTTCAGTAGCACCTCAACCACATCGCCGATTTGGGGCATATCATGTTCGACGTTGCGATTCTAAAAAAAGTGGTCATAAGCGAAATTGCAGCGTACTAAAGATAGCAGAAACTGATGACTCACCAGTATTTGGTTTCCCTTGATGTTGTCTACTAGAGTATTATCGGCGACAAATTCCACCTTGTGAAACTGCTCTTCATTTATGCTGACTACTCTCGCATAGGAGTAGTATGCATGGTATTTGGCTATCACCTCGGCTCCAATGTCCACTTCGCAAAAGCTTCGAAATTTATTTCGGTTGTTGATACTTTTGATCTTGCACTTTTTGCAGAGAATTTTCAACGAGGTTGATTCGTTGCTTGCCTCAAAGCTGACGCCTTCTCGGTGACCACATGTCACGTGGAAGCTATCGCTGCAGAGGGAGCAGCGTATTGAGTAGCCATTAATGTAGTTGGAGAGATCACTGGAGTTTGTTTTCTGATGGCAGAATTTACACGACTGCAAATAAATAATTGATGCAGGCATTAGAAAGGGGATAGGGAAACCATTGAACAAACGCATTTACCATTTCATTGCTCGTTCGTCCTTGAACGTCAATGTGAGTCATGTTGGGAAAGACGTCAAATTTCGCGTTTGGCAAAACCAGCGAGCATGAAATGTGAGCCCACTTCTCATCGTTAGGTATTGCTGACGAGGCGGAAGATTGGCTTGGCGTGAATACGACCTTCTTCAGAGGGCCTCCGCGCACTGGGCAGAGACAACAGGCAGCCTGATAGCCCGACCTATCACAGCACCTATCACACTGCCAAGTATCGTCAATGTCCAGGCTGTTTGAGACTCCGTAGCATACTGCAAAGCACAAAAGCGTTAAATTAAAAAACAAAATTATATACTCTTATCAAACCTAGCTTACCTGAATGAACACAAATTTTGCAAACTGAGCAAACCAGCAGTGTGGATTGATTCCACGAGTGATCATCCCCGTAATCGATGACTTCTTTTGACTTGGAGATGTAATTAGTTTTTGGCATTAAAACTCGACTGGTTGATGGTGGTTTCCACTCAGTGGCAAATGCCTCATTGATTTTCTCCTTTTGCGCAAATGGCTTCAGCATCAAGCAGATTAAGCAGTGTGGTTCAATCAAAGAAGAAAAAAAGTTGAATTTTGTCTCATCGGTAAACGGTTCTGGACTTTTGGCGTATTGCAAGGTGCGACCCGATAGTTCGTAAAGATTTTCATATCCAATATGCTGTAATCGTATTAGTTATCAATTAAACGTTAACAAGTCTTATAAAGTCACCTTTGGTAACGATGCACCACAAATTAGATTCAGAGGGAGAGAATAACTTTGTAAAACTCCTAATAAACAAAATAAAATTATTTAAAAAAATATATAAAATCAAACCAACCAAAAGTAAAACATACCATTTGAAAGTTGTGCAGTTTTATCATTTGTACTATTCGAATGACCATTGTGTCCATTGACTGATGAGGAAGACCATCCGTTGGCAGTCGAGCTTGATGATTTTGACTTGGTTTTCTTCAACTTTGTAGGTGATCCATTAAGTTGACCATTTTGAATGAATTCATCGACACATTCAATACTTTCGTTTGTATGCTGTCGTTTGGGACCTTTCTTTGTCTTTTTGGCGATAAAATCCGGCAGTTCCTCAGGAAAATCTTCTTCAACCTCTTTAACTTCATCTACTGGAGTTGGCGCATAAGACAAATTTCCGAAAGGGTCTTTCGGATCAACCCCAATATCTTGACCGAGTAGCCAGCTTTGAAAACGCTCTGGTTGAAATTTTTCCACAAAAGCGTTCATTCGGATCTTCACGGTATCTTTGTGACAAAAACACTAAAATTCGTTTGGTTATTACAAAATAATAAAAATCAATTCATGTAAACTAACCATTGTTGAACGTTTTCCGTACTCAATCCAGCGCTGCAAAGCAAAGTTTGTTGATTCAGCAATGTTAAATCCAAGATTGTAGCCAGCATGGTAAGCATAAGGAAATGTGATCATGAACTCATTCGCTTCTTGTGTGATCTTATTAAATGGAATATTGTGCTTCCTCAAAATAGAAGGAGCAATGATTGACATTTTATGCCTTATGAAAGCTTCGCATTTTTTGTGTTGTTCTTTAAAAGTATCTAAAAATAACGCAATTAATAAGGAACATTATGCCGTTTAAAATATATTACTTTTTAACAGGGCCTCCATCCTATGGCCATATTTAGGGGGCACGCAATACCAGGATTTCGGTTCGCCGGTGTGTAAGTAGTTAATACTGTAGAGATCCATGTCTTCGGTGTGCCAGGCAAAGCTTGACTTCCACATGCCGAAGTAGAGGTAGGCAGTGTTGACTCCCATAATTTGGATGTTGTAACTATCGTTTATCAAATCCAAGATAGTCCCGAGTCTATTTATATTGAAGTAGTCACAATCCTCATCGGTAATCGAGCCAGGAACATCTGCTCCGTAAATCGGTGGGTTGTATGTGATGTTTTTCCAGTATTTCCTCTCAAGGTCCTCGTAATCAAAGTATTCTGGTGTCGCGTGCTCGGGGGAATTTGCTTTGTTGCGAAACTCTCTTACAGTCATGGTCTTTTTCTGAATGTTGTACTGTTGGTAACAGCCATGGTTTCCTTGCACAACTTGCTGAATTGGTGAGACGATTTGAAAGTAGTCGAGATTATTATAGCCAGATTTTCTCGGGCAGTACTCTGGTGGTGGTATAATCTAAAACAATGTGTTAGTAAAGGAGTAAAACTTTCAACAACAAAGAATATTTTTACTTTTGCCAGACCGGCCTCGTGAGCACCTAAAGATTCTATCTTTTCAATGTACTTGGAGAAGTCCTTCATTTCGTCGAGCGTAGGCCGAAAGACCATAATTCTGGGAACCTCTTCGTAAGCACTCATCTTTGGAAGGAAGGTCCTAGCTAACGCCTGTTTGGCAAAAGCTGGCGCAGACGGCCAAGAGATTGGCCGTCTGAAATATCTCAACAGGAAGCACGATGGAGTTCGGAATGACCGGGTTTAATATCTTCTAACAGTTTCAAACGTAAATACACTGCCAAACAGAAGACAGAATTGTTTTGCCCAAAATAATCTGCATCTTGCTCGGTAAGGGCTTTTCGGAGACAAAATGACAGGATAGTCACGTAAGAACGGAAGAGCACGTGATGCTGGCAGAGGATTGTGGGCGGGCCCTTCTTAGTGTAACTAGGCTTGCAGACAGGCAAAGTGAAAACTATGCAAATCCCGCCTTGTGCTAACAAAACACATCAGAAGCACAGCCAAAAATATTATGTCAGAGCTAAAACACACTATTCCAACAGACGGCGCAAGTCTCTGGTGAGCAGAGTGGCGTTTCATTGATGCATTTGATCTAACCAACAAATCAACATCAACGATGAAGCTCTTCTTGGTCCTCGGTCTTTTCCTTATTTTAAAAGGGGCGGAATCAGCCCAATCGGTCAAACCATCGTTCTACGCCCATACCGACCCTACCGACAAAAAGGCCTGTCTTCTGGTAGCCTCCAAAGCCCCAGTTACCGTGACGCTAGTCAACAAGGACACAAAAACCAACGTTCCTAAGAAGTCAGAGATCAACATTAAGAACGTTGCCGTCACTTGCGATAAGGGAGTAGCGACAAAACTTACCTTGCCTAAAACTGATGGCCTCGAACTCGCCTTCAAGTTCACGGATTACAAATCAAAATGGACAATGGAGCCAGAGGCAACAATCGGCACTGAGGAATATGTCACAAAAAATCAGGTGATCAGTGTTTCAAAATCTTTCTCGTTCAGTTGCCAAAAGTATGAGATTAAACTCGTACCGAAGAAGGAGAAATCAGGTATGTTCAATTATGTCCGCTTAATAGATCAATTTTGACATTTGTTTGCTGCCACACAGGGCAATACGAGTCTGTTCATGTCACGTTGGAGGGCTTCCAAGTGCAACCTTTTCACAACGGGACAAAGATGCGCTTCCTTGACAGCGATGACTGCGCCGTATGGTTCACCTTGCCCATCTGGTCTAGTCTTATTGTCACCCTCCTTCTGGTTACCATTCTCTACTTTGGCATCATTGCTCTGATGTCTATCAGCACTCCAGACCGATTTGAGAACCCGAAGGGCAGGACGTTGATCATCACCAACTTCGATGAGTAAAAGTCATTCAGTGGGAAGAAGTGAGCTCACCTTCTCATCAACATAGTCTGGCCAGCACTGGCAAATACCTCTGTAAAATGTACATACTCTTCCGTGATAGTCAAGCTCCATATTTACAATTT
>JAALOO010001968.1_pt1 | contig 12420 bp, 4 predicted proteins | sample 7257641 | NCBI WGS metagenome assembly JAALOO01 (sample SAMN14085613, study PRJNA598686) | mite metagenome | biome: ENVO:01001000; feature: ENVO:01001002; material: ENVO:01001226; isolation source: single female mite from University of Michigan culture on fish food culture... ... | reverse complement strand
TGATCCGGAGACACCCGAACCGCCAGGCAGCACAACAGTTGAACCACCAGGCAGCACAACAGTTGAACCACCAGGCAGCCCTTTAACTGAACCACCAGGTATCATCACCACTGAACCATCAATGATCACCACAACTGAACCATCAGTAAACATCACCACTGATCCTGACACAAATGAACCATCAGCAACTACTGAGCCAATGTTTAGTATAACTACCGTTAACAATTCTTCTGAAACATTTACTACTGAAACGGTTAGTAACTTTACGACACAAGCTTCTACAACTGGCTCTTTTTCTACTACTATTTCGACTTTAAGTACTACCGTCTCTATAACAACTGTTACTCAAACTAATTCATCCTCTACCGTTTCTTCAACGCCCTCTTTTACAATTTCTTCTTTACCTGATTATACACTTAATTTTACTACTCCAAAACCGGTTGGGGGTTCCCATTCACTTTTAATTTCTAATATAGTTGTTTTTATATCTATTTTAACTTATTTTTTTGTTTAATTTTTTTGATTAGTTTTTAATTTTATTTGTTTGTTAATTTTTTTTGTTTTGTTACTTTTGTTGTTTTTAGATTTCCTTTATTTGCTGTTTTATCAAATTTTTACGCAAATTGCAGTTTATTTGAAATGAAAAAAAATGTTTTTTTGTATTATACAAAAAAGTAATAATAAATTTACAAAAATTACAAATATGATAATTGTTTTTTTGAATGAAAAAATGATTGTAAGGCAAATTAGGGTGACGATTGAATGTGTTTGTTTTCCAAATCATGTGTGAGTTTCTGACTAGTTAAAAAATGAAAAAAATGGTGATTGGCAAACAACCTAAGTTCTAATGGGAATCTGGTAGTTTTCAATGTCAATACTACGCGCCAGACTGTTGTTGTTGTGACCTTCGTAGATAGTGGCCGGGCGGCCGTTGGCATTCAGATACGGTCCCACCAGATTAGGTGTGCTCGAGTGACTGACCTGGCTGCTGCGGCTGCTGCTGCTTCCGCTTCCACCGCCGCCACTGCCACTGCCGCCGCCACTGGTGCTGCTGTGACTGCTCAGACTAGGTTCCAGCACCAGAGTGGCCGAGGTTAGTCGTGAGTTTGGGTAAAGGTACTCGTCGGCTGGCGAGTGCAAACGCTGCGGCACCAGGGGCACATGTTGGGTTATGTGGTAATGGGGATGCTGCTGGGCCGTTAGCTGCTGTTGAGTTTGCAGCTGAAATGCCTGAGTGGGGTGGTGATGAGAGTGATGAGGGTGATGATTATGCTGCTGCTGATGATGATGATGGGCAATATTATTGTTTGTCTGCTGTTGTAAATGGTGGTGGGGTTGCACTTGAGTGTGTGGGTGCTGCAGTAAAGGCTGCACATTGTTGTACGGCACAAAGTTGGGATTGATCAGCGAGAAGCGAGAAGTGGCCGATGAGTTGCTGTGCATGCTCAGGCGTTCCAACGCTGAAATGTAGTTTTGATTGTGAACGGTGTTCAGGGGGTAGCATCGACCCAGTTCAAAGTGCTGACGTCGCAGTGTTTGATATGTAGTTCGTATGTTCTCCAGCTCTTTTAGAATGTCGGAAAACTTGGGGCGCTCCATGATGTTGTAGCTCCAGCACTGTCTCATTAAGTTGAAACTGAAAGTTTTTGCGTAAAAATCAGCATTAGTTTAAAGAAAAACAAAAGATGATTGAAGTGGTATTTACATTTCATAGGGACACCCAGTTGGCTGCATGAGAGTTTTTCCTTCACGCACATGCTTTAATACTTCTTCGTTTGATAGACCTTGATATGGTTGCTCTCCAAAAACCATCACTTCGTACATGACAATGCCGAATGACCAAACCTAATTTTGTGAAACATTTAATGATTATCAGTAAATTAAACTTTTAAAAAGAAAAAAGTGCTCAACTCACATCACTCTGCGTGGTAAAAACGCCATCCACCAGCGATTCCGGTGCCATCCAGCGAACCGGCAGTAGACCTCCCTCTTTGCGGTAGTAATTTTGCTTGTACAGACCACGCGTCAGCCCAAAATCGGCAATCTTCACCACACGCTGAGTTCGGTCGAGACTAGAGACGAGACAGTTTCGGGCGGCCAAATCTCGGTGTACTGAGCTGACTTGCTCCAGGTACTTGCAGCCCTTGGCAACGTCAATGCAAATGCCCAACATGTCGTCCATAGTCAAGGGACTGGGCGCATTGAGACTGGGTCGATTGCGACGGAGGTAGTTCAGCAGATCACCTCCTTCCATCAGTTCCATGACGATGATCGGTTGTTCGGCGTTCAAACACACACCAAGCAGCTGAAGGATGTTTGGGTGTTTGAACTTTGACATAAACTTGGCCTCCTTGAGGAAGTTTATCTGCTCAGAGTCGCTTGAGCCTTTGTTTAAAACCTAGTTGACGTAATAAAAAACGGTTAGTTTAAAATAAAGTCAACACCAGTTTTTTGTCTGCTTACTTTGATTGCCACTTTGGTGTCGGTTTTCTGCAAAATGCCTTCATAAACTTCTCCAAAGGCGCCCTTGCCTAAAACTTTGCCTCTGATGATGATGGAGTTGTCAATTATTTTAATATCGGCAAGATCAACTTGTTCGGCATTGCTGCAATTGAATAATCAAAAATATTTGTTTTAGCAAACAAATAAAAAAGCAAAAATTGAATCATTGCAACTGTACCTGTTAATGTAAAGTGTGTTCAGCTGGTGTGGATGAGAAGGAAGCTCATGCCACGGCCGAAGTTCAATCGGTAAATCAAACGAGCCATTGTCCAGCGACTTTTCCTTAATTTTATAACGGCGCACTGAAACAAAAATACGTTAAACATTAAGTCAATAAAAGTGTAAAGTTGTCAACCAAAAATCAACAACAACAACAACAACAACTCACATGAAAGAAGAGCAATGATGATGAGCAGAATGACAAAAGCGGAGCAGATGGAAATGACAAAGATGAGCATGTTCTCGTTACTCTCCGTCAGATCGTCCTGGTCATACTGAAAGGGCAGAAAGAAGGGCGTCTTGGTGGAGGTGTAGTTGGAGCGGCCGATGCTGTTGCTGGCCGCCAGGCGGAAGAGGTGCTGCTTGCCCGACTCCAGCCCGGTGATCACCCAGTAGGTGTCCGTGCCGTTGTACACCAGATTCCACCTGGAATCGGCCGAGCGCAGAGCCAGGTTTTGAATGCTATTCTGCTGTTCGGAGCTGTTCAAGTCCTCAGTGGACTCCTCCAGCGACGTGTCGTACGGCCCCTCCTCGTAGAGCGTCTCGTAGAGGGCGTAGTAGACGGGCGAGTCCAGGCCGTCGTTGGCCTTCACCTGGTCCCAGCTCACCTTGTAGATGTGCGTGTGCGAGCTGCTGCTGGTGGACTCATCGCCATTGCCACTCCCACTGCCGCCGCCGTTGCTGATCTCCGAAATCTGGTGCATAGTGGGCGTATCGGGCACATCGGCCAGCGTGCTCACCACCAGCAGCCGGCGCGGCCAGGTGTACACCGCCTTGGTGGCCGCATAGGTGAGCGCCATCTGAAAGCGGTAGCGCGTGTTTGGCAGCAGATTGTTCACGCGAAAGTCGTACGTCGAGTTGGGGCGGGTGCTGTTCTTGAGGAAGATGGTCCAGTTGGCGCCGGAACTGCCCTCATCGTTTGCTGAGCTGTCGTCGCCCCCTGCCACGTACAGCTGGTGGTGCTCAATGACGCCGGCCAGCGGCGGTGAGTCCCAGTGAAGGTGAACGGATCGGGCGGAGATGTGGGCCACGGTGAGGGGCGCCGGCTCTTCGTAGGCGCGCACCCGAATCGGCGCACTTTCCATGAACTGGTGGTTGTCGGCGTAGGCGCGCACCGAGACGTTGTACTCCTTACCGGGCTTGATGTTCTCCAGGTACATGAAGTAGGAGCCATGGCGGGTGCGGTCGTTCGAGTGGAAGACCGACTTTCGGTTGAGCTCCACGCTGTACCACCACACTTCGTAGGTGATCTGATTGGAGTTGAGCTTCTCCGGGCGGTCCCAGAGAATAAGGATCTTCTCGGGCGTCTCTACGACGGCGCGGACGTTTCGCGGTGGCCCCGGTCGTGACTCGGCAGTGCTGAAGACGAAGCTGTTGTCGAAGCGAATGCTGCTGACGTACTCGTGGCTGTTTGCCAGGTTCTGCTGGTTTGCCAGTTGCGAGAAGTAGTAGTTGTCCAGCTCAATGGAGAAGGTGTAGTTGGTGTACGGTTCTAGGTCGACGATGGTGAAGGTGTCATTGAAGGAGTCAAATGACTGACACTGCGAGGTCTCGTCGTCGCGTCGACAGTCAATGTGCACATTGTCGAAGTGCTTTCGGTAGCGGGTTCGGTAGCGCAACGAGGCCTGCGACAGGTCGGGGCCACATTCGGTGCTGGACGACGCGTTCTGCAGCACCTCGACGCGAAGTGTCAGGCTGAAGGCGGTGTTGTCCTCCAGGTGTACTCGACTTTGCATGTTATGGGGAATCAGACAGGTCGGGTCGGCCGGACCGGGCTGATTGAGGCGGTTGTAGCTGACTAGAGCGTTGATTTGCGTGCTCTCGGTGTAGCTGATCTTCTCTATCACCTGGCTGGCCAGGGTCGGCGCTCCGGTGCTCGGATCGGCTCGGACAATGACAGAGCGATAGACTGTAGTGGCGCTGGTGTCGTTTTTCCAGTACAGCGTCGACTGGTCAAGTGCCAGTGAGGTGGGCGTGCCCGTGCCGGCAATTGCCGGCGTCAGGCGGCGACACTGGCAACCGGCGAGGTCGGTTGAGGCAAAATGCCGCCCCTCTAGGTCAAAGTACACTAGGCGGGCATGAGGGGGGCGCTGGTCGGCTGAGTTTTTCCCAGAGTGGCCTTCTGAGGTGTAGTCCAGGGCGAAAGCCCTGGCCACGGTGGTGCTGTAGGTGCAGTTGCATGCCGTCGAGTGCTTTTTCTCGTTCCGGCTCGGCAGTCGGGGTTTGTCGTCGGCGAATAGATCACGATAGGAGGAGCAGGTGCTGCCGTAGTTTGCCAAGCGGCACACCTTCAGCGTGGCCAACATCATATGCTGCATTAAGGGATGATGGTGACCAGCACCAGCCAGCCGAGTGGCAGCCGAGGAGGACACCTCTGACCAGATCAGCTCCGAGGTGAAGGGGTTCACGCGAAGACAGGTGATCTCCCGGCCGATGAAACTGGTCACCACACGAAGCTGCGCCGGAGATGTCTGCAGCGTCTGCTGCTGTTCGTTGGTGATGCCGTTGGTAGGGGCGTCAAGTCTGCTCAGGTCCAGCATCCAAATGGTGCTCTTGTTGTGGTAACGGTCCACGGTGGAGAGGTACAGGCGACGGCCGATCCAGTCCACGGCCAGGCCGGTGGTTTGCTCGTGAAGCTGAGAAATTAGGGTAAAGTTTGACCCCCCGGAAAGAAGTGACGCCCTCTTGAGGAAGTTGCCCTCCTCCAGCCAGTAGACGAGGCCCTCGCCGTAGAGGTAGTCCACCAGCTGAGCATTCAACGCCTTGGTGACCAGCTCGTTTTGACGCAAGTCCATATCGGCCAGCAGAATGCCGTTCGACTCGGCCAGCAGCAGGCGTGAGGGCGAGGCGTCCTGGTAAGTCTTAAACTGAAACACCTCACTGGGCGGCCCCTCACCGGACTCGGTGGTGGCGCGAACCTCAAAGTAGTAGGTGGCATTGGGGAGGAGGTCTTCGAAGCGGTAGCTAAGCTGGTTTTCAATCACCTTGCTCCGCAGGTTGTCCTTGTTGTTGTACATGGCGTTCCACAGCGAGACGGTGTAGCTGAGAATGATGCCGTTCGGGTCGGCGGGCGGGCGCCAGCGAGCCTCGGCGGTGATGCCCGTTGACTGGCTGTTGCTGGGGCTGCCACTGATTTCAGTGAAGACTCGAATGTCTCGAGGTTTGGAGGGAATGGAGGCGGGCGTGTGCAGCGTCAGCACCACCTGCCTGGCCGAAGCCCAGTAGGTGAAGGGCCGAATGGCAACCTTAATTTTAGAGTACGGTTTTAGCGGCTTCAGGTGATTTGGGTAGTTGTAGCGTGTCTCATTGAGGACGATGTTGATGCGTTTCAGGTGGTGATCCTCCAACACCAGGTCGTAGAAGACTTGGCCGTAGTTGACGTTGAGCACCGGCGCCCAGAGGAGGGTGAAGTTCTCCCAGGTGCCCTCAAGCTCCACCTGCTCAACGTTGACCGGCTCGGGAACTACACAGCGCGTCGCGTTGATCAGATTCGGCTGGTAGTCGATCACATTGAAGGCGCTGACGTCCTTCAGCTCCTTAATGGTGGCAAAGGCTCTCGCCTGCGAGTCGCTGATCTTCACCTCATTGCTCTCGGTGCTCCGCCAGAAGAGGCGATCAGCGAAGGTGGCCACCGGACCGATGAGACTCCAGTCGGGCAGTGTGGTGATCACCACCGGTTCCAATGGAGTAATTGGAGCCAAAGGTAGCTCTAGTAGGCTGCTGCGAAACAGCTGCGACTCGCCCTGGCTGTTGAGGGCGATCCAGTAGAGCAGCCGCTCTGCGGAGTTCACGGTGATGCTCTTAATTTCCGCCGCTCGCACCAGTTCGCCCTGCGACTTTTGGGCGCCGTTCAGCAGCGAGTACTTAATCGAGTACATGGTTGACCAGTAGAGGACGCCATTCAGAGAGTCGAGTGCGATCTCCTTGGCCGCCGTGATGATCGGCAGTATCTCCGGCTGAGTGCCGTCAATGTTGGAGCGGCAAATCTGCAAAAGAAGAAAAAATGGTTCAATATTAGACTAGTTGACAAAAATAGTAATCACCACCACAACCAAAAACCTACCATTCGCTCAAAAGGATTAGACCAGTAGAGCTTTCCGGCGTACCAGTCCACCTTGATGGAGGCGGCGTTGGTGATGTTCCCAATTCGGGTCAGGCCACCGCTGCCACCACCCGACTGATTGAACAGCATGATCGCGTTTTCCGTGTTGAGAACGAGCAGCTCCTTGTACCAGGCGATTTCGCTGATGGCTTCACCACCACCACTGTTCAGCTTGCTCCGCGGAAGTAGTCGGTAGTGCAGCTTTCCAGCGAGGTCCGTCTTCAGCAGACCGCCATCCCGGGTGGCCACCACGGCGTAGGGCGTGCTGGCGCCACGTGAGCTGAGTGAGGCCAGCGTGGCGCCGTGGAACATCGTTGACCAGCTGCCGCGCCCTGAGGCGCTCCACGCCCTCACCTTGATCGAGTAGTTGGTGTTCGGCTTCAGCTCGTCCGCCACGCAGCTGGTGATGTTGTTGACCTTGGCGAGGTGGACCACACCGGTCGCCGTCTCCTCGATGCTCACCTCGTAGTGCCAGTCTTGCCAGGCGCCTCGGCCGGAACCGCCGAAAAGGGTCGGTTTCTCCCAGGATATCTTTGCAGTGGTATCTAGAAAGACGGCCTGCACCTTCTCCACAGGGTTGAGCGGCACCGGAAACGGCTGCCCCTGACTGTCCATCACAAGCAGTGACACCAGACGGGCGTCAGTGTCGTAGGAGTAGGCGTTGTGGTAGTACTGCCGGTCCTCCTCGAGGTAGTCCTCTGAGTAGATGCTGCTGCCGTTGGTGAAGTACAGGCGACGGTCAAAGATGATCAAATTCTCAATGTCGACGAAGGTCTCCGGACTGTTGGAGTTGACCTCGTCGCGAATCGCCTCGGCGTCTTTCCCGTCAATGGTGATCGAGTAGATGCGCGCCCCAACCGGAAAGTAGATCCGGTAGTCGAAGTAGCTGACGGCGAAGGTGTTGATCCGCCGGCTCTGGTAGATCATCTGCGCAGAGGCGGCGTTGATCGGCCGGTGAGTTGTTCCGCCATGAGCTGCTGATGCTGTTCCCAGGTCGGCGAGGTCGACGCGGTACAGGCCGGTGGTGGTGGATGAGCTGGCCGACTCTGCGGCGGCACTGCTGTGGTCAGCCAGCCAGAAGAGGTAGCCATTGTAGGGGTCGACCTTCATGGCGTGCGGTCGCAGCCCGCCCCTAAAGCCGCTCACCACCGGCTCCATCTGCTCACCGTCGAGGTTGCAGCGGCTGATGCGCCCATCCTCCACCAGGTACAGCCGGTCGTTGAGCCAGTCAATGGAGAGGTGGCTGGGATTGTTGCTGCCGTTGATGATGCGCACCACCTGGTTGATCTCCTGGCTGTGGTTCTCCTTGATCAGCACCCGGCGAATGGTGCCGCTGGAGTCGGCCACAAAGAGGTACTTCTGGCGGACGTGAATGGCCATGCCGGTGATCTCGTGATTCTCCGCATAGTCCGTCAGGTGGTAGATGATCTCCTCCACGGAAAGGGAGTGCGGATTCCGCCAGCCGACCTCGGTACTCGAAGCGATGAAGAGCTTCATCGGCTCGGCGGTGGTGGTGGTGGAAGTGGCTGGTTGCTTGTCAGTAGAGTTGTTGCTGCTATTCAGTGCTACCTCCAACTGTGAGTTGAGCGGCGCATTTTCACTGCCATTTTCAGCGTCTTTTTCCACCTTGGGAAGTGTGCTGATGCGACGCTCGGCCAGCGGCCCCTCGCCAAAGTTGTTGAAGGTCACAATGGAGACAGTGTACTCTGTGTCCGCCTTGAGGCCGTTGAAGACGTAGTTCATCGTCGGCGCCTGTCGGCTCTGCAATGGTTTTCCGTTCTGATGATGATACTGATGCTCCGAGTGCATTTGCAGGTCCTTCACAACCCGGTGACTGGTGGAGTTGTCCTTCAGGTAGAGCGTGTAGGCGATGATGGGCCCGTTGGGGAAGTGCGGCCGTTGCCAGCTGACCGAAATCTGGTGATCGCTGATGGCCAGACAGGAAGTGATCAGACAGGGCGTGCTCGGCACTCCGTAGGGCAGCGTCGTCAGCGGCTCGCTCACAGCGGAGAAGAGCGAGATGCGCAGCCAGGGCACTATGACCCACTCGATGCGAAACTGGTAGGAGGTGTAGGCGTTCAGGCCGCGGACTAGCTGGCGGTTTTGCTGAACGCCATTGCCACTATTTCCACTTCTGTTTCCGCCGCCTCCTTTCAGATCACTAATGGCGTACGTCCACGTGGAGGAGATGTTGCTGTACTTCATCTGCACGCGGTAGGTGATTGGCTCTCCGCTGAGAAGAGAACCTGAAACAGCCGCCGCCCACTCGACGGCCATCGAGTCATTGCTCAGACTGCCGACGACCAGTTTGGGCGCCGGCGGAGTGCCCAGCACCGCCTTCACCTGCTCCACGTAGACGGTGTGGGCGTGGTTGCAGCCAATGGCACAGTAGATTATCTGCACCGTTACAATTGTGAAAAGAGAGTGTAATTAAAAAGATTTTTGTGTCAAGCAAAAAGGTGTGCATACCCAGTTGTCAATGATTGACGTGTTTTGGCATACATCAAAGCAAGAAAGCGGTCGTTGGTGCCAAAATTCGCAGCCTATTTCACACTAAACAAAATTAAATTGAAAGTTAGTTTGATAAAGCGGTGTTAAAATGATTAGTTATAGCATTTTTTTAATTAAGCAACTAAGCATCTTTATAATTGACTTTTTTAATTGTGCACGTTTCAAAATTACAAAATTTTGTTATGGAAAAGTGCGCTATGTTAACATCGATTACATTTAGACAAATAAATTTTTCAAAAAAGTTTTGTGTTTATGACACTTGTTTCAGTTCTGTACCCGCACTCTACTTAAACATAATATTTTTTAATTGGCAACAACAAGTCAATTAATTATTTAATAACGATAACTACAACAAATGAAAAAAATGTTTAGTGATAGCTTTCACTGCCAGTGCACTTTGGTGCACATTGGTGCTTTTTAGCTCCAAAACATAGGTGTTGTCTTTGGCACCGAACACTGAAGGCAGTAAAAAGATAACTGCCAACTGAGATTGACTAGGTAGATTCCTTTCACATCACTGGCAGTGATCTGACTGACTGTGTGAGCAGGGTGAAAGTGCAACAACCACTGACTGATGTGCTGTGTTGTGCAGTGTGTTGACGGTGAACTATTTTTGGGAATGGATCGCCCGGCCTGGCCAAGCCTGTAAAAAAAGTTGATCACCATCAGCATCCACATCAGCTAAGAGTGAGGGCAGTGACGGGGGCACTGCGGGCTAACTAAGGCAACGATGAGGGGAACTGGCTAGGTGAGAAGGACTTATTAATTGAGCGATAATGCGCACCAAAGAAGAAGGGGGCAGTGTGCACACACTGCAAACACTGCACTGATAATTGGCCAAACGCTGAGCTTTAATGAGATTGAACACTACCCTCAACTAGAGAGAGAGAGAGAGTGAGAGAGAGAGAGAGAGCTTGTGTACTGAGCACCGTAGAAAAATCTGCTGACCAACCTGAGTAAGTCAAAAGTGGCTAGCAGTCGTTTTAGCCCTGGTAATGAGCACACCGCACATTGGCACACTGGGTGAGAGAGATCAAAACAGCAGAAAACAGTACGTGAAGAATAGGCAAGCTAAACTGATCTCAATTCACCTTAACCCGGATCTGCCGGAGTGACCAGACACCGGAGACAGGCAGTGAATCGGAAAAACAGAAGAAGATGACCCACAAGTGAGCTTGAGCAATTCGGACGGAATAAGGAAACAGGGCGCAGAGAAGGAAAGAAAAAACTTTCTAAAAAATGATTTCAATTACGCCAGATGTTTAGAACGCCAGTTGCCTGTTCTAATTACTAATGAGCCGTTTACTACCCCCATCAAGCACAGGCAGATTTACTTTCTTATAAAAAAATGTTAACATAGCTTTCTATTACCAAAGTTATCTGCAGTGGATTGCATTATAAATTTCACTTTAAATCCTCAAGTGACTTGAGTGCATGGCTTTTTTTAATATAATTTAATAATCAATAGAGAACGGAAATATGGAAGAAGAGCAATTGTCATAAATGAAGAGTAGCGTTACCTTGACATCTGTTGCTGTCGGTGCTGTTGTGAGAAACATAACAAACAGAGGGAAAGGTAACCCCTATTTTAATGTTGCTTCTTTTGGGCACATTCAAACGCTCACATTCAGTTTTCTGACAAACTTTTGAATTGCCTGCTTTCCCTGGCAGTGTTCTCTGGGCAATCAGTGAACGCCCTTCCTTCCGGCGCTCTTCCTCACCCTCTTTTTTTGCAACTGGCAATTGGAAATTGGCAAGCCAACGCTTCCTGCCGCCTCCACAGGTAGGCCCTCTACTATTTTTGCCCCTCTTGTTTTCCTTCTCTTTCTCTCACTCATTTTTACCGTCACATCATCTTTCTCTTTTTCCTTCCTCCCTTAGCTTCCTCAACAGTCTGTTGATTAATTTTTAGTTTTTGCAAAGAGGTACGCGTCCGACAAACCGCAAATCAAGCCACAGTATGTGTAGACGAGCTTCACTTTTGTCTATCTACTGTGTCCACCTACACCCGAAACAAGCGCCGCATAGAGTGAGTAGGTAACTCATTAAACAAAAGACTGCATCAAAATCAGTGAAAGTCAAGAGGCAGCAGCTTTTAATGACACAAATATGTGATGGGTAACAACAGAGAGAGAAAGAGAATGTGGGTGAGTGCTTCACAGAATAAATAGAAAAGAGAAAGTCTTTCATTCACAAAAACCATTTTGCTGCATGCACTCACTCACATCACTGTGCCACTTCATTCATCGATTTTGTTTGTGCCTGTGTGTGTGCTTTATCGATTTAGCTCACTAGTAGTAAAAAAGCTCCTCTTAGCAGTAGATATCACGAGTTTACGAGTGAAAACCACTGCAAACACACCTTTTCCGCACCGATTGAGGTAGTGACTAGTGTGACCGTCAATTGGTCGACTTTGTTTTATTTCACAGGCTGTCGGACACATTTGGTTTGCCTTCACTGACTGACTGACTGGCTGAACCCCTCACATGGCGTGCTCAATTAGCGCAAATTGAAAGCGCACGCCTTTGGACCGGGGCAAATGCATCAGCGTCTAATTGAAAGAAGCCGCTCACTCTCATTTTTTGTTTACCTCATTGGCTTACTATTTGCTAGTGTGACTTTGACCATCAGCATTTGCCGCTCACTTAAAACGAAGCACACTTAATTAATTAGTTAAACAATCAATAGGTAGAAAGACGAGCACAACACAGTGCTAGATAGTGCAAAGTACACGCAGGCAATCTACGCTGCATCTTATTGAATGGAGAAAGAAAGAAAAGAAGGCGGCAAAGGTTGTTGGTATATAAAGTAGTCTAGTGTGGTATTGTTAGTGAACTGAAGTTCAGCATCATTTACAGAAACAGTATTCTACACACACACACATTCATTCATTCATTCATTCATTCACAAGTTTACGGGAAAAAAGTTCTGCATTTAAGGTGTGTTCTAGTAGACAACTAGTAGTGGACTTTGTGTTTGCGCCAATGTGGAATGCACATCACCTGTCGCTCTAGAGCATGCAATCGATTCAACTCTCTCTCTCTTTCTCTCTCTCTCTCTCTCTCTCTCTCTCTCTCTCTCTCTCT
>JAALOO010001967.1_pt1 | contig 12420 bp, 8 predicted proteins | sample 7257641 | NCBI WGS metagenome assembly JAALOO01 (sample SAMN14085613, study PRJNA598686) | mite metagenome | biome: ENVO:01001000; feature: ENVO:01001002; material: ENVO:01001226; isolation source: single female mite from University of Michigan culture on fish food culture... ... | reverse complement strand
AGAGAGAGAGAGAGAGAGAGAGAGAGAGAGAGAGAGAGAGAGAGAGAGAGTTCATTTCTTCGAGATACCTGAAGGTGAAGCTTTTAATGTGTTACGCTACAGTGCAATGCTGTGTGTGATTTGTATACGTGCTGGCAGAAAAATACTTGCCAAACTCTCTTTTTTTGCAAACAAGACACAAAGAAGCCAGTGGTCGTCAACTACCCCAACTACTGACAATAGACGCTTGGTGAATTTAAACTGTGCGTGCTTCTTCCATTTAAACTAAGGGATTAGCGTCAAACGGCGAAGCGTGCACACCGTTCTTTTTGCTGGGCCCCGTAAAATATTTAGAGCTGCACCAGTAGACTAGAGCAGTAGCGGTCCATTGTGCTTTTTGGTTCTTTGATGTGCTCTGCATTATCGCACCAGATTTGCAGATTTTCTGCTTTTCAATTGCTTGCGTGGATTTTCTTTTTGAATGGCCACTTGCTAATTTGATTGGGCACATATTTTTTGCTCAACATATGTTCACTTTTTTCAAAAAAAGCTACTTGTGTTGACTGTTTATGCATTATTTTTCACATATTTTTAAAAATTGCTTGAATTGTTGATTTATCAGTAAACTATTTTATTTATCATTTTAAAACATCTCTAATGATTTTGCATCATCCTTGCACAACAAATCAATTAGTGGTGATCAAGTCATTGAAAAGCAGTGAAATGGCAACTACTGAAGAGCTTTGAGTGTTCATGTGTGTATGTTGGGCTTTTTGTGGATTAAATAGGATCAACTCGGATTTGGCTAACAATTCTATTGAACTTAATCGGCAAGAGACTTCAATGGGCCACTTTTGAATGCTCGCGATAAGTTATGAAAGTGTCGTTGACGCAGGCAGTGCTTGTTAACATAGGTTTTACACTACTAACAATGTGCACAGAAGTATCGGTTTTGCCCTTGCCACAAAAATGGATTTTAAAATTAGTAAGATAGCTTTTTTTCGTAATCCTGCAACTGGGAGGCAGCTTTAAGGTGGTTGAGTTGACATGACAAAAACAAAGTTATTTAAAATGGCCAACATATTCAAAATGCTCAGATATAAATCTTCATTTCTAAAAAGTCCATGTGACAGATCTATTAAAAAACTGTAGTTTGGGTTTGCAAACATGCACAACCTTTTTTTACATGCATTGCAATAAAAGTAAATATAAGCAAAGAAACATAAAAGCAATCTGCTCAAAACACACCAAACTGTGGGCAGATGTAACAACGCCGTTCTTCAGTGTAGGTGTCATGTTTCGCCAATTGTGTCAATTCTTACGCAGCCGAGCATTAATAAAATTGCAATAAACTAAAGGCCAATTTACCTGAAGCAGAAGAATCGATTCTGCGTTCAGTGAACGCAGACAATAGGGCACAGTGTCGCTTGTCGGCACAGTGTTCCTTCTTTTCCGACCTTTTTCTTGCCTTCTGTCTACCTCTAGTGAATGAATGAATGAATAGTGGTCAAGACTGTCTTGGATAGCCCCTTGGATCGGCCACCACCTTGTCAGCCTGCCTGCGGTGTTACTGTCACTGCCACCACCACCGCCACCACCGCCACGACGACCACCACTCAACTGTTGCTCTGTTTCAGCCAATAGAGTCTGGCTCCGCTGTCTCCGGACTCTATTGTTTTTCTTATCTTCTCATTAAATCTCATGTTAGATTTTAAAAACAGCACAAAAAAGGTGAACAACAAAAGACGGTTTGCGCGCTTTCAAAGTGCCCCAAAAGTGGGGAGAAAATGTAAATTACTTGTTCCAAATAGATTGCTAGTATTCACTATGTTTTTTTTCCTGTAACTTACCTGATGATGGATGTCTGAGTGAAGCTACTACTACCAATGCTTCAGAGGCCACGACGATCGTCTGCCAGGTGACAAAGAGCACGTGCAAAGAAAGCAGCTCTAGCTCTTACTCGATTGAACAAATTGTCCACTGTGGCCATAAAGCAATTAAATAGGAGAGTTTGTCTGCCACCGTCTGCGACACTTGTTGACTTACGAAACATTAGCGTAGAAAACGGCAGCCGTTTCTGAAGTAGTTGTTCGTTCGACTTTAACTCTACACCAAAAAAGTGTTTTATTAACACGCAAATCACAGAAAGAAGGTAATAATGAGAGCTGTTAGTGACACGGCCCCAGACCTGCAGCTGAAAGTGCCGTAGCCCCAGTTTGACCTGAAGTAGTGTATTTTTTGTTATCTTATCTTTAAAAGATCTCACCGGCGATTTGCAGGTATTTGTGTGATTTTTAGCTTGAATAGCTTCTAGCTGTGGCAGATGTGCGCAGAGAGTGAGTTCAATTCGTGAGTGGACTTATCTACCATCAGCAAGCAAACTGGTTGACAGTCAAAAAAGTCTAAGCTGCTGAGCAAACATGTGCCGTGTCGAAAGAGTTGACTGAAAATATGAGTATGCTTAGAGAAAGACTTTTTATCCCTTTGCACTCCACCCCTTTGACCAACAATCTTGACATTGACCGTTGGTTATCGTGTCCTTCATTATCAACTGATTATCTTTGGAGTTTGAAAAATAAACAAACAAATAGCTAGACCATACTAACTAGATCAGAAATAAATCTAGATATAATTATAAGTACCGGGAAGGCTAGGGGAAAAGAGTCAGACTGATAACATCAGCAGCAGCAGTGGCGAAGAAAGGACAAAAGCACACAGCTGATTAGAGAAAAGTCATCGCCAAACTGATGATAATAATCTGTGTGTGTTGTTTCAGTAGCAAGTTAGGGGGTAGTGTCACTCTGTGCTGCCCTGCTGATGTTGGTGTTAGTGCAAAGCAACTGTTGAGGGCGTTTTCACGCACGTTTCACCAGCAATGTCAACTCACAGTAGGTGCTATTTACAAATTTTCTAGATTGATATCAAGCCACAGCTACCGCGTGGGCAGTAGCGGTTTGCCCAAAATTACCGCACAATAAAGCCGTATCCAATTGATCGTAAATGCGATGGTTGATATGATTGTGGGCGACAGTGAACGTGTGAAATGAGTGCAGTTACAAGGACAATTAACGAGCTGTGCCTGTTTATTGTAGATGAGATTGGTCTGAAAAACGTTTCATTTAACTTCGATATCAGTTTCAACTCATTGACCTGTCCTTATATTTCGTCGCTGTACATCATTGTGATAAATATCAATTGTTCATGCTACCTTTTCAGGTTATATTCCAAATTTATTATTCATTTTTAGTAATTATGATAATGTGAAGTCGAATCCTTTACTTGGTTTGTGTGAATCTATGTGTAGTAACAAACATTTTGAAAAACGTTGGCATATGTCTGTGACTGATTCAGTAAAAAATAAAAAAATATCTTCTACTAATTGTCAACAATATGATAAAAGTGTTAGAAAACGTGCGATTTACACTGAATTGATAATATCAAATACTTTACCAACTCGAACAGATTCTATAACAAAGATATTGTGTATTGAAGCATTGCACTTATGGTCTACGACGAATCACTTTTAAATACTCAGATCGTTAAATTGCGTGACTTAACTTACTCTACTAGTCATGATAAGCATTTGGGTAAAGAATCTTTTCATAACGTTTATGCATTTTTTCTCCCTTTGCGGTTTGTTACAATTTTTGATTTTATGGTCGCGTCGTTTTGTTATGGATATTCGAGCAGATTCAATGCAAGAATTAAGGAACATATGAATTTGGATGCTAATAATATTTTATGTGACGGTATTCCAGACTTTGATTTGTATACAAAATCTGGATAAAGGTGTTTTTTGGACACATAGAAAAGAATTTATTCCATGCACAATTCATACGTGAAGAAAATGATTTATTGGACTATCAACAAATTTTTGCTAATTCTCTGCTACTTTTAATGAGAAGCAATTCTTGTAGTAAGATTTTGCTTTTCCTTGACCAAGAATATACTTCAAATGTCACGATGTTCATTTACATCAGATCATTAATCTACGTCGAAGACTCTGTACCACGAAGCGATTGGCCACCAATCTGGGGCACTACGGCTGGAAAAGCGGTAGCGAGAAACGCGACGCTAAAAATCGTGAAAGCCAAAGCCATTTTTTCAAAACAATACCTACAATTACTTGGCGATATAAAAAACGAAGGAAATAATGGTATTGAAGTAATGTGTTTGGGAAAAATTACGCAGTACATTCGCTATCTCCGCATGATTTCTATTCCCAATTTGCCAGCAACAAAAAATTCCGAAAGTGATTACAACGTTTCGCCGCTGTACGACGCATCAATTATTCCGACGAAATTTAACCAAAGCTATCCATTCGAAAACGCAACCTCAATCGATCACAAATTTGACATTCTTAACAAAGCACTGGAGCCAACGATTTTAATAGTTGAAGGTGGACCAGGAACAGCAAAAACAGCAACAACATTAAATCATCTCGCACGACTATATTCATCGAGTCGAAGAGACGAACAATTTAAAGCATTAATTTGTGCACCATCAAATACTGCTGTAGATCAACTCTTTCTGCGCCTTACTAGTATGTTGCCTAATGCGATTGCTGTTCGATGTGGAAGAGAAAATAGATTCAGCAAAAACGTCAAACAAACTGCTGACCGAATAACAAAATCTTTCTGGGAACGAAGAACCGATGACCAGACTAAGCGCGATTCACTGACAGCAAAACAAGCTAGATCTACAATAATCACCGCCGCAGATTTTGTGTTTGTGACACTCGGATCCTCACAGATTTCTGAGCTCACAACAATTTGAGATCAGCTTGATTTTACTATCCTTCTCATTGATGAAGCTGGTCAGGCGAATACATGTGAATACTTTTTCCCACTATATTTCAAAACAATTAATCGACTGATAATTGTCGGAGACCCATTTCAATTAGGGCCGACATTTTTATCACACAAACTATCGTCATTCCCACCACAAGACGTTATAATGTTTACAAGACTGTACAACATATTCAAACAAATACAGTCAAGCGCAGTAATTTGCCTCCGCGAACAGTACCGAATGCGACGTGAGGTTGCTGATGTCGTCAACTGCATTACATATTCAGGCGATGACATTCTCATAACACCATCAGCTGGAAATTGGCGCCGTACGTTGAAACATCCAGCATTTTTGCTATTTTCAGGCGAAAAATGGATTGAGAGCAAAAAAATTCCGACTATGTCGTGTTTCAATGAAGCAGAAGCAAATTTTGGAATTAACCTTGTAATGGCTTCACTCAGACTGGCTGGCTTCGATTTTCGAAATAGAAATTTTTTTCGTGGTACACAACCACTGTCGTATGCAATCATTTGTTTGTACCGCGCACAAGTTGAAATCTATCAAAATCTTATTGATCAGCATAATCTCGCTGGCGTTGTGACAGTAAACACCGTCGACGCTTTCCAAGGAAGTGAAGTTGACATCGTCATACTAAGCGCCGTGAGAGGAAGTTACGCAAACGAAAACAGTGGCATTGGCTTTGCTCGTGATCTACGCCGACTCAATGTAGCACTGAGCCGAGGAGCCTGCGTGTACGTCCTGGCAAACCATTCAACGTTTATGGACAACCGAGGATGGAAAAAACTTTTCGACTACGCAATAGAAAAAGGTGTCGTCTATTCTTCTGCCGACAGTCTTACTAATACTCACCAAATCTACGACCTTCTAAGACGTCATGTACAAGAGTAAAATATTACGCTTTATTATCTATGAAAACACTACATTCATTAAAATTTAATCATTTTTTGTATTGATTCGTTTATTCTTTTTGCCACACTAATGAGACAATTTACGATAACATGCAATTATAAATCTGAAGTACATTAATTAATGTAATTAATTGTGTATTTTACTGATAGTATTCGCGAGTGACTAAAAGTTAATATTTACAAGAATAGCAAGAAGAGGTCGGCTCTGGGGACTAACCACAACCGAGTTCTTCCGCAGTCTCCAGTGCCGCCGCTTCCCTCCTAGGTCAACAACCTCTACACGATGGTGGTCAAGTCGCCTGCAAAGAACCCCAAATCATCTTCTTTAGCAGCAAACTCAAATTCAAACAGCTCAAACAACGATTCAAAACCAATCACACTGCAAAGGTACTCACCACCGCCACTCCCACCGCATCTGCCGCACTCGACCCAACCAAAGGCAATGTACCACAATACGATCATGTTCGATACGCCTTCTTCATCTAGTGCTGTACATCACAATCACCACCACCTTCCTCCTCCTCATCCTTTGCTTGTACAACTCACTTAATCAAACATATGTAAGGCCGACAATACATAAATATTTTACTGCTGACCTTCCATCGTCCAAACGAGTCATTGAACTGCGTGAAAAAAAGAGAGAGTTTTGTAGAGTGCAGCAGTGCTGTAGGGTGCACCTTAAATGCAATAACTGAAAATGGAAATCAATTAGCTTGAAGTTAATGGCCACTTGGAGCAAAAAAGTGAGAAAACGCGGTTTTATTTTCTTGCCAGTTTGTTGGGTAATTGAATAAATCACAGCAAAAGTAGTGCTGGTTTCGGCTACTGCTGCCACTGAAGGTTGAGGAGATGTTGCCTGTGGACATTTAAAGGTCGCCAGAACACTAGTCAGAGTTCGTCACTCTGAAGTACGAGCCTTCTTCGTTTTTTACCTTTGATGCTGCCTGTAGTTGCCGCTTGCTACTTCCCTAGTCAGTGGCGAGTGGTGGCTGCGGCGGACAAGTATCTATAGTAAAGCTTAGCCCACCAGCAGCATCGCCACTTGTTGAGGGTCAAGTTTTTTTTCTGATGCAGTCTTCATAAGTAGTGCGACCGGTGCACTAATGAATCGATCTCAAGGCATATCTTTAATTTCTAAATTAGACTTCAATTTAATAATTGCGGCTTTTTTCTGATCACTCATTGCCTTTAGCGCCGATGACGCCAAACTGCAAAAAGAGAGGTAATTATCCTCCTATCCTTAAAAAAATTATCGTTATTATTATGCCAATAAATAGAGAGGAGTCAGATGAAGATGAATTCAAGTGTTTGTGTCTGTTCTCATTGACGCCTTGGACTACTTGATTGATTCTAATCACCCGCTTGCTGCGTAATGATGTTTTCAGTAGCTGCACAAAAGTTGAATAATATTTTCAGCAATTTCAAGTACCCTACAGACATTTTTTAAAATTTAATTTAGATTTATTAAAAATGTCTTTCTGAATTTTGATTTTGATCGATCAGTGGCAAACTTTAAATATGTTTCTCATTAGCTCTATTTAACAAAAATGACTGTTGAAAAGAAGTGATGCTGGATGCGTACTTCGGAAACGGAGTGTTCGACAGTTGTTGCTGTGCCTTTCAACTTAAATAAAACAGTAAAATAAATCGATTGAAAAGAAAAGAAGGACAATGCCTCAACCGGACCTTCGTGCACTTGGCCTGTCTGCCCTTTAGCGTTTTAATTTGACATTTCAACGCGTTTTGCTGGCAAATTTCAAACAACTTTTGTTTAGATGGTCTTCTTTAGAGGCATCATTTTGATTGGCATCTCGATCGTGCACAAAAAGTGAATGACAATTGTCTAGGTGTGCACGACTTTCCATTCAATTGACGGAAAGCCACAAGCCAATTCGTTCTCCACCTGACTTCTGCTCAGCCACTAGACCCAGTTGCTGAACTTGTTGCTGTTGTAACTTTTGAAATCACTTGTAGATATTAAATTATCGGGTTAGTCACTCACAAACAGATAAACTGTCATGGTTACGCTCAGTAGCAGTCACAATCAAATTATTGGTTAAATTAGGTGACCCACTCTCGCAACAGGGCATTCACTTCGGCACTGGTGGTCTCTTATTAGGTAAACTAAGTAGTGTTTGAGGGAGATGCAGAAAGAAAGCAAACAGCAAAGAGGAAACGCAAATTATGAAAGCCGCTTGGGTTTGGCTCTTGCTCTCAGAGGATGTTTACGCTGGGTCTTAACCAAGGGGCTCAATGGCAAAAGTCAAGGCAAACAAAACTACAATTTGTTTTTTATTATTGTCAGTGTTGTGAAGTAATCTATTGTGTCCATTTTTCCTTATTAATTTTTACTTTATTTGTTGTTTGTGGGTAAGAGTGACAAAGTCAGAAACCTTTCAGACCATTGAACTCGTACGCCCTACCAATAATTAAAGAACGGCAATAGTTACTAAAATTAATAGAATGATAGTGGCAAAATGATTCAAGTAAAAGGTGCATTTGATCAAAATAGATCCTCTACTCAATGCTCACGTTGCTTTTTTGACATTTTTAATCAATTCAGCACAATTTATCTGTAACCCAGTTAATACAGTTAGCACAGAAAGCTAATGACTGGGTGCGACATCCGCTCACATTTTGTGTCTTTTCTCTTGAAAAACTGAAACAAAAAAAATTTCAATTACTAACAAGTAAAACAAACTGTCAACACAGTCGATTAAGTGAAAAGATATGCAAAGTTGTCTTTTTTAAACATTTTTTTCCAAATTATTTTGTCACTGTTTAGCATAAGAATTTAATTGCTTTTTAAATAGATTTTTTGCACGAGTTTTTTAACTTTTGAGTTATTAACAAAAAAATATTTGTTTGCAGTTTACCTTTTTGGAATTTTTCACTAGTGCAGAAAAAGAAGATAAATATGACTTTCATTTAGAGTTAGCATCGTTACCCTCTTTCATCGCCTGGTCACGACTGCTGCCTCTGTAACCAATGACCAGGCAGGCTAATTCAATTAATATTCATACAAACACAGACAGTCGTATTCAGGCTGCTGCCGGGCTGACAGGCTCTGGCGCTGGCAACCCACAGTCGATCGTGACTGGGTAAATCGATGCGGCAAGGAAACGCGAGAAGTGATGCTACTCTGATGATGTCCAGTGATGCTGCTGCTGCTGTTGGTGCTGCAGATTAACCTATGCATCTGATTGGAAAGAAAAATGCAGCTAATGCTTTAGAAAAAGATAGAAAGGAAGCCTCACATCTGGGAGCACATGTGCACACTGCTGTTCTTGTCAAACGTTATCAGTTTTTCTCCCTTTTCCCTCTTGCACCTTTGCATCGACGTCACCTTGTATCACCAGTTAATGCAGCCACCCTTGCCACTTATTATTAATCTCACCCTGTGCAAATTAAATTATAGTTATTCAAGCAAGTTAAAACGATAGGTAGTGTCCATAAATAAATTTGCCACTCTCTCTTTTTTCTTTAAAAATCTCTGGTCAATGCATCCAAGTGTCTATTTGTCTTGTGTCTTCTTTAACTTTATCTTTTTAAATTAAATGCCTGCTCACTCGCAAGTGTGCTTGTCTAACAGTTGAAAAAGAAGAGATTGATTGCTAGAAACTTGGTTCTGGGAGTTTGTGTAAGGGAGCAAAAAGCGTAGATCAACATTAAAAAAGAGAAAGATGTAAGCTAAGATTGTAGCTGATAAAAATAATAGATGGAAGAATATTGATGGCTATTGGCCAACTACGAAGAATAAACAGTGCCAATGAATGATGCCCAGCAAGCAGCTCTTGTCAAACTACCTGTGTGTGAGTACGCCATTCAATCCTAAGTGCATCAGTGAAGTGGCTCATCTGCCAACAAGGGAAGTTGAACACCGATAGCCAGTATATGATCAATTAATAGTCAAAATTTGTGACCTGTCTGTCAGTTTGTGTAGGCAAACTGTGTGTTTAGTAGTTTTTATAACATTCATTTGCTCTCTGCTTGACTTAAGCTACACTTGTTTTACTATGCTGTCAAGATGAGCTACAATAACACAAAGCAAGTGTGTGCATTAGTGTGTGTTTGTTCACTAATTCAACTCTCAATTTGCAGTTTCGCTAATCCATTTAGCACATCTTTTTGCTCTAGCACTTTTTCTTTATCTTCATCGTTTTATTAAAAAAATTTGTTTTTTTGCTGCTGACAAAATGTTGGTCTGTACTGTTGAAAAAAAAATTACAATCTCTATCACCGTGTTCGCACATTTGCAGAGGGTTTTTGTAGCACATAAACTATAGAGAATACATTAACTCGTCAGTTTCAGTGTACGTCAACGGATGCCATTAGGAAACTATTTTGCTTGGGCGATTACTTTTAGATACCTGCGACAGTCGCTACACCACTGCATATTTAACCACAACTGACCATTAAAACAAATCAGGGTTTAGTGCTGTAACTCTTCTCTTAATAAAAAAACCAGTTTTTAATGCCAGTGATTTACTATAAATAGTTAAAAAGTAAAAGGTGCTTAATCGATTCGTGTGGCTCAATAGGCACCTGTCAGGTGTCCAGTGATCAAAGTTGTCGTAAAGTTTATTCATCGAATGTCATTGCCATTACAGCTACCGGTGCATTACTTCTTGAAAGCTACAAAAAAAATAGCAGATGTCTTTAGCAGTACAAAGCATTTTGATTAAACAAAATAATAAAACTTTGATGTTAAAGTTTGTCTAGACAGAAAGCAGTAAAAGTGCGACAAACATCAGGCGACATTTTGTTCATTCAGACGCTAGAGTTGCTACTTCAGAGGGCTCCAGACACGGATGGCACCCTTTGCTAAAGACTGCTCATTTGTGAGGAGGATTGAGCAAAAGAAGACACAAACAGTTTCTTTATCGTTTGGCGACAGGTTAGAAAGCATACAAACATCACTTTCTGAAAAGTAGCCACTGCAGGTGCTTCCTTCACTTCTGATTAATTAAAGTGTAATGTCCCGCCAGTGGTGAATAACTTAGAATATGCTTTATGGAGTGTGCTTTAGATAAGTGCCATCAGATTGTGCTACTCTACTACACAATGCTGCTGCTGAACGATCATTAGAAGGTAGACGAAACAAAGGTCACACAAAATGCATTGAGGTTTATTAAATTTTCACCTACCTGTTCTTTTCTTTTAGTTTTATTTTTGTTTGACCTCTTGCATCAGTGTTTTTGCCAGTGTCTTCTGTGTTGATGTGTCCTATTAGGCAAGTAGTGATAAGCAGAAAGCAAGCAAAGTTAGCAAAGGAAAACTAAGCAACAAAAATGAGGGAAAAGAAAAAAGAGATTTTTTCAAACATAGATGCCGCAGATTGCCGGAGAGACCCAAAGTGAGACCAGCTTAGACACCTTTTGCAAGAAAGACACATCTATAATTCCAGTTTGTCATTATCTAAATATATCAATTCTAATTACGAAACCAATGTTATTACTGCTGCTGTCCATTTAATCCAATATTGCCAGTAACTGCAGCTCTGGCTTGTGTAATTCGCACTGCTGTCCGGACAATCTCATTACTGAACCAGTATCCACAGTGTCACACACATGCAAGCTGCAAAGATCAATCCAATTAAACTGAGCTGTCGGGCGACTGCAGTTAGAAAGACGGTGCGTAATGCGGAGTCAGTAGAAGCCGCCAATCGATTTGATACACTCCAAATAGAGAGAAAGGACAAGGCAAGTGTTCCTAGTGCTTTAAAGTAAGTAACAAGTTGAAGTGTTTTTAGGATGAAACAACAACTGTGTGAGTGCGCCAGAGTGTCGGCCAGAGTAGAAAATATATACTGAAATACATTGTAATTAATGGCTGACTTTTCAAAATGAAATTAAAGTTGGGTGCTAGTCGAAGATGCTTGTTTAAAAAGCAACAGTTTCTTAATGTCTGCCTGTCTGCCGGTTTACGACATCAACTGAGAAAAACCATTAAGAAGTGTAGTTTTCTTTGAAATGTCTAAAAATGCTCCATTTTACAGCTTGTTAAAAAGAAGTTTGTACATTACTACTAGAAGTATTTGCAAGTCAAATCTAAGCAGATTATAAATAAAATTGTCTGTTTGTAAGTTTATGTGCATAAATGCAACAAAAGCAACATATCAAAAGTAAAAAATGACTCGATCAGCAGGTTGGAGCGTATATGACAAAACAATTTGCGCGAGTTGCCATTGTGTTGTCAATAGTATTGTAATACTTAAATCTAATATTAACTTATTTCAGCTTGATTTAAAAACTGTCCTTTTTACTAATTTCCTTTAAAAGTAAAGAAGATCAAGATTTTTTGTTATCTTAATATAAGCAGAGGCACAGACTCATAGACACCGAATGTGCTTTGCACGCACTTACAATAGATTGTAATTGGCAGTGCATTGTTATGGTGATCAGCCAAAGTAAGCGGTCACCAAGAAAAGCCATCGAGTAGAGTAATTGTCAGTAGCCCAACAGATTGGCCAAAAACTGAGCTAACTGAATGCTTTTTCAGCTAATCAAAAAGAAGACACAGACACACAAAAGGTACTGCACACATCTGCTCGGTGACAGGTCAGTGCAGTGAGTTGTCACTGCCACTGTTCTTCAATGGTCCTTTCTTTTCTATTGGTTGAACCATTTATCTAGCCAGTTTGCCACCTTATGACTTTATTATTACTGTCAAGGAGATTTCCTTGAGGTGATGGCCTCTGACGAGGCCGTTCGAGAAAGCT
>JAALOO010001966.1_pt1 | contig 12429 bp, 10 predicted proteins | sample 7257641 | NCBI WGS metagenome assembly JAALOO01 (sample SAMN14085613, study PRJNA598686) | mite metagenome | biome: ENVO:01001000; feature: ENVO:01001002; material: ENVO:01001226; isolation source: single female mite from University of Michigan culture on fish food culture... ... | reverse complement strand
CCTATTGCGAGTATGATGGTCGAAAAATACATCAACGATACAATTACGATGCCTAAGTATGTCCAAGATCGTATTTATAACGCCAATTTTCTACCCGAACAAAAGAAAGAAGAAACGAAACAAGACAGTTTACAGAAGAAAGACGACAGCGAAAAAAAACCAATAAAAAGTGCACGCACATCCGGTCCGAGAAAAGAATACTACGTTCACCACAGCCAAGTAAGAAATAGGTATGAATAAGGTGGGTGAAAAGAGTTTTTTTGGGCGCATAGATTGGTTTACTATCTTTCTTTGGTTTGCATTATGTCTGATCGGTTGGTTTAACATACACGCAGCAGTGTTCGATCCAGAACAGCCTGGTTTATTCAACCTTGGTACAAATTACGGAAAACAATCTATTTATATCCTTACAGCATTAATAATCGGCTTTAGCATTCTGATTATTGACTCCAAATTTTTTATTTCTGCATCACCGATTATATATATCGTCGTGATTCTTTTACTTGTTGCTGTTCTGGTAGTGGGTAGAAATGTGGGAGGAAATCAAGCGTGGATTCCGATCGGTAGCTTCAGACTCCAACCTTCTGAATTTGGAAAATTAGCAACATGTTTACTGTTAGCTTCTTATCTAAGTAGTCAAACTCAAAAACACCCAAACAAAAAAACGTTATTAATAGGTGCTTTAATTGTCCTTTTCCCCGTAGCATTAGTTATGCTCCAACCTGATACGGGGTCAGCCTTAGCTTTCTTCGCACTTATTTTTGTATTTTATCGCGAAGGATACGTGGGAAATGGATTATTAATACTTGGGGGATTAGCAATTTTCCTATTTGTAATGGCTTTGCTGATCAATCAATGGGTGTTGATTGGCATATTATTGCTAATTTGCGGCTTTTTCGCATATAATTTACGTAAGAAGAGAAAACATCTAATAAATTTAGGAATTCTATTTACAGCATGTTCTATTTATGTGTTATCCGTAGATTTTGCTTACGAACATATCTTACAACCCCATCAACGTAATCGTATCGACATCATCCTAGGGAAAATGAACGATCCTAGGGGGCAGGGTTACAACCTAAATCAATCTAAAATAGCGATAGGATCTGGCCAACTTTTTGGGAAGGGTTATCTCCAAGGGACGCAGACAAAATACAACTTTGTACCAGAACAAAGTACAGATTTTATATTTTGCACCATTGGAGAGGAATGGGGGTTTGTTGGTTGCCTCGTATTAATAGGTATATATGTAACGCTATTGGTCCGTTTGGTTAATATCGCGGAACGTCAACGAACTGCCTTTGCAAGAATCTACGCCTATGGCGTTGCCTCTATACTCTTTTTTCACTTTTTTATTAATATTGGTATGACCATAGGTATTGTACCGGTGATAGGGATTCCATTGCCGTTTATTAGTTACGGCGGATCTTCGTTATGGAGTTTTACAATACTGTTGTTTATTTTGCTACGATTTGACTCGAGTCGAAAAGGCCTAAACGGATAAGTACTAAGCTACAAACGATCTAATACGTAACGGATGGTTTGATCAATAATTTCCTTTGGATTATTTGAAAAATCTTCAGTCACTCTACTTGCTAAAATCGCATTAATTGAAAGCGCATGATGCCCAAACATGTTTGCAAGTGCGTAAATTCCTGCAGTTTCCATTTCTAAATTAGTAATTAAGCGGCCTTTTATTTTAAATGCATTCACACGCTGAATAAGATCAGGATATGCATTTGCTGAGCGAACGGACCGTCCTTGTGGTGCATAAAATCCTGGTGCAGTCATCGTTATTCCTTTCGGAAGATTGATGGCAATCTGGTTTAATAATTTTGAACTGGCACTCCCGACATATGGTTTAAATGAAAGACTTGAAAATTCTTGCTGAATCGCGGTTTGTATTTCTAATTCCTGAGGCGAGTAATTTTTTATATAAAACTGCATAAGTGCGTCGAAGCCTATCGCATATTCACTCGCTAATATCGTTCCCATTTTGATATCTCCTTGAATCGAACCTGATGTTCCTATTCTAATAATATCAAGACTTGTTAAATCACGTTTTAACGAACGTGTAGAAAAATCAATGTTAGCTAATGCATCAATTTCATTAAATACAATATCAATATTATCGGTACCAATTCCTGTGGAGATTACGGAGATACGTTTTTTTCGTAGTACACCGGTATGTGTTATAAATTCTCTCTTTCCCTTTCTAATTTCGATTGTATCAAAATATTGAGACACGCGAGCTACGCGATCTGGATCTCCGACAAAGATGATTGTCGGCGCTAAGTCTTCTGGTAATAGATTTAAATGATAAATACTACCATCAGCATTTAATATTAATTCTGAGTCTGCAATCATAATGTAGTTTCAAAAGAATAGATTACCTCTTCCATTTTGTCAAGCTTACCAACAACAAGATTTAACTGCATTTTGCGAACCTCTATTTCTATCTTGCAGGTATTGTCGAATTCTTGTTTTAAGATAGACAAATTTTCTTCCTTTACCAAGCGCATGATATTGTTCATTTGTAAATAGTCAAATTGAATCGAAATTCTTTCGTTCACAGTTTTTTCAACTAAAACTGCATTTTCAATTGCATCAATTGTTGCTGATTTATACGCATGGATAAGCCCCGGAACGCCAAGTAAAGTCCCTCCAAAATAGCGGACGACGACAACAATAATGTCTGTTAAATCTTTGGAGAGCAATACATTTAAAATCGGTCGCCCAGCAGTTGACGAAGGTTCGCCATCATCATTTAGTCGGAAAATATTTCTATCTTGACTTATACGATATGCCCAACAGTGATGTCTCGCTTTTGGATGAACCATTTTAATTTCCGCAAGCATATTCTTCAGTGATTCTTCATTTTTAAAAGGATAAGCATATGCAATAAACTTACTCCCCCTATCTCTAAATATCCCCTCGCTCGGTTTATCAATTGTAAGATATGTATCGTCAAATAAACTCACAGAAACGCGATAATTAACACAGATATAACAGCTAACGACAACCCAATTTTATTGTAATTCGTCAACTTCTCTTTAAAAAAATAAACACCAACTATTGCACCAACGAGAATTACTCCAATATTCATCCCAATAAAGACGACAGAAGGACTTGAGGATAGAATGCGATGCGCCTTCATGTAAAACAAAATATTTCCAAAATTAAACAACCCTAAAATAATCCCCCACAATATAACCTTTAACTCGATACGTTGTTTCGTGACTGACATATTATAAAAAAGTAAACAGAACCCGACCAACATTGCCAGTATAAAAACGATCAGCATGGAATAGGTATACGGCACACCATTATAACTAGCCATTTTCTTAAATAAAATATCGATAATCCCCATACCGAGAAACACAGAAAGAGCAAATCCCCACTTACCCTTAGTACTTGAAACGGTACCTCGTCCCCATCCAATAGTTAAGATGATTGCGCTGATCCCAACCCCTATCCCTAGAAGCTTAGCCATTCCCATCGTTTCGTGAAAGATAAAAAAAGCGGCTATTAACGGTAAAAACAAAGACAATCTTTGAGCGATCTCCGTTTTCACGATTCCACTATACTGTATGGCGTAAGCTATGCAAAGGAAAATAACAGGCAAAAGTATAGCTAAAGCGCCATATAACCCCCAAGGAAGTGAAATTAAAGATATATCTGCCGATTCAGGTTTTAACAATAATACGGTAGCCAACACCGCTACAGGATAATTCCATACAATTAGGTGCAAATAATTTGCACCATTTTTTTTGGCAATCTTGATTATAACAGAAACAGCAACGCTACAAACAACACTTAAAAGGACATATAACATAATCGACTATCAACAAATACCAGATCAAACTCTGTTTTTCAGCTCCAATGTTACGAATCTTTACTATAATTACCTAAAAAAGCTCAAGCACTCATAAAGCACTATATTTCAACGTAATAAAGTAATACAAAAGAGAATTACCACGAAATTAGTTATAAAAAAACTACACAAATAGAACAGAAAAGATCATTATATACACAGTAAAACACCAATAAAATATAACAAAATTTGCAATAAAAACATAGCAAAATTTCACAATATATAGCCCAATAAATAGGATTAATTTACCTTATAATTTCACAGTATTAATATGATTTAATTACCTATATCGCATTTTAAGCCTATTTTGGTGAAAATAAACATAAGAAATAATGATCGAAATTTCATCAAAAAAAATAGTAATTTTATCAAAAAATATGCGCATAAATTGACTATAATTACAACAAAAAAATAGATGAAAAAAAATTTTGTACTATTAATAATTAACCGTACTTTTGGAATGTAGAATTTGAGACATGACAAAACGAAATACATCCTTTTACTTTGGTTATTTTTATTTTAGCAATAAGGAGCGGGGCCTATATGTATTTACGAAATAAAACAAAAAGGTCCCGAAAGTATAGTCGGGACCTTTTTTAATTATGTGAATAATTTAAGATGAAAACAAAAATAGCAATACAGGGTGTCAAAGCCTCATTTCATGAAGAGGCCGCTTTCAAGTATTTCGGGAACGAAATTGAGACAATTGAATGTGAATCATTCAAAAAGACTTGTGACATGTTAAAACAGGGCAAGGCAGATTATGTGGTAATGGCTATTGAGAACTCGATTGCGGGAAGTATCCTTCCGAATTACAATCTGTTACGTGATTACCGATTCCATATTGTTGGAGAAGTGCATTTAAATATTCATCAAAATTTAATTGCTTTACCAGGAGTTAAAATTTCAGATATTAAATTTGTCGAATCTCATCCAATTGCAATACGTCAGTGTGATGAATTTTTAGGAGATTACCCTGATTGGACAATTAAAGAAGGAATGGACACCGCGGCCTGTGCGAAATCTATAGCTGACAATAAACTAACAAATACAGCTGCAATTGCCAGTACAATGGCAGCAAAACTCTATGGTCTAAATATATTAGAAAATCGAATCGAAACTAATAAAAAGAACGCTACACGTTTTTTAATCCTCACAAATGATGTTGTGGAACAAAAAAGTGCAAATAAAGCTTCTCTTTCCTTCCAGACTGGAAACTCAGTGGGATCTTTAGCGACGGTTTTACAATGCTTTGCTGAACAAAACGTAAATCTCAGTAAAATCCAATCGATGCCTGTTGTGGGAAGACGTAACGAATATGACTTTTATGTTGACGTAGAATGGAAGAAACAGTCTGACTATGACGCAGCTATTCGTAAAGTTTTAAAACATACGGTTAACTTTAGTATCATGGGCGAATATATCAAAAACGAAAAAGCCTAACCAACACATCTCAATCATTAAAAAAAACAAAAAAAATGAAACATACATTAGACATCGTACCTTTAAAATCTTGGATTGATACAGGTGACAAACCATTAATTATCGCTGGTCCCTGTAGTGCTGAGACGGAAGAACAACTCGTTTCAACTGCACATCTTCTAGCAAACACAGGCAAAGTAAATGTTCTGCGTGCTGGTATATGGAAACCACGCACCCGGCCTGGTGAATTCGAAGGTATAGGAAGCATTGGTCTGACTTGGCTGAAACGTGCCAAAGAAGAAACTGGTTTATTAACAGCAACCGAAGTTGCTACAGCTAAACACGTTGAGGAAGCGCTAGCTGCAGGCGTGGATATACTTTGGGTAGGAGCTCGCTCGACCGCGAACCCGTTCACTGTTCAAGAAATAGCAGATGCACTTGTAGGTGTTGACGTTCCCGTTTTAGTGAAGAATCCTGTAAATCCGGATCTATCGTTATGGATTGGAGCATTAGAACGTATAAATGGTGCTGGCATTAAAAAGCTAGGAGCTATTCATCGTGGATTTTCTTCTTTCGAGAAAACAGCGTTTCGTAACGAACCGATGTGGGATTTAGCTATCCAATTAAAATCCGCATGCCCTGAGCTTCCAATCATAAATGATCCGAGCCACATTTGCGGTAATCGAGAATTGCTACCATACATTGCACAAAAAGCAATGGATATGGATCTCCAAGGGTTGATTATTGAATCACACATTGACCCATCTGTTGCATGGACTGATGCGAAACAACAAGTAACTCCTGCGGCATTGGCAGAGCTGTTGGATAATCTATCAGTACGTCGTCCCGAATCTAACAATCCTGCATTTGAAGACAGACTAGCCGAATTCCGTCAGCAAATTGACAAATTGGACGATGCTATACTAAAACAAATTGGGGACCGTATGAAAATTGCTGAAAAAATCGGTGAATATAAACGTGATAATAATGTTACTATTCTTCAGGTTAATCGATGGGATGAGATTGTTGAAAAACGTCTTCAGTTAGCTAAAGCCCTGTCACTTGGTGAGGACTTTGCAACAAAATATCTTGAACTACTCCATAACGAGTCAATTCGTAAACAAAACGAAGTAATGAACGTAAAGCCAGTAGCGGAGGCATAATGAGCGCAGAATCCCTACTTCTCTCCCACCCAACCAAACAAATTAAAGGTACGGTTCAGCTCACTGGTTCTAAATCAGAGAGCAACCGTGCTCTTATTATTCGGGCGCTTAGCAATGGAAGTGTTATAGTGAATAATCTCTCAAACGCAGCGGACACGGTAATAATGCAAAAGTCATTGGAGCAAGCTTCCACACAGTCCAAAGAGTCTATAACAATTAATATAGGACCAGCAGGTACAGCGATGCGTTTTTTGACATCATATTTGAACTTGGTAATTGGTCATTTCACGCTAACAGGAACCGAGCGCATGCAGGAACGTCCGATCGGAATTTTGGTAGACGCTTTGGTCGAACTTGGTGCAAACATTCAATATGACAATCAAATAAACTATCCTCCATTAAACATTCAGGGCGGGTTAACACAAAAAACGAATAAAGTTGCTATTCCAGGTAATATTAGTAGCCAATATATCTCTTCGTTATTATTGATTGCCTCCTCATTGAAAAAAGGTTTAGAATTAAAGATTGAAGGAGAACTCACCTCTAGGCCTTATGTTACCATGACGTTAAACATGTTAAAAGAAGCAGGAATTAAATACACATGGATAGATAACAAGATTCATATTCCATATCAAACATTCGAACCTACAACACTACATGTTGAACCAGATTGGAGTGCTGCCTCCTATTGGTACGCTATTGTCGCTCTATCAGAGGATGGCACAATCCTTTTACCAGGATTAAAGGCACATAGTTTACAGGGAGATATTGCGATCGTCAATATTATGAAACATTTTGGCGTAGCGAGTTCTTTTCAGGAAGATGGCCTTCGAATTTCAAAAGTAAATTCGGGCAGTGATCAGAAACTTTTTGATTTCAAAGAATGTCCGGATCTAGCACAAACTATTGTAGCTCTGGCCGCTGTACTTAAACGAGATATTTCCATTACGGGCGTCGAAACTTTAAAAATAAAAGAAACCGATCGGATCTCAGCATTGAAAAAAGAAATTGAAAAATTCGGAGCAACAATTATTGAGGATGAAGAAATTTACCATCTAAAAACACATGATGTTCATTATCCAGACAAAATCTCTTTTGACACTTATGAAGACCATCGAATGGCAATGGCTTTTGCCCCTCTGGCCCTAATATTTGATAAAGTTATTATTAACGATCCTCTTGTTGTAGAAAAATCATATCCTGAATTTTGGAAGCATTTACAAGAACAAGGTTTTCAAACTAAATAATAATTTCAAGAAATCGACAGTAATAGTTTTTTGTTATTGTTGATTTCGCATATATTTACGAAATATTAAAAAATTATGGCCGGAAACTCGTTTGGCAACCTATTTCGAATAAGTACATTTGGTGAATCTCATGGAAAAGCTATTGGTGTAATTATCGATGGCTGTCCTGCACAAATTGATATTGATGAAGATTTTATACAATCTGAATTAGATAAACGTAAACCTGGACAATCCAAAATCACAACACAACGCAAGGAAAGTGATCAAGCACAAATTCTTTCAGGAATTTTTGAGGGGAAGACAACAGGTACGCCAATTGCGATTCTAATCCCAAATGAGGACCAGCGTTCAAAGGATTACTCTCATATCGCAGACAAGTATCGACCTTCACACGCAGATTATACTTATCAACAAAAATATGGAATCCGTGATTATCGAGGAGGTGGACGTTCCTCGGCTAGGGAAACAGCAGCACGTGTGGCTGCCGGGGCTATAGCCAAATTATTTTTGGCAAGCAAAGGAATAGAAATATTTGCACATGTTGACGCTGTTGGTACTATAAATGCACCTAATTTAAATACGGATAATCTTGAACAATTACTTGAAATTCGAGAAAATAATATTGCCCGTTGTGCTGATCCAGCAACAGCTAATGAGATGATTGAACTTATCGATCAAATCCGAAAAAAAGGTGATACAATTGGAGGAAAAATATCCACAATCGTTCGTGGTGTACCAGTGGGTTTAGGCGAACCTGTTTTTGATAAATTACATGCAGATTTAGGAAAAGCAATGTTAAGTATAAATGCCGTACATGGATTCGAATATGGATCTGGGTTTAGTGGCTCCGAAATGCGTGGTTCAAATCATAACGATATTTTCGTAAAAAAAACTGATCAGGTCCGTACCCTCACGAACTTTTCCGGTGGTATCCAAGGAGGAATCTCAAATGGTATGGATATAATTTTTCGAACCGCATTTAAACCTGTCGCTACAATAATGCAAGATCAGGAGACCTTAAATACTGCAGGAGATAGCACTACAATAACGGGAAAAGGCCGTCATGATCCTTGCGTCGTTTCACGTGCAGTTATTATTGTTGAGGCAATGACTGCGTTAGTTTTAGCAGACCATTATCTACGTTATAAAGCCTATACTAATGGAGAATAATTTAGTACTCGCTTCAGATATTGGAGGGACACACATAACCTGTGCAGTTGTTGATATTTCTACATGGCAGATTTTAGAGCATACTATCTCAAGAAGTCATGTAAATTCTAGCCAATCTGCTAAATCGATTTTACAAATCTGGGCGCAAACTATTATACAATCAATAAATAAAAGCGGTACGACTATTACACGACTGGGCTTTGCGGTTCCTGGTCCGTTTGATTACGAAAAAGGTATTTCGCTAATGAATGGTCAGGACAAATACGATGCTTTATTTCGCATTAATGTAGGCCAAGAATTAAATGACCTTCTTTCTCAAGATAAACAAATAAACTTCATTAACGATGCGGCGGCATTTTTACAAGGAGAGGTGTTTGCGGCTAAATTAGCAGAGAAACCTGCAGTATTAGGTATCACTTTAGGCACAGGACTAGGCTCATCAGTATGGCGCAGAAATCAAAAAGCTTTTGATGCCGATTTATGGAATACTACTTATCGGGAAGGTATTTTTGAAGAATATCTCGCTACTCGCTGGTTTACACAGCGCTTTCATGAGCTGTCTGGATGTCGCGAGGAAGGATTTAGGGAAATACTGCTGAAACATTACAAAACAGAGGCATTTGAAATTCTCATGGATGAATACAGTATATCGTTTAGTGATTTCTTAACCCATTTCTCGAACCTACATCAGTGTAAAACCTTCATTTTGGGAGGTAATATCGCTCAAGCCTTTGATATAATTTCAAATTATAATAGCGAAAAATTTGCTCCCTTTGAGATTCATGTCGGTCAATATGCAGAAAAGGCTGCAATTTTAGGTGCAGCCTCTTTATACATCTAGTTAATAATAATTTTAAAATAATTTCGGAAAAGCATTACCATTATAATCACTCATCATCTCATAAGCCAACTCTACGATATCATCAATAGAAGGTTTAGTAAAATAATCACCATCGGATCCATATGGTGGCCGATGAGCTTTCGCTGATAACGTCCTAGGTTGGCCATCGAGTAGATAATATCCCTTTTGATTTTCCAAAACTTCTTTCAAGATAAATGCTGAAGCGCCTCCCGGCATATCTTCATCTACAACTAATATTTTATTAGTTTTCGCTAGAGATTTGCTGCATAAACCTGTTAAATCAAATGGTTGTAAACATTGCGCGTCAATAACCTCTATAGATATTCCTAATTTTTCCAACTCCACCGATGCATCCATAACAACCCGTAAAGTGGCGCCATAGGATATGACGGTTATATCGGCACCTTCTCTGATAAGGTCGGTCTCTCCTATTGCAACGGTAAATTCGCCAACGTTATTTGGCATTTTTTCTTTTAACCGGTAACCATTTAAACATTCAATAACTACAGCAGGTTCGTCAGAACGAAGTAATGTATTGTACATACCTGCGGCTTGAGTCATATTACGAGGAACACACAAATGCATGCCACGTAATGCCCCTAAAAGGACACTCATCGGTGAACCGGAATGCCAAACGCCTTCTAGCCTATGCCCCCGTGTTCGAATTATCACCGGCGATTTCTGTGTGCCCTTTGTTCTATAACTCAGACTAGCTAAATCGTCGCTTAAAACAGGTAATGCATAAAGTAGGTAATCTAAATACTGGATTTCTGCAATTGGACGAAGACCGCGAATTGCTAATCCTATTCCTTTACCCACAATCACAGATTCTCGAATTCCCGTATCAAAAATACGCTGCTCTCCAAAAATATCCTGTAAACCTGCAAAACCCTGATTTACATCACCAATAAGACCCACATCTTCACCAAAAGCAATGATTCGTTCATCTCTGGTAAAATTTGCTTTAAAACACGCGTTTAGAATTTCTCTCCCATCGACTAGGTTTCCAGCCTCCGCATAATCAACTTCTACGGACGAAATATTTAATGGTGAGTCCTGTGTCTGACTAAAAAGTTTATCGTTGTACCGATCATAATTCTCCTTTATTTTTGTCTCATACCAGCTAAGTAATGCTTCTTTTTCATTACTTGACGTGCTTCGCAAATCTCGAATAGCACGACGAACATTCGAGTACACTTCTTTGAATGAGGGTTCACTAAGCGATTTCAAGGTCTTCAATGGAATTTCAACAGCAGGTAGCTTTATTACAGAGAGTAATTCGATTGCCTCATCAAGATCTTTTCGAATAGTTTTATTGCAGTCAGCCCAAGCACGTCTTTGTTCCTGACGGACAAATTCCTTTGACTCCTTCTCAAACTCTAAAAGCTCATCCTCTTGTGCAATACCAGAAGTTAATAGCCATTCGCGCATTTTTATATTACAGTCGTTGCTACGCTCCCATTCTAAACGCTCTGCTGTTTTATAGCGCTCATGGGAACCCGATGTAGAATGACCTTGGGGTTGAGTGATCTCCGTTACATGCACGACACATGGAATATGTTGTTCTCTTGCAAAAAGAGCAGCTTTCTCATAAACCTCACATAATGCTGGATAATCCCATCCTCTAACTTTGAAAACTTCAACACCATTGCTTCCCCCTTCGCGTTGAAAACCACGAATTGCGGTCGAAATATCTCCTTTGGTAGTTTGTATCTCATTTGGAACAGAGATACCATACCCATCATCCCAAATTGAAATGACTACCGGTATTTGTTTTACTGCAACGGCATTTAAAGTTTCCCAAAACACGCCTTCTGAAGTCGAGGCGTTACCTATCGTTGCAAAAACAACCTCATCACCTTTGTTTGAAAAATAAGTTAAATAGTCAAGGTTTCGATTTTCGCGATACAATTTAGATGCAAGGCCAAGTCCCACCACACGAGCCATTTGTCCACCAGTAGTAGAAATATCGGAAACAGAATTTTTTTGTTTAGTCTGATTCAACCATCCGCCCCGATCATCTAACAATTGAGTAGAAAAATGACAGTTCATTTGCCTTCCACCAGAAGAAATATCCGAATTCAAATCCGGATTTGCATATAATTGAGAAAAAAAATGATAGACGCTGGAGATTCCAGAAGCAAAAGCAAAAGTTTGATCACGGTAATACCCGGATCGCCAATCTCCATCTTTAAATACTTTAGATAACGCTATTTGAGCGATCTCTTTTCCGTCGCCAAAAATTCCAAATTTAGCTTTTCCGGTCAGGACCTCTTTCCTCCCCAACAAGCTTACATACCTGCTTTGAATTGCAATCTTATAATCATTCAAAATGATCTCACGAAAGTCGTTAAAGCTAATTTTGGATGTTTCGAAATCGCTGTTTACATTATTGATAGTTTCAGACATATACTAAACTATGGTTTTAGCAAAAGTACTAAAATATACCTGGTATTCCCAATAGTGCTTCCTCCTAGAGGATCAGTGGAATACAGAAAAGATGTTTTTGTTTTAAGCAATTATACTTACTTTTAGGCTCTTTTAAGGGGTAAACACAAGATGAATAAAAGTAAAAACAAGACAATTCGGCAAGAACAATATTTGGGAGATTTGGAGAAAACTATCATTATCAACCAATTAATGCAAATCCCATTCGAGGCACGAGATGAGGAGTGGAGAGATGACTTCTTA
>JAALOO010001399.1_pt2 | contig 12432 bp, 10 predicted proteins | sample 7257641 | NCBI WGS metagenome assembly JAALOO01 (sample SAMN14085613, study PRJNA598686) | mite metagenome | biome: ENVO:01001000; feature: ENVO:01001002; material: ENVO:01001226; isolation source: single female mite from University of Michigan culture on fish food culture... ... | reverse complement strand
TGGAGCTGAACAGCGAGGGCCCGAACGAGAGCTCTAGCTACAATATGGCCGTCTACAATGATTAGGCAGGCAGTGTTCTTTTTCTCTGCTATTTTGAAGCTGTCTTCCCCAATCTGGCATCTTCAATCTTGAAGTCTTTTCGCATACACTGGTTGACAGTAATGCTAATGTTTCTTTAATATCCGCTCACGCTGACTGCATTTTTCGGCAAACAGCCACCACGACTACGAGCAACTGCACCTGGAGGTGCTTTTTCCCAACGTGCAAACGGTTTACTGGAACCACTTGGGCGTAGGCTATTCGGACTGTGGCTATATGATTCCACAAGATGAGCTCGTCCACTACCATCGCGACCCCAATTTCCTTCGCCGCAATGCTATGCAGTTCAAGGCCAACTACGGTCGACCGATGCAGATGTGTCTTCGACTGGCTCGACTGGCCGCCTTCTCCAGACTGCCTCAACTTGCCACCCTCTGGGTACAAGTCAGTCCCTCTGGATATGTGGACCTACCCTTCCAGGTTGAGGCGTTCACCACTCACGCCTGCCTCTCCCGACAAACTGAGTTTTTTTGTACGAGAACTCTGCTTTGTACGTCGTCTATGATGACTAGGGAAGCTTACTTTACTCTTTCCTCTGAGCATATCCTCTCATTAAATCTTTTCAATCTGACCTGTTGTTGGCGTTTATAAATATCATTTAAACTCTAGCTTATGTAACTTTTTTAAAAGTGCATTTTTTAAATTAAACTTGACTAGAAAAACAACCTAGGCAACTTCAGGGCGAAATGTACCTCTAGAAAAAAAGTGTTTTTTAGTTTAACCTTTGTTCAACGGGTAGCACAGAGACGTTGTTAACAGCCTGAACTTTTTCGTTTTATCCAGTTCAGTTCAGTTCTACTTTAAGGTAAATGAAAGACGGCGCGCTGATTGCGCACAGTTTGGCCCTAGCGCACCTGTGGCACCTGTTTGTCCGTTGCATGTGCTGATGGTGCTGCTGCTGCTGCTGCTGCTGCCGCCAGTCCTCTGCTCCTCACTCACATTCTCAGTTCACAAAAAATTTTATTTGCTGTTTACGCGCTGGCTTGATCACCGGCACAGTTTTGTGAACTGATAAAAATTTGTTGGTGGATTTGGGGAGAGGATGGGGTACCTGTTAGGAAAAGATAGTTCAAAGATGGTGAGATTGAGCGTCCGAACAGTGAAAATATTTGCAAAGCTTTCGATTCAAAAGATGCCGCTCTGGTCGCGCCTTCGCCAAGTTCTTTTTGCTTCAGCGCCTTCAGTGTCTTTCTGGCTCGAGTGGCAGCGACTGTCGTCAGTGCTCCTCACTCTGCTCACAAAACACACACGCTGGATGTGTTTACGTGCACACCATTTGACCATTAAATTGTAGAAGAACAACACATCTGTTACAAATCTGTAGCTCCAAGATGGCCGCTTCAAAGACTTCCACAACCATCGTGAAGTCCACTGCAAAAACTTCCTCCACCTCCACCTCCAAGACCACCATCTCCGACCTTCCTGAGCTGCCACTGCTCACCATCTTCGACTTCATTCCATTGCCCGACTTGCTGCACATCGACGAGGTGTGCCGCGCCTGGCAGGGGCTGAAGCCGGCAGCCCTTCGCCGCCGTCGCCACCTGATCATCGCCAACGATCCGGCAGACCTGAAGCAGCTGGCCGAGCCAGGTTTTGACTCTAAGGACAGCCTGATGCAGCTGATCTTGGAGGATGATGGCACGCCGCTGGTGAGGCTCAAGGTGCGCCTCGACCGGCACGCCCTCTTCATCGGGCACGATCGGACGCTTCGCTCGGCCACCCTTGACCGCCTGATCGAGCTGCTGCCCAATCTGAAGGTGTTCCGTTACGTGCAGCACTACGGCTGCTGCGAGGAGTTGTGGAAGGTGAAGCACCTGCTCACCCACTACCGCCAGCAACTGGTCGAAGTGAGCATTTGTTTCCAGGGAGCACTCAGCGGCGCCCAGCGAAGTCTCGTCGAGGTGCAGCGCGCCTTCCGGGCGATGTTCATCTCCCTGCTCACCAGCCTGAACCGGCTGAGCGAGCTGCGCAGCCTGGAGCTGAGCTTCCGGGCGGCGCCTGGTTGTTCGGTGGACCTCGACGACCACCAGCTGCCCGCCAACTGCCTGCCCGACCTCGTCGGCCGCCTGACCCACCTCAAGTTTAACACCCGCAGCGAGTTCGACGGTGCCAACGAATCGGACCACTACGTTTCCGATGCTCGTCTGCTGAGGGCGGTGCTCTTTCGGATGCGTGATGAAAAAAGTGGTGGTGGTAGTAGTGCTGAAAAAGCTGTTCTTCAATCTTCGGTCGGGTTGAAATCGAAGCCACAACAACAACAGCTGCAGCCAATGGTACCAGAAAACCTCGAGCTGTACGTCGACAGCACACCGCTCACTCTGAAAACGCTGATCCTCCTCGGGCCGGGCCCAGTAGCCGCCGGCCTGCGCACCGTCGAGATTGACGGCATGTTCAGCGGCGACTCGGCAGCCGAGTACAAGGCGCTATCCCGGCTCGCCCGTCAGTCGCCTCACCTGCAGGCGCTCACCGTCGGCCTGAAGTGTCTCGGCATTCGGCGGCTGGTTGAGTCGCTGTCCTCCCTCAAGGAGCTCCTCTACCTGAGCATCAGCTGTGCAGCGAACAACCCGCCCGCGGAAGCGGTGAACGCTCGCCGACCGCTGCCCGCCTTGCCCAGTGTACGGTCGATGAGGTAAGTGGTGATTAAAAGGGGGCACTCTATGTACAGTGCAGTAACAGTTCTCTCTTTTACTATATTTCCACCCACGCAGACTGACCTTTCCGGCGCTGAGCCACCACGACTACGAGCAGCTGCACCTGGAGGTGCTCTTTCCCAACCTGCGGACCGTCCTCTGGAACCACATGGGCTGGGGCTGCCCGGACTGCGGCTACCTGATTCCCGAGGAGGACTACCTCGCCCACTACCGCGGCGACTACACGGTTCGACCTGACGCGAGGCAGTTCCAGGTTGCCTACGGTCGGCAGATGAGCACCTGTGTGCGACTGGCGCGACTGGCCGCCTTCTCTCGACTGCGTCACCTCACCCACCTCTATCTGACAGTCCGTCCCTCCCAGGTGTACCTTCCTTTCAAGGATCAGATGTTCACCAACTGTCGGCTCAGCCTCGGCCGGCGAGCGGAGTTTGTGGAGCTGTACACCGAGAGCCCGAACTCGAGCGAAGCTGTGGTCGTCTATAATGATTAGTCAGGCAGATTTTTTTTCTGATATTTTGAAACTGTCTTCTACAAACTGGCATCTTCAATCTTGAAATTTTTTTGCATTTACCGGTTGAGTTTTTGGCTTTTCTCCAGGAGCTCGCCTTCCTGACCAGTTTGGAACTTTTTTCTCTGTGTGTTAGAACTCTAGCTTTTGTATCCTTTTAATAAAAGTGCATTTTTAAAATAAACTAAAAAACGACCTAGGCCACTTCAGGGCGAAGTGTACATCTAGAAAAGTGTTTTTTAGTTTAGCCAATGTTCAACGGGTAGCACAGAAACGTTAACAGCCTGAACTTTTTCATTTTATCCAGTTCAGTTCTACTTTAAGGTAAATGAGAGATGGCGCACTGATCGCGAACAGTTTGGCCCTAGCGCACCTGTGGCACCTGTTTGTCCGTTGCAGGTGCTGCTGCTTCCAGTCCTCTGCTCCTCACTCACAGTCTCAGCTCACAAAAGACTTCACTTGCTGTTTACGCGCTCGCTTGACCGCCGTCACACTGCTGCGGCTCCAACCGACAAAACACTTGCTTCAACAAACAAAATGGCTTCCCTCATTACCAAACAGACACCTCAATGCTCCATTGCTGATCTCTTCGAGCTGCCTCTGCTCACCATCTTTGACCACCTTCCTCTGCTCGATCTGTTTCACATTGATGAGGTGTGCCGCGCCTGGCAGGAGCTGAAAAGGGCCGCCTTGCTCCGCCGCCGCCAACTGATCATCACCAACAACAACCAGTGCAGCCTGCCTCTACTGGACAGTCCGTATCATCGTGGTCTACAGTCTGCTGCTGCTGACAGTTTGCTTCGTCTGGTCAAGGAGGAGGAGAAGAAGGAGGACGACAAAGGCACAACCTACTGGCCGTACTGGCAAATCAAAGTGGGCCTTGACCGACACGTGCTCCACCTGCTCAGAGGAGGGGAAGAAGGAGGAGAAGTAGACGGAGACGGAAATGGAAACGGCCGTCGTCTGGAGACGCCGCAAGTGGACCGTCTGGCTGAGCTGCTGCCCAATCTGACGGTGCTTTGCGTCGCCCTTACCGGAAGCGATCTCGTTGATCTGCAGAATGTAAAGCAGCTGCTTGCCCACTACCGCCACCAGCTGCTGGAGGTTACGCTCTGCTTCCGCAAACCAGAAGACAGCGACAGAAGGCAGGAGAGCAGTCAGACCGGTGAGGCGGTGTTCGCCTCTCTGCTGGACAGTCTGCGACACCTGACGGCGTTGCGCACACTGGAGGTGAACTTCCAGTCACCACCCGACAACGCTTTGCTAGCTCTTCAGAATGTCCGTCTTGCAGCGGTCAACCGTCCTCGGACTCTCTTTCGATTTGAAGCGTTCGCTGCCGATGCCGAAGACCGCGAGAAGGAGATCTGGCTTCTGGAGGACATTCTCCAGTGGTACGGCATGCCGCAAGAGTTAGGCAGTCTTCTAGAGCCGACTTTGAGCTTAGAGCCAATTGAGCTGTACTGCACCGGCATGGAGCTTTCGCTGCGGCGGCTGATCACCTTTGGCCCTGGTCATGTCTCTGCCGGCCTGCGCTTAGTGGCCATTGCCGACGTTTTTGGCGACAGTTCTGACAATGCCGAAGCGAAGTACAAGGCGCTGGCCAAGTTTGCCCGACAGGCTCCCAATCTGGTGCATCTGACGGTCAGCGTGAAAAGACTGGAGGGCATTCGAAAGCTGGTCGAGGCGCTGGCCCGGCCCGCCACTCTCCGGTCGCTCGTCCATCTGACAATCACTGCCGGTGCAGAGATGGGCGGCGGTGCTGCTAAAGAGGAGGCCGAGGAGAAGGAAAACCCGCTGCCCTCACTGCCCAGTGTGAAGTCTCTTACGTAAGTACTTTGTTTGTTTGTTTGTTTATCCACTCTGTACAGCAGTTCTTACAACTCCTCTTACTACACAGACTGACCATTGCCTCTACCAGCCACCGAGATTACGAGCAGCTGCACTTGGAGCGCCTCTTTCCGAATGCCCAGGTACTGCTGCTTAATCACATCGGCTGGAGCTGCAGGCAGTGCAACTACCAAATACCGGTGCAGGTGCTGCGTCCCGCCTACCACCGCCCACTGAATCATGAAAAGTTCAAGTCCACCTATGGAGAGCAGCTGCAAGAGTGCCTGCGACTGGTGCGAACCGAAGCTTTCCTCAAGATGCCCAAGCTGACTGCCCTCCAGGTTAACATTCGCCCAATGACGGATCACCTGCCTTTCAAGAATCAGCTCTTCACCAGTCGAGAGAGTATGGCTGGCAAAACGGAGTTTGTTGTTGAACAAGAGTAAAAGAATGGACTCCACTACAAAACTGGTCAGGTATGATCATGAGTACAAAACCCTTCTCGCTGATCTCCAGCCTAAATCGGTTCACTGCACTGTTCTAATTTTCAGTCACCTCCCAACTGTCCGGTGGTCCTTAACGACCATCATTTTGGCCACTCATTGTCTGCCTGGCGTGCCTAAAATTTTGACTCGTCTCTAGTTTAGCGTACTCTCTCATAGAAACAACTTTGACGCCGACGTTCGCATCCTAAACCAGGTACCTTTTCAACTGCGGGATGGAAAAGGTGCTGTTTTTAAACTGTAGTAACGCACACTCATGCAAAAGATGTCGCAGTGGTCGCGTGCTTGCTATTTTTTTTGTTTCAAATTCTTCAACGCCTTGCTCTTTCTGGCGTGTTGCTATCAGCGGCTGTTGCTAATGCTCCTCACTTCGCTCAAAGTACACTCACTGGATGTTTATCATTTCTGTGCTATGTACACGCTGTCGATCGTTAAAAAGTGAAAAAAATACTACACACAACTTAAGATCCAGGATGGCCGAAGTAAAGATTTCCACTACCACCATTACCACTTTAACTTCAAAAACCATCACCACCACCTCCATCTCCGACCTTCCTCAGCTGCCACTGCTCATCATCTTTGACAAAATTTCACTTCTTAATTTGTTGCGCATTGACGAGGTGTGCCGCGCCTGGAAAGAGTTAAAGCCAGCAGCTCTCAGTCGAAGACGTCACCTAGTCATCACCCATGACCGGGATGGCCTGAATTGGCTGACGCATCCCGGTCTCGAATTTGACTACCGCTTGCTGCGGCAGGTTTTGAACGAGGACGGCTCGCCGTACCTAAAACCCAGATTGCACCTTGACCTTCAAGCCCTCTTCATCAACCGCTATTTGCCGCCGTTGTCGGCCACCTTACTCAAGTTGCTGCCCAATCTGAAGGTGCTCCGCCTGGTGCACCAATATGGCTCCATCCATGAACTGTGGAAGGTGAATCAACTGCTCACCCACTATCGTCACCAGCTGGTCGAGGTGACCATCTGGTTCTGGGGATGGCGCACTAGCTGCGAGCCAAACCAAGCCGAAGTGCAGCACGCTTTCCAGAAGATGTTCCTCTCGCTGATGACCTGCCTGAACCGGCTCACGGCGCTGCGTTGTCTGGAGCTGAATTTCTGGGCGGCGCCAGGCTGTCCGGTGATTCTCGACGACAACCAAATGGCCACACATTGCCTGCCTGACGTCGCCGGCCGCCTGAAATGGCTCAAGTTTATCACCTGCTTTGAGTTCGACGATTCCGGCAGATGCGGCAGCGGCGCCGCCGACGCTCGTCTGCTGAAGCAGATACTTTTTCGAATGCGTGATGAAAATAAGTCTGGGGAAGGAGAGGGATCAAAGGTGAAACAGCAACAACCAAAGAAACAAGAAGCCCTTGAGCTATACGTCAACAAAATACCTCTCACTCTGCGCACGTTGATTCCCCTCGGTCCTGGTCCGGTCGCCGCCGGTCTGCGCTCTGTGAAAATAGACGGCGTCTTTAGCGGCAACTCAGAGGCGCAGTACAAGGCACTGGCCCGGTTCGCCCGTCAGTCGCCTCACCTGCAGGCGCTAACCCTTGGCTTGAAGTCTCTAAACATTCATCGGTTGGTCGAGTCTCTGGCTTCTTTCAAGGAGCTCTTCTACTTGAGCATCTTCTGCTACCCAGCCAACAGTCCACTTTCCGAAACGGTGAACATTAATGGCCAACTGCCTGTGATGCCCAGTGTGAAGTCTCTGGAGTAAGTGTAGTCAAAAACACCCTAATGAACAATTCTAATCAGTTTTTTAATCAACCATACAGACTGTCCTTTTCGCCGAACAGCCACCACGACTACGAGCAACTGCACCTAGAGGTGCTTTTTCCCAACCTGCAGACCGTAGACTATTGCCACATGGGCTGGTTCTGCCCTGACTGTGGCTACCTAATTTCCCAGGAAGAGCTGCTCATCTACGAAACTGACCCTCAACCTGATGGGATGCATTTCAGGGTCAACTACGGTCGACAGATGCAGAGGTGCTTGCGAATGGCTCGACTGGCCGCCTTCTCCCAACTGCCCCGACTCACCCACCTTTGGCTGAATGTCCGTCCTTGCAACGTGTACATCCCTTTCAAAAGTCAGCTGTTTACCAACTGCTCGCAAAGCCTTCACCGGCTAAGGGAGTTTGTTGACCGAACTGAGACTACGGACCTGGACTCTGTGCGCGTCGTTTATGATGATTAGGCATGCTGTCCCCTCTTAAAACACAAAATTTTGACCTTTTGTATAATTTTTTGAATAAAACATTTTCATTGGAATTAAAGTCTGGGTGTTTTTCAATTCAATTATAAATATAAAAAACATTTCAGTTCAGACAAGCACCTCCTCCATGATCTTTAAGATGCCTTGGGGATACCTCTGACCAGCCCCATCTGCTGATGGGAAGCGGGCAAGACAAGCCTGGGATAGGAACCAGACAAGACAGGCCATAAACGATTCTTGACGATGCCTTATATACAGCGGACGGCGTCCCGCCACGACCAGTCAGTCAGGCAGCCATGCTGTAAAGGAAAGCACGAGTTACACTGCTAACGGTTAGCTTCAATACCCAGTAAAATGAAAACACGCTAGTTACAAGTGTATAGCGTTTGTGTGACTACGGGTGTGCGTGGGCTACGGTCTGGGTCAACTCAGCCAGCCATCTACAGTGAGTGCATGATGCAAGAGGCAGCCAATGCTTCACTTGGAACAGTCTAGAAGGGTGCTCTTTCCGTCCAATCTAGACAAAATGATGGCGTGTGCAGCCATCCGCGCTTGCTGGACTGGTTGGTCGATGAAATCACGTCGGCTACTCAAAGTGACTAATGGTGGTGACTTGCTATCCAACAGAGCAAGCGAATAGAGTGTTTTGTCTGTGCCTCTGGACGAAAGTTTGTGTGTGTGTGTGTGTGCAAACGGAAATATTGTCTAAAGAACGACAGCAGTCGTTAATTCTATTGTGTGGTGATGCTCGGGCAGGGATTCCCGACATGGTCGCATCACTAATGACGTTGTCATTCCAGTCTGGAGAATGACAAGCACCATAAAAAGGAACGAGCTAGAAAGTGATTTGGGATGGAAAAGGGGGAATGGGGCAAATCAAACAAAAGAACCACTCTAAATCATTACTGCGTCTTTCCTTCTTTGCTATGTGCGTCTGTCAGAGCAATTCGCCCTGAGTGTATGGTCTAACAAACGTTGAAATAACAAGACAAGGCATCCGCTGTCCACATCTGTCGCTCCGATTCAGTAAGCGTCAGTGAAACTACTCCCTTTGTCTGGCTTTCAATTCAGCTTTGCTTCTAAATTCCATCGCGAGACTCATCTCTACTTTATAGATATAGCAGTAATCGCAGAAAAGGGCACTTCAACACTATCAGTGCCAGCCGCTGCTCCTCTTTCTACTGCTCTGCTGCTTTCACTTAAACGCGCTCACATTTCCCCCCGGGCAAATCACTTGATGTTTACGCGCTCGCCCGATCGGTCACATACACGCACACACACAAACACCAGAAACTACAACAACAAAAATGGCCGCCTCCACAATCGCCGACCTTCCCCAGCTGTCGATGCTCGCCATCTTCGACCACCTCCCCTTGATGGACCTGTTTCACATTGACGAGGTGTGCCGCGCCTGGGCGCGCCTGAAGACGACCGCTCTGCTCCGTCGCCGCCAGCTGGTCATCGACAACGACCCGTCGGGGCTGAAGTTGCTGGAGGCTGGTCCCCACCGGCCAGCTGAAAGTTTGATTTATCTGGTGAAAGATGAGAAGGGTTACACGCCGTACGCCCGACCCAGGGGCAGCCTCGACCGCCACGCGCTGGTCATCAAGGGCTTCGGCCTGGGCCGCCTGCTGCCAGAAATGGTGGACCGCCTGACGGAGCTGCTGCCCAATGTGGTAGTGCTGCGCGTCATCACCCGCGGCGCCCACAGCTCTGAGATGTGGAAGGTGAAGCAGCTGCTCACCCACTACCGTAACCAGCTGGTCGAAGTGACCGTCTGGTTCTGGGAGTCCTTCAGCGCGATGCACGGCGAGCGGTCGAAGGAGGACGTGGAGCGCGCCAGCGAGACAATGTTCATCTCGCTGATGGCCACGCTGAACCAGCTGACGGCGGTCCGCCGCCTGGAGGTGAACTACCAGGCGCCGCCCACCTGCACGTTGCTGGTGCCGCCTGAAAGTGTTCGCCTGGCTGCCGTCGTCAGCGGCCTCAAGTCGCTCAGCTTTCGCACCTTTTTCAACTTTGCCGATTTCGGCGAGAACAAAGAGCGCACGCTGGACGCCCGTCTGCTGGAACGCATTCTCCTGGAGGCCTTTGAAGGGGGCGTGGTCAGAGGCGACTCAACTCCGCCTGAGTTGTACTGTGCCGCCACGCCCCTTTATCTGCTCCCGTTGATCTTCTTTGGTGATGTCTCGCTAATCTCCGCCGGCTTGCGCTCGGTGGAAATTGACGACGTCTTTGACCAGGACACGGAAATGTACCGGGACCTGGCGAAATTTGCCCGACAGGCACCCAATTTGGAGCAGCTGACGATCCGGCTAAAAAGGCTGCGGACCTTGCGGAAGGTGGTCGAGACGTTGGCTTTTGTTCCAAACTCTCTTAGTTCGCTCGTTCACCTGAAAATCACCGTTGCCATCTCCAAGGCCCGCGGTAGTGGTGAAGAATATGAGAAAAAGAGGGAAGAGGAGGAGGAGAAAGAAGAAGAGGAGGCCAAGAAAAAACCGTTGCCCGTCCTGCCCAGTGTGAAGTCTCTCACGTAAGTACCTGTTTGCTTTTTGCTTTGTACAACGCCGTACATCAATTTTTTACAACTCCTTTTTGCCTTCTTTCAAAACAGACTGACCATCCCTACTGCCGACCACCGAGACTACGAGCAGCTTCACCTGGAGGTCCTCTTCCCTAACGCCCAGGTACTGCTCCTCAATCACCTCGGCTGGGGCTGCCATCAGTGCAACTACCAGATACCGAGGCAGGTCCTTCGGCCTCTCAACTACCGCAGACTGAATGTGGCCCAGTTCAAGGCCGCCTACGGTGGCCATCTGCAGGAGTGCCTGCTACGGGTGCGCACCGAGACCCTGCTGAAGATGCCCAACCTGGCCGCCCTGCAGGTGAACATTCGCCCTCTGAAGATTAGCCTGCCCTTCAAGAATCAGCTCTTCACCACTTGACAGAGTATGTCCTTGCTGAAGGAGTTTGTTGATGAGCAGAGCGGTGAGGAGGATTACGATGAAAACGGTAAGAACGAACAGGTGGTCACCTATAGATAAGCTGGTAAGTGGTATGCCGAAAATCTTGTCATCAGTTTTGTCGATTTTCTGGGCCAACTGGCCGTTTTCTCCCGACTGCCCAAACTCACCCACCTTTGGCTGGTTGTCCGTCACTCCAAAGTGAATTTTCCCTTCAAGGATTAGCTGTTCACCAACTGTCGACAGAGCCTTGGCCGGCAAACGGAGTTTGTGGAACTGAACAGCGAGGGCCCAAACAAGAACTCGAACGACGATGTGGCAGTCTATAAGGTTTAAGCAGGCAATGTTTTCTTTCTTTGCTCCAAAAGAAGCTGTTTTCTCTAATCTGGCAGTTTCAATCTGAAATCCGCTTTTAGGATTACCATTATTCATAAGCAAATAAACTGTACTCTAGCTTTGTAAGTGTGCGTGTGTGTGATTGTTAGGTTTTAGAGCCTCTATGATTTTGGAACTTGCAAGCATTTTTCTTCCACACTATTTAGAGTGGTGTATCTTACTCTAATTAACACTGTTCATTATTTTGCAGAGGAAAATTGTGTAGAAGTGTTGATTAAAAGTGGTGGTGGTGGTATTGGAGGTGGGCGATGCAATAGTTCCACTACTTAGTAGACTTTGCAATGACTGCAGTGATGTCAGTGATCGAGGACCGATGGGCGTAAAAAGTGAAAAAGCGGCCATCACATACAGAAGAGAAGGGGATACAACAAAAGCAATGTCCGATTTTAGGTTTCTGAACTAGGGCTTGCGCTGATCAGACTAAAATGAAAAGAGAATTAGCACACTGTTAGCAACATACAATCACAATGAAATACTTGTCAGATGATGGGGATGGTTTTCGGGGGAAACTTCTTTGTCCGAGAAATCGCATTTGGTGATGAAAATGCATTGGCAGCTGTCGCAGCGTGCAAGTGAAAGAGAAAAATTAATGCAAACACAAAAACAGCCTGTGTTGTCGCTGCAGCAAAAAAAACAAGATTAAAAACCGATCTGAGAGAGCATCAATGCTCTTTTGCAAGCTCGGATTGCTCCCTTTAAGTTATAGTTTAGCTCAATTCAATCAGCCATTTTTTAAGAGATTGCAAATGTGTTATTTTTTTGTTATTTTGTTTCAAATTAAACAAAACCTTTGTAGTGCCTCCGCACCACACCTCTAAATTTAAATTTAGTTTTAAGCGAATGTTGCATCCATTGTCACAAACAATTTTGCTGTAAAGCAGCTGCATTTGCATGATAGAAAACCACACACTGCTGGCCACTGCTCTATCACAATTGCACAGTCAAAAACAGATTGAAGCACTTGAATCGACCGAGATGGTAACAACTCTGAATGTCAGTTGTAAAAATTATTAAAAAAGCGTAGAAAGAGAAAAAGAGAGAGAGAGAGAGAGAGAGCGCAAGCATACGTAGTCCAAACTGACTTTTATTGGCAAAGAGTCGCTGCTTATATACGCAAACAAGCGACTAACTTCAAACTTTTAAAACACAAAATTTCTGGTTTGGTTTATCAAGGTTTTTCCCATGTCGTTTTAATTCAAAGTGTTTTTGTTTAAATTTGTTTAAATTTGTTTAAATTTGTTTAAATTTGTTTAAATTTGTTTAAATTTGT
>JAALOO010001963.1_pt1 | contig 12444 bp, 11 predicted proteins | sample 7257641 | NCBI WGS metagenome assembly JAALOO01 (sample SAMN14085613, study PRJNA598686) | mite metagenome | biome: ENVO:01001000; feature: ENVO:01001002; material: ENVO:01001226; isolation source: single female mite from University of Michigan culture on fish food culture... ... | reverse complement strand
GCACTGATCAACACACATGTGAGTGCTGCTGCCCAAAAGACAGGGGACCAGCGGTACCGATAGGTCACACGTGCGCTCACAGAAAGAGAAGGAGGAGGAGGACAGAGTGAGGGCAAGGGTCAACAGCTGACGGTTAGGACTGCAGCAGTTGCTGTTGCTGTTGCATTGTCAACCGGGAATCACATGGAGAGCATCTGCTCCTGCTCAGCAACAGCAGCAGCAGACCCACGCGAGCAGCCCTGCACACCGGCTGCCCGGGCCTAGGCTGCTCCTGTTGCTGGTCGTGGGAAAACTGCTGCGACACACGTGCAGACGACGCTGACCGGGAAGAGAAAACAGCAGCGACGAGGCCGCAAATGGCCTCTCTTAAACCAAGCGACAGATGATGACTAAAGAAGAGAGGAAGAAAACCGCAAAAAAACAGAAAAAATTGACAATTATTTCAACGAGTCATCGAGGCGGTCAGTCAGTCTTTAATTTCATATTTGGTTAATTACTGTTTAGTTGAAATGGTTCAAAACGAACAAAACACACACACACATAATTTTGCCGACAAAAGTGCCAACCTTGAAACTGATTTGGTCCAAGTGCTTAGCAGTGCTAGGAGGAATACCTTTTTTAAAAAGTAGGTTTTTCCTTAAAATTCGTAAGTCACGACTTTCCTCAGGCTACACCTGCTAGGTCCTCACTTGAGTAGCAGTAGTTTGCCCAAATATTATGACCGGTGTCCATCTGTCGAGAGATAGAGTATTGCTGCCGTTGTTGCCGCCGCCGCCTTCTCATCAACGACTTCTCAAGGTGTGAGGTCGATGAGGAAATATTAAGCGGGGATGAGCGATAGGACAAAAAGAGCAAACAATTACCAACAACGGTGATTTTGTGATGGTGGTGGTCAGTGTTACCGGTGGTGATGATGACCGACTTTCAGTGCGTGTGTGTGTTTGCCAACTGAACAACAAGCACACTAGACAATTTAATTACCAATCAGACTAATTGAGCCCTAGGCCTAGTTTTGCGCAGTGAGAGCAAGAGACCTAAATGAGCTGCAAATTGATTAGAAATCACGACATCAAGCAAAGAGAAGAATTGCAAAAAGAACAACAGATGGCTTGAGAAGAAGAAGAACCTCCTGAAGAACTGTGTGCCCAAGATCGCACTGATTGACTCATTGGCAGCACTGTCTGGAAGACCACCAATGAAGTCGGCTGATCAGAAGGAGAAAAAGTCTAGACTGCATTAAAAGTAGATCGAATAAACTAAATTCTTTCCCATCAACAATTCTTCCGATCACCGACAACTCAGCTCTGAACTAACTTGCAGTGTCACTCTCCCACGTCACTGAGCAATAATAACCGCTCTAAAGGAGTGGTACGACCGCAACTGCTGCCGCCACTGTCGCTTCTGTCAGTTGCGCTGGGGCCAACAGGTGCTGCGGCTGTTCTTTCCTTCACCGCCTCCTCCTCCCTCTACTTTGCCCTCGTCCGGCAGACCGGGTGTCTGGGGTCCACCACCGCCGCCAAGAGCAGCAGTATCCCACGCACAACTGAACTGAACACAGCAGTGAGAGTTGAGAGAAGAGAGTGCAGCTGCGACAGCACAACTGAGGCACTACTGTACCACCGGGCACGGGCCAAAGTCGCACGTGTGCGTACTCCGTTTGCGCAACGGTTTCGTTCCCAGAGAAGGAGACTCAGACTGAGAGAGAGAGGGAACTGAACTGAACAAGGCAACTGATGTGTTGATGCCACAGGCAGACGTTTCCTCCATCTGGCAACAACAACAAGCGAGGCTGCAGCAGTCAGATGCTGCTGCTAAGCCAAACTACCATCACCACCACCACCACCAGGCTGTTGCACTCTGGTCCACTGTGATTGAGTGCAATCAATGGCTGAGGGTAAGAGAAAGACAACCTGGACACAACCGTTTAGGTCAGATCGGCGAATGCAGCAGCAGCCGGTCGACGAGTGAACCTAGCAGAATGAACAGCAGAACAGGGGACATGGGATGCACGAGAACGAGCCAAGTCAATCAAACGATAATTTGCCCGATTGCCACCACCAGTCGACATCTGCTAAACGGACGCCTTGCTGGGTCAAAAGAGAGAATAAAAACCTGAGTTTAAGGAGTTTACTAAAAATTTTCAGTGAATAAAGTTGACAAAAATGAGACAAAGTTTTCCAAGTTTTACACAAAATCTTAAAATCAAAATGTTCAATGAACCTACAAGTGGCACCAGAAACTAAACCCGAATCAGCCTACCCCTCACTCTCTCAGATGTCACCCCAGTCAGCAGCAGAATCGCACTTCTAATACCCCACAGAATGCACCGAAAATAGAGCACAGTGTGCTCTATGAGAATTGGCACTACAGAATTGCAGTGGATTCTGTACAACGGACGCAGGGGCAGTAGCAGGGTAGCCCCCAACACAGAACACACACACTCTCTCTCTCTTTCCCTCTATCGAAGTGCATCGATCTGTAGTGCGGCTGCAGCAGCAGCAGTCATGAGAGCAGTGCACATCTGCGCTGACACTGATGGATCAGAGAAGTGTCCGTCTGTCTGTGAGTAAGCGAGTGAGTGTGTGGGAACACAGCTGCGTGCACAGCAGAGCACGGTGCAGGAGAAGCAGAATGAAAGAGGCAACTTGGAAGCACACTGCAAAGGCACAGCTGTGTATCCACGGAGAGTCGCACAGACCACTACCTCGAGCAGTGCTACTGCTGCTGCTCACTCGCCTGCTGGCTCACCGTGGGCAGCCGGCAGTATAAAAGGAACACTTCAGCGGAGACTCACCACCAGATCGCCACCTTCCATGATCGTCGACTGACTTGAACACTTGAACACAACAAAAACACTACCACCGAATAAATCTGACCAGTGTGTTTGTTGTGATCACTACCATCACCTCTGAGTACCCACCACCACCCCTCATCAAACTCAAACTCACTCACCTCTCTCCCACCGATCTCTACCAAAATGACGAAAACACAAACACCTCCTCTGCCAGCATCAGCTGTTCACCCCCACCACCACCTCAGTCACCTCAGTCCTTCAGTCGTACCATCAGTACACCGACTGAACAGCACTTCCACTACCACCACCTCCTCAGTCCGCAAATCAACGCCTCGTCGCGCCCTGTCGCCCTCGAGCCTCCGCCAGCGAGCTGCGGAAAAGGAGGAGATGCAGTCGCTGTTGGCCAAGCTGCAGCAGCTGGTGCCAGGCATTCCAAAGAAGCGCCGTCTGCCAAAGCTGGAGATCATCCAGCACGTCATCGACTACATCTTCGACCTGCAGGTTGCCCTCGAGCAGCACCCCATCGCCGGCCTTGATCTGAGCAGTTGGCCGGTGGAGCTGGGCCCGGTGCCGGTGCTTGGTGCCCGAGAGGAAATGCAAAACTGTGGGAGCCATCCTCAGCTACCTCCTTCCTCATGTGACTACTACCAAATGAGGATACCGGGAGTCAAGACGGAACGTCAGCCACTGGCCTCTATCATGCTCTGAAGAGGCACTGAGAGCACATTTTCCCCCTCTGTACATAGCTTCCCAGCACCAGTTTCTCTAATCAAAGTCTCTTTTTCCTTCTCTTGTTCTAACTCTCTTTCTTGCTGTAATTTTCACACACTCAGTCATTTTTCATTCTGTACACAATTCTCTCTCTTTTTATCACAGAAGTGCAACCCAATCCACCGATAAAAAATTGTAAAGATAACTACTCTCACACACAGTTTTATTTGGTGTTTGAAAAAAGAAAATTAAATAAAAAGAAAATAAAGTAAAAATCTAATCTAATCAAATGCGTGTAGAACATTCAGGGAAGATGTTCTGTGTAGTGAATAAGCGTATGCGACAATAATAAGCTTGTAGTGCATAGTAATAACTATACAATGGTAGTAATTAATAAACTACAAATTGGGCGCCATCGGTTGCTGCTGCTGTTGTGTGCTGGGCGTCAGCAGCGAATCCTTCATTGTCTAGTTCTTGTTCAGCCTGTGCACTGACTCGTGCACTGCTGCTGCTGGTGCTGCTGTGACATATGGCAACCGGACACTGAGGAGAACCGACGCCCGACTGTCACATGGCATTCCATCCTCTACCACGACGACCATTGCAGTACTTTGTCACCAACACCAAAACACCGAACTCTCAACTTTTCGTGAGAACAGATGTCTTCTCACGATCACCACCATTGCCGCCGCCACCACGAAGACCACCACCAGAAAAAGGGGGGCTCTCAGTGATCGAGTATTCTGCAAAAAGCAGCAGCAGTTAGGCTGCACTCTAAAGATACTCCTCCACCACTACTAGCACTGTTCGCTCACCAACTGCTGGTAATTAGCTATGCGACGAATGTGTGTGTGTGAGTGTGTTTGTGTGATTCGCTCACTTGGCTTCGGTCACTGCCGAGGAAGAGCACAGCACTCAATGCCATTCGATGGCCACATGGCGCCATTGAAACAGCGGCAGCATATGTCAACCCTGTGGGAGCAAAAAAAGGAGACACAGTGACCAGCCAGCCGAAGCCAACTGCTGCTGTTTTTGTTGGTGGTAATGAGCACCATGATGGTACTGCTGCCTGTGAATACCAGAAAACTGACAACTTTTTTTGTTAACTACAAAAAGAATAGAGTATCAGAAACAAAGCAAAGCACAGTTAGCTGGCGGTGACTAGCCTAGAACAACAGTTATTCAATTGCCTTGACAACCGGATCAGTTCAAGGGTGCTAGTTGAGTTCGAAGTTCACAGTGCAAATCAAGTTCAAGGCTTACAAAAAGCTCTTGATTGGTGATTAGAGTTAAAATCTAAAATCAATGAACGCTTCTGCGCATCAGCTGAGGTAATGAGGAAGCAGCAGGCAGGTAGTTCAGTAGGCACTGTCAGCTTGAAGAGTAAATGTCTCCATTAGCAGCGCTGCGCTAATTGAGCTACATGCTAATTAACGGTGACAGTGGTAGCTGCAGCAAAAGAGCTGTGACAACAACACTGACGACACTGTCACGCTACAGCTGTTAAAGATACAGCCTTAAAAATGACAGAGTAGAATAGGAAAAAGTGAGGGAGAGTAAAGAAAAGAAGTAAAAACAGAAAGAAAAACACAGCCAACAGATGGTCGGTCCAATTGGAACTGCTCAGCTCAGTCCAAACATGTAGATGGGAATTGCATCCGGTGAGAGAGTGGGCATCGGAATTTTTCTGCGCAACCCAAAACAGTACCATCTTTTTCATCATTTTCATCATCTTTCACTAAATCATCAGCATCATCAGTAGCGGTAGCACTACCTGAAATGGTGTCAAAGTCATAACAGTGGCTCGTTTCGGTGCCTCGCTTCGGTGCCTCTTTTGGTCATTTGTGCAGTCGAAGGAGAGACATCTGTGCAGTCAGTCTCAGTTTGGCACAGTACTACACAGTAGCATTCCTCCTCCTCTCGTTACACTCAATCCTCGTCTGTTGGATCGAGAAGAAGGAGAAGGAGAAGGAAAGAAAAAAGAAAAGCGGCGAAACTGCTAACCATATGGCCGACGACATCAAGAAGTTAGCTAGTCAGTCAGTCAGTGATCAGTCCTCTTCCGGAAGCAATTAACCTTTGGATCGGAAGAGATCACTGCTGTTGTTTGATACCCGTCACCACCATCACCATCACCACTTTTCAATCATTCAGCTCCCAATTAGCAGATATTAGCTGTCGAGTAGTCAAACACAGATTAAGCCAATTCCAATGGCAAACACAAGCAGATTATGAACGATTTAGCTTAAATTGGGAGCACCTCTGCTCTGCACTGTTCCTGGCATTGACCTCATTAGCTGCTCATTTGACTTTTACTCTCAAACTCTCTCTTTATTGTTGAATCAAACGCAGATTATCGGGCCACCACCTTTCAGATTTTGGACAAATCTAAGCTTAGCTTTCTGTGCAAACAGAAATTTTAAACGTCTATTAAAAGTCTGTTACGTAACAACAATCAATTAATTACGCAAACAGGAAGAATACTACCGCCGCTTTAGCTAGAGTTTCCTGCTGCTGCAAAACGGACGGTGCAAATAATACACCACAATCACAAGACACTAAAAAATAACACTAAAGCATCAGCAAACGATCAATCAGATCTGCTATGTTCAGACACCTAAAATTGGGTCGAGGATGTCGAGCAGTGGTCTCTGCGAAGTTGTTTGGCTGAGAAACCGGATTCAAGGCGACAGACTTGGTGGGGCTGGGAGAGTACAAAGATTCGTCTGGTCGACCATTGACGTCATCATCTCCACCACTGGTGAAAACTACTGTACAAAACCTCCTTTAAGCTCTTATCAACAAGCAGCCATCTCTGTCACCAGTTTCCCTTGTTTCTCAGTGCAGTTCCCCTTTCTCACAGTGACTTGGAAAAGAATGAGTCACCTCAACACGCAAAAAAAGTTCACTTTCACTCTCAACTGCAACTGGCAACTGGAATGAGCGTGAGAACCACACTACCCAGTTATCAGGCTTAGTACATCACGGAACTGAAAAGACTATCACTGCTGCTAGCTACACAGTAAAACCGGTGAGACCGGAGATTTCTCGGAAAGAAATCAAAATAGCAAAACAACAAATCTACTGCACTCCTTCCGGCTAGCAGCTCAAAAAGTTTTAAAAAAGAAAAACTTTAACTAGTTTCAGCAAAGGTAAGCAGTAACTGATTCAATTGAAAATGAAACAACCCCTTAGTCCTCCCCACTAATTGAACTGATTGCATTACAACATTTAGAAAAACGAGCCCCAAGCACAAGGCCCTGTGGTCGTTGTTGTAGTTGTTGCTGGTGCAAGCTGTCTCAGCACTGAAAGCAGATTGCCACCATTCTGTTTTTCAATGCTGAATTAGCACCAAATCGACTTTAAACAGCACCACCACCACCACTAATAATAGACAGTCATAATTCAAGGTCTACCTCGCAATTGAGCAGCAGCAGCAGTTGTGCAGCCGACAAGCACGCACAGAGAGAAGACAGGCGGCCCAAGACGGCTGCACTCTCTCACCTGGCGCTTCAAGAGACCATGCGGTCCCTGAACTAGTGAACGAGAGTAAACGAGAGGCGCGTGGCACTATGTCCTCGGGCGGTCCAAACACTGCGACAGCAACAGCAGCAGCAGTCGTGAAACGCTTCCGCCGCCGCCGCAGCCGCATTGTGCACTGCAACGAGCTTTAACTCCTTACACTGCAATACCTCCTCCTGACAGACGATACCGCAGCGGCAGCATTTGGCCTAGGCAGCTGGTCCAAGATGCAAAGCCAGCCAACAGAAGTTTGTCTGTTCACTCTTCAGTGGTGTCTTCAAGACAACTGCCAGTAGCAGCAAACAGAAGTAGAGGAAAACTGCTGCCGCTGCTGCTGACAATCTGCCGCAGTTGCAGAAGCAGCAGCAGCCACGGCAGCGGAAGAGAGAACAGAAGGCAATTAAGCAAAACGATAGAAGGAAAGGACAGACGGTCTCTGGCGGTGAGGGAGGCACAGGCAGCCGTGCTTGAACATTTGGTTTCTGGAACACATGCCAGGGAACATGTGCAACCTGTTTGGGTTATGTAAAAGACATCTGTCTGCGGACACACTCGCACACAACTGCTGCTGCTGTTGAAGAAAGAAAGAGAGGAAGGAAGACGGCTGCTGCAAATGGCATTCCAGATGCTGCACCAAACACCAGCAGTGGCGGCGACGGCGGCACTGGTACGACCATCATTTGAGAAGAATAACACACACACTCACTTTCTCACAGGCTCAACCTGAGATTGACCAGAAGATCTGATCTGACTGCCTCTTCATCCTTCTCCTCCTCCGCTTCCTTCTCGACAACTTCCAGACGATGCTTTTTGGGTACATCAGCAGCCACCACCAACAAAACCAGAGTAGCTTTAGAATGGTGGTGTAGATCCATCACTGGATGTTGTACAGATTCTTCTCTCCTGTCTCTGTCTAGCTGAAAACATTTGGCCACTTTCTCTCTTCCAGTTCAGAGATTACCCTGTTTGGAGGATGAAAAGGGACAGCTTAGAAGACAGTAAAGATGAAAAGGCAAAAGAAGAAGGAGAAGAAGACCAGGACACCTTAGGACATGCCAGTACACAGCACAGCAGCTGGATAACTAGCTATGATAAGAACATGAAGCACAACAACATCGAGAGAATGTTTGAGCATCAACAGAATCCGTTTCAGTGATCTAATCTGCTCTCCACCACCAGCAGCAGCCGTTTGGCACCAGAAACAACTGCGGGGTCCAGTTAAACCTGTGTGTTCTGTTGGTTGCTGCTGCCAGACTAAAATGCCTGTCTGTATGTCTGGAGTTGTCTGTCAATTTGCTGAAGAAGAAGAGAAAACCAGAAAGCAGCGGCAGAAGACAGACCACCACCACCACCAGAGAGTGTAGTGTTTGCTGCGGATTAAGAAGTAATATTCAACGTGGATATGGACTTGGAGTGAGTGTTTGCCGTCCTGCCTGTCGCTGAGTGTGAGTGCAGCTGTGAGCCCTTGCAGGCGTTTGGTCTGGTACAGCTGGGCGCCATCTCCTCTGCTCTCCGCAGCAGACAATGGGAAGTAGTACTGTGAGCCTGCCTTGCCTGCTGCACTCCAACAGCAGTATCGACAGCAGCCAAATGTCTCGTGGGAGCCACATGGTGTGTTTGCAGCAGACGTGCACTGCACCGACACACCGGCACAGGGAAAGACTGAGAAAGACAACAGGCTCAGCTGTCAGCTGTATCCTTTCACGGTAAGGCTGAGAGAGGGGGAGAACGTCGTAGTCATCGGCGGCGGCGGCAGCTCAGAGCCACTCAGCCAGACACGACCAAGGTTTATACAATAACAACAACAACATAGATAGATAGATAGATAGATTAGGCTTTCCGACAAACGGGTTCTCTTTTCTCTTTCTCTCCGAAGCACTATCAAGCGCGGCAAAATAAAGTTTTACAAAGGGCGAGACATCGCCCAAAATAGCAGTTATCAGCAGTCCACTCGAAAGAGGAGTATCTTTACAGATACTTGGATTTAGGACCTTATCAGCGGCAGACGTACATAAGCCGCCGCAGACCTCCCCAATATTGAACTGCAACTGAGCACCCACTACTCGGACGGTGACAATTTGCAAGGGAAATTGTGCTTTTTAGAAAATGGGTAGCTCTATTTGCCCAATTGAGTTTGCTCAAAAATTGGTCTCATTTGCGTGCTGCATCTGCTGTACAGCAGCAGCAGCCCACAGCTGAATCGTCATCGTCATCAAGGCAAAGCAAAGTGGTCCAGCTTAGTCGCAGTGTGCGCCAAGAAAAGAAAACTGCTCATCAGCTGTGAGAAAGAAGGAAAAAGGAGATCCTAATGAGGAGATATTTGAGGCAAGTAGAGTTGTCAAGTAGTACGAGATGCTAGACTGCTGTCATTTGCAGAAAAAGAGCGAGACCAATTGTGCTGGTAATTCTCACGCCAGCAGTGAGCAGAAATTCTGCTGCTGGTGCTGCTGCTACGTGCCTCGTTAGCAGCCAGATGAGACCCAATTGAGGATTGCAGTTGAGTTTGTCTGTGTGCAGTTCACTCAGCAGTGAGCAAACAGGTCCCCCAAAATTGTCCGACAGTGTGGTAATCCAAGTGTGAGTGAATGCGTGAGTGTGTGTGTGCCTGTGAGCCACCACCACCACCAGCAGCAGCAGCAGGAGCACCTTCGGTCAGTCCTTTAGTCTATCTTCTACTACCACCACCACCACTTCCTCCTGCTCCATTTCTGCCTGGTGCCAGCATTCACATGGAGCCAAACGCACATGGCGCCCAAAGAGTGTGGCAACAGCAGCAGCAGCATCAGCCCACTTACCCTCACACAGAGTTCATGACGCCCGAGAGCAGAATAAGAGAGGAAGAAGAAGAGTGGTACTCCACTGGTGCCCACTCACTCACTCAGTTGATTCTGTACACACACTAGTAGTTTTCTTGCACCACCACCATCATCTGGCAGCCCCAGTGTACGAGAATTGCCCCCTACACAGAGAGTATGTCCTCTAAAGACGACCACCAGAAAACACACCACCGCCACCACTCTCAGATGGTGCACTTCTCAGAAGCTGCAGCTGCAGCAGCTCAGCAAAACTCTCTCTCTCGTTCTTCCTCTTCGTTTTCCCAACAGCTGCACACCGGTCCATCACAGCACTAAGTGCACGGGGTGAAGAAGAAGAAGGAAATGAGTAGGAAAGGAAAAAAGAGGAAAACCAGAGTTTGCCCTACACTTTAATGGTAGCGCACAGCAGCAGTGGCAAAGTGGACAGCAGCGTTGATAAGTGCTACAGTCTGAAGTACACTACAGCAGTGATAAGCAGAAGCAGTAGCAGCAGCCGACAGATTGAGGTGTCCAATCTGGAGGAATGAGAGGGAGAGACTTTGAAACTGAGAAAAGTGCCAGCAGTCGTACTCACTGATGCTGCTACAGATGCTGTTACTTTCCCTTCTATCGACTGTCAAGAGCCTGCCTCAGATGTTGCTGCTGATGCAGAAATCTCAGCATCAGCAGCAGCCAAATGATAAATTAAACATCACTCCCCTACTCACTTTTTTGCCCCACTGAATCACCATCACCACTACCACTACCACCAACAAATCAAACACTTTGTTTTCGGTAGGCTAAAAAACAAGCTGCAGAATGCAACGGCAGCAGCATCAGCCCCCAACACCGGATGACGCCCGGCGCCATCAGTGTCCGACATTTGTGAACGACGACAGCTGCAGCTGCCAGCTTGGCGGCGGCGGCGACTAGTCGCTGACTGTGCCATCAATGATGCTGGGCACCACACACACACACACCAGTGCCCGTTGAGGAAAGGAAAGCAAAGAAATCGATCAAAGTGCAATTTGAATTAGGGGGCAATTAATTTTAAATTTACACAGACATTCGCTAAGAAATGTGCGCTCCCTCTTTCTCGTAAGATTCTGTGCGCTTCACTGCCTGCCTGCCAACGTGTCCAAACGTGAAGTGATCAGTCTGTGGCAGCAGCTCCTGGAGCACCAGTGGTCGTCGGCCACTAATCTATAACGTAGAGTAGGCAGAATTTGAGAAGATGTAAGAGAAGAGGAAATCCACAACGCTGTCGGCACAGCTGTTTGGAGGGAAAGCTAACCGAAAAAGGCAACCTGTCCTCTTCCTCCTTCTCCGGTAGCGAGTGGGTACATCTGGCGATTCAGGGCGGATAAATGACCTTCGTCTTGGCTCAAAAAGCCGTCGAGAGCTGCTGCTGCTGTTGATGCTGTTGCACCTAAATTGGACAGAGGGGAGGAAGAACTGGCAGTGCGAGGCAGCTGTGGACACTTCACTAGCAGTGCAAAGGCTCCAGAGGCCCAAGCTGCAACTGCAGCAGCAGCAGCAGCCTGCTGTACGCTTGAACGATTGGTGACTGAATCAGCATCAACAGCAGCAACAGCAGTCGTCCACGCCAGACGGGTCGTTGTCGCCGTCACCGTCAGTGGTCGCTTCACAGAGCAGCAAATGGCGAGGAAACTTCAAATTCTAATTCAGAACAGAACTGAACAACAGCCACCACACCAAAGACTGTACAGTACTAGCTGTAAATGGAAAAACTTCCACAAACCCAACTCCCAACGCCGTACAGAACTGAGAAAAGTTGTACGACATCAGCAAGTTTGACGCTCTCAAATTCTGTGAATGAGTGATCATCACTCTCAGGCACATCTGTCCACCACCACCACCACCGTCACCTTAGCAGCAAAGTGGTTTAAGACGAAGGAGCCCCTTAAAGAGAGCACACACCTTGTGGGCACCGCTGAAACCCACACACACTCACGCACACATCTCGTCACCAGGGGCACACTTGCGCCAAGTCAAGCGAACTCAGCCATCAGGCTCAAACTCTGGCGTTCCTTCTCCTGCTCCCTCTCCTGCTCCCTCACACTTTTTCTCAGCAGATGTACCCGAAAAAGTACTCTTTGCCTGCTGGCTGGCGTACTGGCACTTCGACACATGGAGCCACTCGGGTGGACAGACGAGCTGCTGCTGTTGCTGCCGCTGGCAGCCGGCGAGAAACGGACGCAGATGTTTTCCAGCAGCGGCAGCAGCCACGAAGACAAACTGCCACCAACAACAGCAGCAACAGCAGCAACTGTTCCTGGGCACCACCGGCAGGGACAGATGAAGAAAGTGAAAATGAGAAATAAAGTGCAAAGTGAAGACACTGTCACACACACACACGCCAGAGGAGGTCCACTGAGGAAGAAGCGACATTCTCACTCTCTTTCTGGTAATTGGTAATTGGGCACAAATTAAATTTAACAGCTCATCTTCGACAGCATCATCGGCAGCATCTTAAGTAAGACTGAAGGTGTCAGAGAACAAGAAACTGGCCTATCCAAAAAACGGAAAACTTGAGAAAGTCTGGTGAAGTGTGTGTGTGTGTGTGTGTGTGTGTGTGTGTGTGTGTGTGTGTGTGTGTGT
>JAALOO010001648.1_pt2 | contig 12444 bp, 8 predicted proteins | sample 7257641 | NCBI WGS metagenome assembly JAALOO01 (sample SAMN14085613, study PRJNA598686) | mite metagenome | biome: ENVO:01001000; feature: ENVO:01001002; material: ENVO:01001226; isolation source: single female mite from University of Michigan culture on fish food culture... ... | reverse complement strand
AGAGAGAGAGAGAGAGAGAGAGAGAGAGAGAGAGAGAGAGAGATACATAGAAACATTGTAATAATATAAACAAGACATGAAAAGAGGGTTCAGATATTATTATTATCATCGTAGCAGAAGAGACTGATGCAGTTGCTGGTGCTGGTGAAGCACACGGTAAATGGAGCGATGTCGCGCTGATGGGGCCAGGCAAAAACGTTGCGCTTTGCGTGCTGACTAGAAAGATGCTTTCTTAAAATATGTGCGTGTGTGTTAGTCGCCACTTCTCAATTAGCCTTCTCCTCCGAAGCCGATTTAATGTGCCGTGTGATATGCTCAAGAAGATCCTAATAGTAATAAGACAAGAATGAAAAGAAGAAAAGTAGGTATTAGTTAGTTGGTAATGCGTTTCAGAATGCAGTCATGGGGCTACGTTGGCGTTGGTGCTGCTGCTGCTGATGGTGAAATGATGGTGATGGAGTGCTAGAAGTAGCTTCTGGGTAGCTCAACTGGAAACCAATTACAGCCAGTTTGGAACACATTCTCTCATCTTACGACACTTTAAGGTACAACTACTTAGTGTGTGTGTAAGCAGCTACTCTCGCAGGCAAACCGTCTTCTTCTTGTTTGCTCTGCTGACAATGACAACACAGGCAACAAGTAGTAGTACAACAAGTAGTGCAACAAGTAGAGTATCAAGTAGAGTATCAACAGGTATGACTAAAAGGGCACCACAGACTGTGGCACGGTGACTGGCGCGCGCAAATTGGCGACGGATTGGAGAATTCCGCTGCTGCAAAGAAAGAAACAGCAGCAGAAAGCAGAGCAAGGCAAGGCAGTAGTAATTGAATTAGCAAAAACTTCAAATCAAGGTGTGTTACGTCAATGCAAGCAATAAATGAGCACACCTGAGCACAAACAGACAGAGAGTGAACAGGCAAATTAAGGAATCTAGATGAGAAAATGTTTCAGTCAAATGGGAGAGAGAGAAAGAGCAAGCCAAGGGTGGGAGAACTGGAAGAGCAGAACTTCAACATCTGAACAAACGGAAAACAGTCACAACAAAACGAGATGGGACTGAGAAGAGACCATCGGTAGGGTGAGGTAGGGCATAAGCAAATATAATATAAAGTGAAATGAAAGACGCCATCAGCGAGGATGGTGGTTCAACGATGGCAATGCCAGTGAATGAATGCAGGCGGTCAACAGAAGCAGAGAAAGAGGGGCCAATGATGCTGCTGATGCCGATGCTGGTTAGCACAAAACGACACCAAGGTGTAGTTCAGTCGTCCACTCGTCAATCAGCAGCAGCAGCAGCTGCCCAGCAGTTGGCCAGTGTCAGCACGCACATCAACACTCATCCTTTAACAAGCACCAGGTAAGCAATGAAATGATGATGCACAACACAGGTGCCTGCCGGAATTGAGAAGAAGAGTAAAGTGGAAAGAAGGCAAACTTGATCACCCAATCGACTGCCATCATTTCCCTTCATTCATGCCTAAGCATGTAAACGACCCTTACTGCCACTTTGCTTGTTGGTGATTGTCATTATGCTAATTGCTTGTCGCGCGAGCACCACCATCATCCTCCTGATCACCAGTGAGCGCCAGGTAATCTGCGTATGCTGCTGTTGCATCTCACCTCAGCACAGCAAAACTTTGATCAACAAGTGCCCTTTTCTCCTCTTCCAAAAACTTCCACTTGGACGGCGGGCGCAGAAAAAGCAAACAACATTTTGCTACAAAAAATAATGTTCAAACAGACAGAGTGGCGCAGTCACGGAGTGGTGCAAAGTTGAATGCGTTTCTCGCAATCTCAGCTGTGCAAGTGCACACACACACTACACAAGTGAATACACACACACATAAACGGACATTATTTTTCACCGGATAACGACGAATGGTCGCAGACCAACTGAGCTGAGCTGAAGCTTGAGTCTGCATAAAACGCAGCCGATTAATGGCAACAAATCGATGAGCAGAGAGCAAATAGAAGAGACCAAGAGCAGTCCCACCACCACCACCACCATCACGTGAAGACAATGGCCAGAAGAAGGAATAAAGTGACTGGAATATGTATAAGAGTGCAACTGGTGGTGGTGGTGGTGAGACAGCAAAGCACAGCACACTCACACACTGCATCAGCAGCAGACCACAGGCACTAAATTAGCGTCTCGAGCGTGTCATCGTGTTATTATCGGGTGGTTATCGTGTCAGAGACAGCCAGCCAATGCGACAGACACGGCCAGAATCGAGGCAACAGCAGCAGAATGCTGCAAAGCTGACTGAGACGGGCAAACGCCAGAGAGATCGACAGCTTCACACTGCTGAACTGCAGCACTGGCACTCGGTGTGGCGTAATTGCACAGCTCCCCTCAAGAAGAAGAAGAAAGCAGAAAGCTGAGCACTGACTGTGTAAAGGGCAAGGGCGAGCGAGTACAGCGGCGGCAAAGGTATCATTTGCCGGTGTGGTGCTCCGACTCCAAATCACACTGGCACTGGACTCACCAGGCCAGATTAGAGGCAACGACGTGCCACCTCATGCCGATTAATACATTACGCGACAGCGACAGGGCAAGGGCACACAGCATGATGCGAAATCATATTTCTGTCCACCGAAAAAGAAGGCGAAGAAGAAGAAAAGGAGAAAACGCAAGAGAAGAGAGGGAGAAGACTAACGAATGATAAAAGTGGAGAATAAGGCTCAGTGCCACCGAAGCGATGCAGCAGCAGCCGTCGTCGTCGAGGACGTTGGAGGAGGCTCAGAAAAGAAGGCACAGAGAGTGGTGGAAGGAAAAGAAAGGCCCAGTCATGCCCTGTGCAAATGTGTGTGCTCACTGGCACTTCATTCTTCCTGCCAGCTTACCACATTCTCTCGCACCATTCTTACCAGACTAATAGCAGACTACGCGAACTACTTCTGCTGCTGCTGCAGATGACAAGGCAAATTCTCAATTTCGACTGTCAAAACTTTAAAGCGGAAATTGGACAAACTAGACCGTATCCAAGGGAGAGTGAGAGAGAGAGAGAGAGAGGAGATGAAAAGTCTCGGCCGACACCAAAGTGTTTCAGCAGAAGTGGTGGCACCAGCAGTCAGCTGCTGAGTGGGGCTGATCAGCGGCTTCAGCCGCCCCAAACGTCCCAGCAGCGGCACACTGTGCTGCTGGACCGGGCGATCCAATTTCAGTGCCGCGTCTGTGCTGTCAGTACTGCTGCTCGCAGCAATTCTGCATAAAGCAAACTCTTTGAAGAGTGAGAGCGAGATATTCTTTCCCTTGCTCATATGCTGCCATAAATCACACCGCAGCACTGCGCGGCCAGTCAAAAGTGTTCGCACTCTCTGACTGACACACTCACTACTGACTGGCCACATCGGAGACACCAACAGCAGCAGCACCAGCAGTGGACCGTGATCATCATCATCATCCGAGTGCGCGGCAAGCAACAGTCGACAGCAATGTCAGAAACGGCAGCAGCAAGTGAAGTGGCAAACAAATGCCATCTTCAGTGAGAGAGAGTGACAGTGCCAAGTACGCATCACCTACTCGCGCACTTGCAGTTGCCGGCAGTTTGACATCGTCCTGTCATCGCACTTTCTCCATTTCGCACGCCACACTGAAATAGCGCTATTTCCAGTGTGAGTCTCTGTGAGCATTCTCGGTAGCTTCTGCATCAGCAGCATCAGATGAGTACAGTGCCATCAATTCATAACTGGCTCGTATTAATAGCTCTACTGAAGAGCTACAGTCCTCCTCCTCCTCTTCTTCTCATCATCATCATCATCCTGAAGCAGAAAAGATAGATTGTAGCAGCTCAGCGCAGCTTTATTCATTTAACAGATAAAACGCCCCTCCAGTAAACGGTCACACGTTCATTTAAGAGCGAAAAATTAAAAAAATTTTGTGTAGTTATCCCATTCTTCGTAACATTTGAGTTTGGCCAGATTTTAACAATTTCACAAAACATTAATAAGAACTTTAGGGCGACAACTTTGCTGCACAAAAATCTGAATAACGAACCAAAAAATCTAAACTTTACCAAAGGGTTCACAACTTGAGTCTACAAGTGCAGAAACCGTCTTCTCCTGTGGCAATGACATCAAGATGGTGTCATTTTACTGTGAGCGAAATGAGAATGGAGACTTTTAGCTGGGATGCTGGCGAGTGGTCGCTTTTATGAGCACCACTGCTGATGGCACTAAAGGGCTGCAAGAGTGACAACAAGAGCCAGCACAAAAGAGACGGGCGCACTTGAGACTGAGCAAACAATAAAACTGCAGAGTGTCTGTCTGTTTGTCGTTTCTCGTTCACTGGAAACATTCTCTGCCTTCCTTCCTTCGAAACGATCCAAACGATGACTTAATTGGTGCAACAGTCAGACAGTAAAGCACCTGTGTGCGCAAGGCACCTTTAATTAATGTCTGGGAATGTAATTGCCGTCCACCTGTGCGCAAGAGATGGAGGAAGGAATGGAGGAAGGCAGAGAGCGTATTGGTACCTCAGTACCTGTGTAGCTCAGTTGTGCTCATCATAATTAAGACGAATGGCAAATTAATGGCAATATGACATTACACTGGCTCTTGATAATTGAGCAACAGCTAGCCTTCTCGGCCTGATTGAAGGATGGCTAAGACGGGGACGAATAAACGCACAACTGCTGTTAAACCACAGTGAACAAAAGCTAACAAAATAAAGAGAGCACAACCTTCACGAGATTATAATTAAATTAGAATCACCTTTGAGGAGCTCAGCTCACTTAACGACTTTAAGAAACTTTAACCCGTTAAGGAAATGAAGTGAGAAAATACGTTGAAACAATGTTTCAGTGTTTTGCAGTTGAAACAGCAAGCACATTCTACTTTAACAGTGGAATTGACCATTGATTGGAGGGCGCAACTTGGTCGGGGTAATGCAATTTGTAAGCAGACTTCCCCAAAAAAATCACCCTCAACACGCCAATTTCGCTCAATCTCTTCAACGATTGACAAGTGGTCAGCGCACTGCTGGTCATAGAGATGACAGCAGTGACACAACACAGCCAACGTCGATGACAAGAAGACGGCGACGACAGTAGTAGTAAGAGTAGTCGTCGGGCGGTTGTCATTAGCTGAGACAATGGAGCGACTAAGTGGATGTAACGGATAATTAGTACCTGCTTGTTTGCATAGCATGCAAATGGCTAAATGCTCAAATGGAAAATGCCTGCAAATAGAAAATGGTCTCGACACGCCAACGCAATTACCGGGCGTGCTCTCTGCTGACTTTAGTCACTCAACTTGGCGAATGACAAGAATCGAAATTAGCGAGGAGAAAACAATTTGCCATCGCAAACAGCCAACAGCAGCAGCACATCATCGTCGACGACGGCTTAATGAATTCGAGTTTGTCGAGTGCAGTGTGTGTTGGAATGAGATGACACTGCAGCAGCAGCAGCACCACCAATTGGATGGATTCATCACCAGCTTGCGAGGCAGGCACCGGTGCTTGTTAGGTGCTGCTTGTCGTCGCCAAATGACTGCGCCACTACTACGCCAAGTGGCGGTAATCGACGCTGCACAAACAATTACCAGGCACAAAGACACAAACTGCTCTAAAGTTGTCATCTTCTTCTTGCTCTTCTGCCCAAAGCCTACCGCTAATGTATTCGGTGTGATGGTGTGTGCAGTGCTCTTTCCGCCCTCTTCCTTCTCCTCCCCTCCCCTTCTCCCCAACCATACAATCTGAAACAGACTGGACAGAGTTTGGGCGCCCGCTTTTTTGTTGAATGTGCGGTGTGACAACACAGCCACCAGCACCACCATCAGCACCACCACACACAACATTTGACGACATTAACAAGACCAACATTTGCGACAGTTGATAATGTCAGTGGGCAAAAAAAGTGGTGGCGTCCACAACTGTGTGATGTGTGGTATTCACGGAACAAGGAGATGTGAAATAGGAAAAAGAGTTGCAGTCATGAGAAGAGACGCCTCAAGAAACGATTCACAAGAAGTATCTTCAGCAGTAAAGCAAACATAAAATGTGCTCACTCGGAAAGCAGACATAAATAAATGGCCTCAACGAGAATTTTGCACACAAGTTTCCTCCTTTGAGCTCCATAAAGAGCATTCCAGGCAAACCAGGCTAGTTACCTCGATTATGGGCAGTGACACTTTATATCAACAAATAAACAAAAATAGACAAATAAAAAGCAAAGGTGAATTGTCTCTGTGCGGTAGACTAAAGAGCAACAAAAGTCCAGCATAAGAAACAGAAAAGATACAAAGTGTCAGTCTGGCAGCAGCAGCAGCATCCCACACCAGACGACATTGCGAAACCATTGAGAATTGAAGAAGGTAAATGAGCAAGTGTCGTTTTGCAAAAGAAAGCTTTAAAACTCCTAGAGTATTAGATTTAAGCAAACACACACACAAGTAAAAGGAGAAGGAAATGGACAAAAGAAAAGAGATTCAGTGTGCTGCAGTCATCGAGCAGGTCAAGCGAGAATTGACGATGCAGTAAATGAGGGCTCATCTCATCTCATACTACCTGAGCAGCACACTGTCAGCACGGATCCATCCAGCTAATATGCCTTGCTGCACAGTAATCTACCTCTCACTCTAATGACTCATTCAGCTGCCTCTAAATGCCCTCTGTTTCCAAATGCTTCACTTCACACTTGCTCATAGTGCTCATCATCAACAGCGAATAATAGCTGAATAGCTAGCTAACGCGCGCGCTCGTTCAGGCAATTGCCAATTTGACTATTTCACAATTGGCGACGACAATTGCGCGGAGGTGTGCTGCTGCTGCTACTGCTACCAGCCTAAAAGCGCCCAATTAGTGGACATTTAAATTGTCAGCAGCAGTAGTAAGCAGAGAAGAGAGATACCTCGCCGTGAGAGATGATCACCGTCAAATGAACACCCTGATCGTGTGGTACTAGTGCAAGTGTTAAAAACAGACAATTGGGCGTTTTTATGGCCCCTTGTGAGTGAGAGAAAAAGCGCGCCATCGATGCAAGATGTCAATAAAGTGAAGGCAACAAGTGTCTTTTCTTTTCTTTCACTTACCTTAGTGGGGACTTCAGTGGAAAAGTTGATGCTGTACTCCTTAACGCCACCAAAGACGAGCAAGGACTTTTTCTTTTGCTGTAAGATAAAAAAAGAAAAAAACGGTTACACAAGTCTGGCGAAGGGAGCAGATCAGAGCACCTCAGCTCAGCTTCTCATTGCAGTTGTCATTTGGCTAATTATAGGGCAGACTTAGTCAGCGAGTGAGTGGATACGGCCATTTACTTTATGGCCAATATTTGCAAATCTAACGTGCATCGTGCGCGCCTGTGAGCACTGCTAGCACCCTAATTGTAACCTATTAAGCGATGATGATGCTGATGGCTCATTGTCAATGGCTGCAAATAGCTTAATCAACGGCTTGCAAAAGCCATTTGCCGCCACTGCTACCCTTATCATTCTCAATTCTCAAAGTTGTTGGGTGCTATTCAGGAATTCCTTTCCTGCATTTGCTGCTGATGATGCTCACCTTTAGCAGAATTCTCAGTCGCTTTCCTGACTCGGAAATTACCCGATCGACGCTCTCCCAGCTCTCCATCCAATCAACCTCCCAAGAGCTGCTCATTATCGACTTCTTCAGGTGGTAGAGCTTCCGATTGGTGAGCAGCACCAAACTGTTCTGGCCGGCCTGCAGATGGTAGACGTACTGCTCGCCGGCGTACTTGCCCTCAGAGAGCGTTTTCAGAATGTAGGTGCCTGGAAGAGGGGTTATTCAAATTAAAGTTTTAAAACCAATGGCAGGATCATCATCATCATCATCATACCATCAGCAGCATGCTTCACATAGGGCGTCAGTTTGTGGTCCTCAGCAAAGTACCGCGGCGGTCGCACAGCCTTGATCACCTGCTTGGTGTCAATCACATTGTCAAAAGCGTTTAGCGAGCCCGAGGCAAAGTCGATGACACCGGTGGCCGGCTGTGCAATGACGCCCACAACGCCCTTGCCAAATCCTTTGACAAAACCTGAAAAGATGATGATGGTTAGTAAAAAGCGTTCACAACTTTTCCAAAGTAGACAAACACAAACCTTCGACGCCGTCTTTAGATGCGCCTTCAATAGGCTTAGTGACCACCCCAGTGATGCCTGAATAGATGCCGCGAAACAGATTCTTTCCACTCTCTGTAAATCCCGTCTTGCGGTTCATTCGCTCGCGTCGCTCCTTCTGAAACTCGTCGTCAATGGTCAGCGCCGCCACGCCCGTTCCAAGGCGATTTCCAATACGCCCCAGTGCACCGGCAGTTCCACCGAGCACTCCTGAGGCGAGCGACCGAATGCCATTGCCAATTCCCTCCACAAACTCCTCCGGTCCGAGGACGATGGCAGAGGCTGGCTCGTAGAAGAAATCACCAATTCCTAAAACAAAAAAAAATCAGCAAACAAAAAATCCAAACACAAAGCAAATCTTACCTTTGCGAATGCCCAGCACCAGCTTCATCGGATTTCCGATAATGTCTAGGCCGAGAATGAGCTTGTACAGCTGCATGTAGATCTGCGTCTTGTAGTGGCTGCTAATCTGGCTGATCAGCTCGCTGGTGCTCATCGCCGTCATCGTCCGCTCAAAGTAGTCCATCTTGATCAGTGCGTCATTGATCTCGCCCAGCGTCAGGCTGGTGAAGCGGACGATGAAGTCAATGCCAAAGGGAAACTGCCCGTCGGGCAAGTTCCCCACCGAGACGCTGATGTGCGCCTTCATCGGCCCCAGCAGCAGGTAGTCGTAGTACGTCTTACCCATCACAAACTTCCGCATCTCCACCAGGGTGTTGTCCTCGTCGGCCATCGTCTGCAGGTCCTGGCGGATGAGCGCCCCCACCGACTGGTCGCGGTCGGGCACAAAGTCAAAGAGCGACTGCACCTGACTGACCCAGCCCCAGTCGACCTGCAGCGAGAACTCCTGCACCAGCAGCTGCACGTACTTGTACCGCTTCACCGAGGCCAGCGACTGCACAATGGCACTCGCCTCAATGAAGCTCTTGTGCTGGAGCTCATTCTTTTCAAAGCTCTCCCGCGAGGTGTTCACCGGACTGAAGGCGACATTGTAGAAGTGCTCCGGCAGTTGGTTGTCCACCTGGACGGTGTTGATCTTCAGCTGGTACTGGGTGATGTGCTCCGAGGCAGAGTACCGGAACCAGAGGCCTTGCTTGGCAAAGCGTTTCAACTGAATCGATCGCGGTCGAAGTAGTTTCATCTGAGAGAAGTTCACCTCGTAGCCCTTGCGACAGAGAATTTCAGAGCTTCCGATGGGCAGTTTCATGTGCAGCTGAAACATCTCCTCGAGAATGGTCGTCTCTTTGACTGACAGCGTCTTGAAGGCGCTTCCATTCTCGCTTCCTTCCCACAAGGAGGAGCTGGAAATAAAAAGGTTGTTGAAGCAAACATTTTAAGAGCAGGTACAAAATAACAATTCACCTTCTAATTGAAAGGTAGAGTAAATCCTTCTTCTTTTGATCGTCAACTAGATCAATGCCAAGGCCTTTGAAAATGAGCTCCAAAGAAAAGCTAGGCTTGTTCAGTTCCTCGGTCTGTGTGGGGGAAAAAGGTGTCAAAAAACAAGCAGATGTTAAAAGTTTGCTCTTACATTCAAGAGAAGCTGCGGAAGATTGGCATTGTGTGTGAAGATGAGCACTCGCTGTTTGCCGTCAAAAAAGGTGATCCACCTCGATGAGCCGTCAATAGGCTGGTACTTGTCAAAGTCCAAGTTAATCACCTCGCGCTCCTTCTTCTGGTCGTCGTCCTCTTCGAGGCGGTACACCAGCTCTCGCGTCTCCAGCGGATCAATCCAACAGAAGAAGGACATGTGCCTGGGTGGGAGGACTGACACGTGCAGACTGCTCACCCACTCTGAAACGCCTTTTTGGCCGTAGAGGATGGAGGTGGCGAGGTCGTTGATGACCAGCACCGGCGCCGCGCCGTAGAAGTAGTCGCTGATCTTCACCTTCGCCTCCACCTCGTTGACGGCCACCTCTACAAAGAGAAAGTCATCGTCGATGGGCAGGAGGGTTTGCGATGACTGGCGCAGTGAGACTTGCTGAAATGGGGTAAACGATTGAAAAAACTTGTAAAAAGTAATCAACAAAATCATTTTACCATAGAGGCGATTTTGGTGCCGGCAAATCGAAAGCACATCGTCTGATCGCTCGTCTTCTGCGGAAAGAACGCCTTTGAGCTCTGGCTGGTGATGGTCGCCCAGTCTCGGCCATTCTCCGAGTACTCAATGTTCTTCTTGGAGATGTTGAACACATTGTAGAAGGAGGAGACGGTGATAATCTTCGACATGCCAATCAGCGCCAGCTCTGCCTGCACGCCCACGTAGAGGTTGTACTTCTTGTTGGCTGACTGCGGCAGAAAGGTGCCCGTGTACGGCACCACATTCAGCGGAAAGAAGTCCGTGAACTGAGACTGGTTCACAGAGAGACAGAGCTTGTTAGTCCGAGAGACCTTACAAGGGTCAAAGGAGAGGAGGAAGGGCTGAGTGTGAAGCGATTCAGGATGGTGAAAGAGGTGCTTCGAGTCCACTTTGTAGGTGATGCTCTTCTGCGTCTGATTGACCAGCCAGTACGGGGCAAAGAGCGCCAACACCAGGGCGTTGTTCTCAATTTGAAACTTCACCGCGAGGTTGATGGGCGCATCGCCGCCCTTGGTCGACTTGAACTCGTGGTAGTGATCGTCCTTGTCGCCTCCTGACAAGGGGAGCTCAAAGCTGCACGCCCAGTCTTGGCCAAGGTAGTTGAGCACCTTGTAACTAATACCTGCAAAATAATGGCAAGTTAAGAGTTTTTAAAACCCTGTAAAAGCAAAAACAAACTCACTAGATTTCCCAAACACGGCAAAAGGCAGAATTTTCTCCGCTCCCGAGGGAAGATCGAACCACTCGCCGTCACTGGCCTCATAGCTAACCTGCGCCGCGTACGGCAGGTAGTTCTTGGCAATGACAAAGGGCAGCAGTTTGATGTTGTAGAGGTACGCCTCGTCGTCGTCCAGCCGTTCAGTGTCCTCGAAGAGGACGTTCGTCTTCTCAGCGCGCACCTTAATGCCGTACCTCTTCTCGGGGTTTGCCAGCAGAGGACAGAAGAGAGTGAGGAGCTGCTTTTTGGCGGCTTTTGAGCTGCAGCCACCGTCGACGACGTCCAGGCTTCGCCAGTCCAGTGGGCGGTCAGACAGCTCAAAGTCGGTCGATGGGGAAACGTACAGGGCATCTTTTCCTGATAAAGTAATAAGGAGATTTTTGTCATTTTAATAAACGATCCAGTGCAGATAAAAGCAATTATACCATAGGCCACTGGAAGGGTGAGATTCAGTACGCCATTCGGACTGATTGTGTCCACCTTTGAGACGTGCTTGCCCGCCTTCGAGTAGAGAATGAAGGAGCGGTCAAAGTAGTTGACAATCTGCGTGTTCGACTGAAAGTTGACCTCCTTGCTCGTTCCGCGGTCCACCACCTTTACCAACCACTTGTAGTTTTCACAACCCTGCCTCGAATTGAAAGAGGTAAAGTAGCACCTGAAAAAGGAGAGACATAAGTACAGCAAAAAATATAAACAAACTACCGCTGTTCCATTACCGAGTGGCACTCTTCGTGCAGACAACCTTCCGCTCAATGATGTTCGAACTGCCAAACTTCAGAATCACCGACAGTGTGACGTTGGAGACGTTCTCCGCAGTGAATGACATCTCCTCGCCCGGCTTGATCTCCTCGGAGATGTAGTTCTTATCGGTGGAGGACTCGTTCCAGGCCATCACCAGGCTGGAGCTAGCCATGTCGATGAGCATTGGAATGCCGAGAAAGTTGCGAATGATGACGCGGTTCTCCTTGTACTTCTCACCAAAAGAGGTCACCGCCGAGGCCTTCTGCAGCTCCGAGAGGAAGGCGTTGCTCAGATTGTTGAGCAGGTTGATGGACGTCTTCGTCAGCAGCAGCTCCATGTTGTCCATCGTCTCCATGCGCACCTTCGTGCAGGCGCCCTCCAGGGTGACGTCTCCGGTGAGGGCAAACTGCCTCTCATTGACCGGCTCAATGATCGGCTCCCAGGCACCCTGAATGGTGTTGAAGTAGTTGGCGACAAACTTGCAGTCAAAGTGCAGGTCCTTGTAGTCGTTCATGGTCGAGTTGAAGGTCATCGAGAGGCGAACCAGCGGCTGCGTGTCCTGGTCGCTGATCCGAATGTGAATGGTCACCTCCTCCATGTTCAGTATCAGAACCTGGTTCTCCGAGAAGATGGTGCCATTTTGCTGCTGCTCAGTGCTCTCCACAGTGGCCGGCTTTACGTTGAGAAACCAGGTTCGCTTGCGGTCAATCGGCTTAGGACTGAGCAGGTCCACCGTGCAGACGTTCTCCTGAACAGCCAGCGTTTTAGGCTTCTTGATCGACTCCAGGCTGGAGAGGACACCCAGGGCGATGTTCACCATTCGCGGAGA
>JAALOO010001962.1_pt1 | contig 12448 bp, 12 predicted proteins | sample 7257641 | NCBI WGS metagenome assembly JAALOO01 (sample SAMN14085613, study PRJNA598686) | mite metagenome | biome: ENVO:01001000; feature: ENVO:01001002; material: ENVO:01001226; isolation source: single female mite from University of Michigan culture on fish food culture... ... | reverse complement strand
AATTACGATATGAACAAAATATTTGATAACTGCCTAATTTACAATGGCCGCACTTTGCATTACTCTCACTACGCAGAAACACTAAAGGAGTACTTCAACGAACTGGTAGACAAGTTTTGTGAGAATGACAAATGAACGATTGACTTTATTTTGTTGCCTTGTGGAATTAAATAAATGTAAAATTATTTAAATATAAATTGATTTAGTTTTTTCTTGCTAGATGGCGCATTTTTTTATTACAAATTCTCTTCCTGTCAACTTCAGCGTGTATATTCAGTCTGTTGTTTTGGCAAGCTGAACATTTTGTGTTTGTGAATCATTTTTAGTCAAGTAAACACGCTAATCGGTTTTAAATTACGTTCAAATTGCATGTAAAGATCTTTCAGATTCTTTGGACATGAAGTAAACCTCTTTTATCGCAATTGTGTGGCGTATTTTTAGCTATTTGCAACATTTCGTTTGTCGACAAGTTTAAAAAGTATACAGTCTCTCTATTTTTACCTTATGCCTTAATTTTCACTAATTGACATTACTTTGACACAACAGACACCATGAATCGCAAGTAAGTTTTTGTTAAAAAAAGTTTTGTCTATTTTCATTAGTATAATTTGATTTATTTTAGCATCCGCCGACCTTTTTATTCGAGACCAACTGCCACATGTGCACTCCCAAATTGTGTCTTTAAAGCTTCAAGTGCTAAAAAATACTATGATCATTTAGTGACTATGCACGAATTTCCTGTAAACCCGCTAACTGAAACCTATGCATTCGACTACTTTATTGTTGATATCAAAACTGATCACGCTAAGTTCGCACACATTTGTCAGCTTTGTGCTAAAGTTTTAGGAATAAACATGCGTTCAAATGAGTTTGAAACGTTGTCAAACGAAGACAAACAGCATGTCACTGATCACATGGGAGTTTTTTCATTTAAATGTTCCGACTGCTCTACATGGTTTAAAACAATAAACCAAGCTGACCAGCATCTGACCACTAATCACAGTAGAAAAAGCCAACTTTACACTACTGAAGATCATTTTGGCGTACATCTAGACACGAAACTCAAATGGGACAGCGCAGTAAACGTATTGATCGAAAATTTAAACCTCACTATCGATTCTTTTAATCAATTTGATACAATGGCAACTTTGAATGACAGCAGAAATTGTGAGGACATTCAACGTATCGTCAAACACAATGAATTCATTTGGAATTCTCTTCACGACATTAGGAACTTGACAAAAGACGTTTTTCTTGTTTGCGGTGATTGGCACCAAATTGCGAAGATCATCCAATCATCGTCCATTTCAAACGTAAAAAAAGCATGCATTGAAATTAAAAAAGATTTTGAAGCGCTTATTATGCACCCAGTTGCATTTCACTCGATGGCAACACTACTTGTTAATTGTGATGACAGTTCTTGGAACTCATTGATGGTACTAGTTGAAAATCCTAAAATTCGCTCAAAGTTTTACGACTCAATTGAAGCTGGTCATTTTTTTCGCAAACTCATGACTACCGAGTCATTTAGTGAAGAACGCTACCAAAACCTAGCTTTCGTATTCAACGTTCATGAGATTGCAACAAAAAAAGCGAGATCACTGTTTTTCTCCTGCGTTGCTGTACGCCATGGACCTGCTGCCATTGCTCTTGCCCAGTACGCTACTGACCACGTAAGATTTAGATTTATCATGTAATAATTTGAATGTTTTTAAATGTTTTATTTTCTATTTTTAGATTAGACAAATGGGCACTGACGTGCATTTGCATAACTGTATTCGATACCTGATTGTGACCGCCTCAAATGTTTTGTACTTTTATGGTTACGAAAGTGTGTACGACAAATTTCTGAAAGCCATATCATCGAATTTTGACACTTTGGTCAACTCTGAGTATGGCATAATACTACTTCACGCGCAAACCTATTTTTCGCCATCTTATTGTGCATCGTTTACAAAACTTGTCACATCACCAGAGTGGATCAGTGAGAAAATTAATGGCCATTATCGATTTAAATATCGCAATCACGCGTAAGTTTATGACAATACATCGGTCGGTCGATTGATTTCTATCTAAAACAACGTAATTTTAATCAATTCAATGTAGTCATTTTAAATATATTTACCTAGTTTACATTTCTTGGTAAAAAAATATTTAAAATGACTTGAGCTGATTAAAATATGCTGTTTCCTTCAACAGTCAAATTGTTGTTGATTGCGTAATGTTTCTGTTAAAAAATAAACATTTTTTTTCGTTTACAGGCAACTAATTCAAGTGGCAATCTGTGCACAAAGTCAATATCAGATTTGCAAATTGGTGATGATAATGTTGGGAAACACAAAGTAATTTTTTTATTAAAATTGATCTATTTATTTTTAACAAATATCTATTTTAGTTTCGATCTAGTTTCAACTCTCTTTGAAGATTGTATTGGAAACAACATTCTCCGACGAATTATTGAAAAAATTGGCGATGCTGAAGTATTGAAAAGAATTACTGATCACATTTGTGGTCGCTACGACGTCCTAATGGAGATTCGCAAAAATGAAATCCACAAAATAGGATATTGTAAAGTTGTGGTCGATTTAGCTAACAAGCGATTGTTTATGGCAATAGAGAAAAGGAAGGTCAAGAAATCATTCATCTGAACAGAAAACCTATTTTATCGCATACTCATTTTTTGTAATATTTAATTACGAGTGTATTTGTTTCCAACTATTCAAATAATCTGTACAATTAAAATAAAATTTTTCATTTCAAACTGTATCACTTGTTTTTCAATTAAAAAATATTTTTTACAATTTTCAACTTTTTAAATTCATTGTGTATATAAATTAAATGTTTTTCTTTTTTATATTTTTTGTAATTAAAAATTGCACTGATATACATTTTGGTAGCACTATGAGAGAGCATTTGTTGTGCAATTTTATTGCATAACTTTTTAATTTGCAGTCCATTTAACTATCAGTTCACGGTCCGGCTAGCCAATTGTACATTTTTTTAGTTAATTTAGTGCACCGGCCTCATTCGCGAGAGAATTAGACTGTTTAGGTCAGTTGGCAGGTGTGTGATGATAATTTTAGGTGGTCATGACTTATTTCAGTTTACTTGCCACAGTCTCTGCCACTCAAAATATTGATTCTTTTTTGTATACAAAAAATGTGGTTTTTAGAGATAGTGGTACAAAAAACAAAAACATCCATTTGTGTAGCTTTGATTTTATATGTGTGGTGCATTTCTTTTTGAGTTAGGCTAGGTCCAAAAGATTCAGATCAGGCTAATACATAAAAATTGTCAAATTATGTTGGTTGATTTTAAAAATATTAAAATTCGAAATAGATAATAACACTACTGTAGAAATAGTTTTTTATTTGTTAACTTTTAATCGGCACACTCTGTTTTAGTGTGACATAAAACTGTCTGATTGATTTAAAAGCAACACGTTTTATTCTCATTTTAAATTTTCTACTTTTGTCAAGTGATTGTGTTAGCACATGAAGTCCCATCAATGTGTGTAATTTATCATCATAAAAAACCTCTAATTCGTACAGTATACATGTAAAAATGGTTTTAATTGCACGATTAAAAGAGCAAGTCCGTCAACTAAATCGAAACATTAAAAAGTGGCCTAGTCAGCAAAATCTTTTACATGTACACATTGAACTACTAGAAGATCTGGAAGGCAACCGGCAAACGCTTATTTGTTCTGTGACCAATGAAATTTCCACTGACAAGCAGCAAGAAATAACAACAAAGTTTACTATTTTAGCCGAAAATTACACTCTTCAGATTAATCACATTAGTGATAAAATAAAAGGGTATTTTGAAGCAATTGACGAGATTCAATTTACAATCGATGAAAATATTCGCGAAATCAAAGAAACCATTTTTTTGCTATTACTTTAGATTTGCATTTTAATAGAACGTAATCCTGAAGAAATATATTTTTTAGTTGGACTGTCACGTCTTTTATGAATTGGCCTACATTTTTTTCACTTATCGGACAATTTCACAGCACTCATGAAAAAACGTCCGACTGGCATTCCGAAAAGTTCAAAACTGTGAGTTTTTAATCCTATCCTTTAAGCTAACATTGATCAAGGTAATTTTTTCTTGATTAAATTTATTCAAAACAAACTGTTTATTTCCATTTTAGGACAAAGCTGATAAAACCTAAAAATCGATAACACTCAATCATTGCGTCACAGTAGGACCGTTTCTTTGTAGTCTTTGTTTTAACTCAAACCGCGGAACACATCCTTCTACTGTTAAACCTAATTATCGCCAAACGACTACTTTGAAATGAATCAGCTTGCCACATATACAGAGTTGGCCAGAGCAGCAACTACTTTGAGTAACTTGGCAAAAGAAATCATCAAAGCCGAACGGAATGTTGAAACCGATTTGTCGATAGTGCGACAAATTAACATTTTTCGCAATTTCTTTTTCAATGCCACAATGAACATTATCAACAACACGTCTAATGAAAGAGCTCGCCTTGACTATCGTCAAAAGTTAAATGCTGGAAATCAGATGTTTAGTGATATCATAGCCGCAGTTGATCGAGACATGACACAGAACAAAGAACAAATTCGCGTTAACCGTGCCCGGATTATCGAAATTTCACAATTGATTCAGCGTTGCGTCGAAACAATTCGCCAAGCCACCAGACCATAGACATTTGGACACACAGTAAACCTAAGTTATCGCTTCAAATTTTCCATTTTTATTTAATTTTGCTTATCATTTCATTATTTAAAATATCTAACTTGAATGTGTAAATTTTTTCTTTTATATTAAATGTAAATAATTCCTGTTATTTTGTTTGTAATGTGTTTATTACTTGGTTATTACTCGGTTTCAATTTGTTTTAATTCTATTTTTATAAAAATAAAAACACATTTTTATTAAAAGAATTACGTCGTTTGTGTACGGGCTTTGTTGTTTGTTGCTCAGGTGAGTGAGCACGGCGTTTTCTCAAGCGCATTACAGCTCTGTGTTTGTGACGCCACGTACACTTGTTCACTCACCGATTCTCATATCCGTCTTCATCTGTGACTGTTTTCACCTCGCCATCACTGTTTCAGGTAAGTTGAGTTTTTGTTGGTTATATCATAGCATTAATCAATAGTTTTTTGTACTATTAAAAATAGGTTTACACCGTGAAAAACTCGTTTCAAGTTGAATTGTTTAGTCTCAAACCTCTACTGTCGACAACACAAATCTCTTTGTATCGTCATTGGTCATGGCTCAGGCTCAAGCTTTTCGCATTTTTTGCAATCAGCGCCGCGAAGTTCAGGTACCAGAACGAGTTGTTCCACATATTCCGATCGCCAGAGTCGCAATGACAAATTTCATTCAATCTCGTCGCACTGGCCGACCGTTTATCGAGGTAGAATTTGATGCAGATCTGGTGCAGGAAATTGTCAATTGGATTGATGCACGCGTAAATGTTGGGCGAAACTTTGTCATTGAACAATTCGCATTCTTTCCTGGTGCTACTGTGTTTGAACTGGCTCGATTCTTGCCTGCAGCCGTTCACTTTGGACAAGATGATCTAGCGTCTCAAATTTCCGAGCGTATTGCTGAAGGTTTGCGAGGTCGTGGCGTCGAAGATATACGCCACCAACTTGGCATTAATAATGATTTGACTGAAGCTGAGGAAAATGCTTTGGTCGAAGAAGAAACCGGACTGGACTTGAACGATTAAAACCTACATTTTCGCCACTTTAAATTAATTTTAAATTTTACACATTATAATTCTACTTTATTACACAACAATTAAATTTTTTGAATCTTCTTGTTAAACGTGTGCATTCGAATTAATTTTTACTAGTATTTAAGAAATTAGGTTCTCGATAAATTTGTTATTTTAGTTTTATTTTAAAATGGATGTTCAGTCGAATCAGATTTTGCCTGATCGTAGCTACAAGCCACCTAGTGAAACCCCTCGCCCACTCGACACCTATCCATTTGGACAACAAGGTACTGTATTGCACAAATACTATAATGTGTCATTTATCTAGTTTTATTTTTTAGAGCAAACTTTGGTTGGCAATGAAAATCAGCTCATGATCATTGCGCGTCGTGTGCTATTTGAAAAGCTCACTGCAGGTGAATTGATCCGCTACCGAAAAGTTTGTCGTGATTGGCGCAAGCAAATCAATGAGTTGTTCGAGAAGCGAGTTTTTAGTGTTTTCTTGTTCTCCAGCCGCTACAACCTTTTGCAGTTTTTGCATTTTATCAAGCGTGCTAATCTTGAAAATGACGTCAACTACACACTCAACAAAACCTCTCAGTCGTTGCCAAACTTTGTCTTGTTTGTGAGCAGTATTGAATGTTTTGCAAACAACAATTTGTTTATCTACTTCAAATCAGCTAAGCACCTCATCTATTTTGGTGAACCCGAACTTGACAAACAACGCTACACAGCGGGATCTTTGGGTGGTCGTTGGCATGATGCCAGCCAAATGAGTCGCATCATCAGCAAACTGCCAAATCTTACAGCACTCATGGTCCATCATTTTGGGTATTACGCTGCGTACTTTCCACTCCAAAAATGTCCTCTCAACTTCAGTCGCCTAACCTCTATTCACTTGGTTCAGCCAAGCCTGCACGCCTACACTGAGCTCATCAAAGACAATGAATTTGCCATACCTAAAGTTGGCTATGATTTTCGTAATGGAGCTCTTCCCATTCAACCCACCTACGATGTCCCAAAAGTGGATGGGCAAACCTACTTTTTCGTTCATTTTTTGATTGACTACAGCGATGCTCACTCGGAAACTCAGTTTCCGAGTAACATTCAACCTGAAAAGTATCTGTCCATTAACATTTCATTCAATTGATCTATCATCTTTTGATAACAACAATGGTAGAAACTTTTTATTGATTTTATTTTTACTACAAGCACATTTTTTTCTGTGCAATTAAACTTTTTTTTAAATTATTATTATGTTTTTTACAAAACTTGTTTGTCGCTTGCACACATTTAGCGTTAATTTTGTTCTATTATTTTAACAGAAACTAAAACAAAGTTCGAAGTTCAGCGTCATCATTTGACTGTCTGTTTAAATGGACACGACTATTGAAAAAACCTCTCATTCGCGTTTTGCTAACCGTGTGTGTAACTTGTTTAATTGAATTGATTTTTGATATGGCTGACTCGTAAGTTGTTTTACAGTGACACAACTATATTTGATGTACCTTTTTATTGTAGACGTCTTCGTGAGCCCCGCCGACAGCAAAATTTTTACCAACGACGAAACCAGCCTCCACAACGCTTTACTGCTGACCACTTTGGTACTTCCATCTGTCCATTTGACAAATGCAATTATGAGAGCTCAACACGAAACCAATTTTTCATGCACATTTACCGACAGCATTCTCAGTACTTTGTAAACCTCCAGAATTTTCGCCAAATGATTGAACTGTTTGCCTCGTCGTACTTTCTCATTGACACACAAGTGTCGTATGAGCGATTTGCCCATGTGTGCAAACTATGTCAGAAACACGTTGGCTCCAGCAATGATCAGCGTCAAGTGGAAACTACTGCTGAAGAAGACGAAGCCCATCTTTTTGATCACTTTGCTGTGCCAGAGTATGTTTGCACTGAGTGCCACGTGTGGTTCAACTCACAAGCTAGTTCAGAGCGACATGAACAGTCATCACACGGAGAGTATGGATTTTCCTGTACAAATGGATGTTTGTTCTTCACAGTTGGCTCGAATTCACTCAAAGCCTGGGAAGAACTCACAAATGATTTGAAGGAAACACGAAACCTCTCTTTCGCTCAAAAATATGGTATTGTGTACGAGCACACTGAACGCCAGCCTTTGCCAGCTTCAGAAGCAAACGAACTTATTCACAACGTGATGCGCAACGAGCGTAACTTGAAGTCACTCGCCGAGCTAAAGGGTTTCTATCTTGAAGTGTTCAAATCTATTGGCGATAAAAATTTTATTGGCTCAATGATCATGGCAGCTTCAGATAAAACAATCAAACTGTGCTGTAGCGAAGTTGAGAACAACATACTGGAAATGCTTGTCGATAAACACGCTGCGTCTGCACTTGTCAGTTTGCTGATGCGATCACCTGACAATTTCTGGAACATTTTTGTGGACGTCGTTCACCGAAACAGAACCCAAACCTATAATTCGCCTTACTCCGCTCATGCCATAAGACGTTTGATGACAACTGTGGTAAATGAAAAGCCACTTCTAAGTGATCGCCGTGCAAATTCACTGTGCAATGCATTTTTTACATTGGACAGTATTGATACCGACATGATCAGCTCGCAGTATGCTGGTTACTTTTTCATGTCCGTTGCAATGCGTGAAGGTCGTCATTCACAGAGCCTTGCTCGACATTTTACTGGTGATGTAAGTATCAAAATTACACCAATTAATATACAATTTAACAATTAATTAACGATATAGAGCATTTCGCTTGCGAAAAATCGGTTTACTAACCTGGCGTATCGCATTCTCATCAAAACTGCGCTAAAGAATCCAGACGACGAGGACAACCATGCGTTTATTACAAAGACAGCTAGTATCATTCAAGAGATCTACAAAGACTCGAATGGTGTTTTGGTTGCTCAGTCAATTATTTTTAATGCGCCAAATTACTGTCAGGCTGCAATCATTGAAATACGCACCATAAACTGGATTTTTGAGCATATTCAGACTGGACAGCCCCGATTTAAACACCATGGAATATGGTATTTGTAGCCTTACATACACTTCAGTTTGTAAAAAAAAGTTTAACTTTTTAATATTTTTACAGTCACCTCATTCAGACAGTGATTGTTGTTTCACAACCAAGTGATGTTTACCATCTTGCGAGTTCAATGACCGAGTTTGTACAAAAAAAACCTCATTTTCGTTTGTAATGATTTTTAAATTTTACAGATTTGAGGTTGACCAACTTCTTCGTGATCGTAACGGAAACAACATTTTGCGTCGAATGGCCGAAATGATGGTGGACTATACAAAACTGAAACTTTTCTATGATTTGGTTTTTGATGTCAACTCCAAATTACGCCAGAATAACGCCCAAATGGATTTTGCAAAAAGTTGTGCACAAATAATTTTTCGTCGTATGGTAAGCTTTATTTGATATATTATTTGTTTTTAACTTTTATTTTTTTCATAGAAAATTGTCGAGGAACAAGAAAAGGCGATTGCTGCGCGCCGAGGTTGAAATCTCCATCTACCTCCAATGAACAGTAAAGATGGTAATATGCAAACCTATTTTGTCGTCCCAACAAGTTTTTCGTTTAACAAGTAGTTCGTAAATGTAATTTTTCGATTTATCAATCTTAATTTGTTTTACACATAAAAAATGTATTTTTATTTTACACTACCATTTCTAATTTGCAAATAAAGTTTTAATTTGTTTTTAAGAAAATGATTGACAGTGGCTTGTTTTTAAATAAATCTGACTTGACAACAGTGACCACTACATTATCTGCTCATTTTGTCAAACACAACACTTACCTGTGTATTTTGCCATTGCAAAAAAAACACTTGATCAGCGAGGAGTCCGTTGAAGTGGTTGATCGACAACAACACCAAAAGTTGTGCAACTTTTAGTTATCGTACAATGTGGTTACATTGCGAAAACGGAGAAAATGTAAAAGCGAAAAAAATAAAAACGGACATGCAAAATGAATACTTGAGTTGTGTGGTTGTCGTGTTGGTTCTAAAAACACACTCTAATTAAACCCAAATTCTGTATAAATTGTAAAATGGTGATATTGTTGAAATTGAAGAAGATAATGTAGTAAGTAAAATTTTTGTTTCAAATTACACAAATTAAAAAAAATAATTTTTAAACAAAAAAATAGTTGAATTAAAAAAAGTTAAAACTGTTGTTAATTTTCATTTGAAAAACATTTTAATTTGAAAATAGAAAAGTGTACAGATTTAAAAAACAATGCACGATTTAAATGACGTGAAGAGAAAAAGTATATATAAAAATTAATTTTTTAAATAGGTACATTTGAATGAACAGCAATAGTATACGTAGCTAAGTATATTCGATGTAAGTGATTATTGGTTTATGTGTATTTTTCATCATTAATATTTTCATCCACAATTACCTGATGCCATTGTAATTAGAACTGTTAATTCATTTTTTATGTCACGAAACACTGAATCCACACACCCAGCATTTTTTATCTATTTTAACACAAATTTACGTCTGACTGTTCGCTGCATATTTTGTTCTTTGTGTTGCTCAAAAAACCAAGTTTTATTATTTATTAGAAAAAATAACAAACTGTGTGTGCTTTTTTACTAGCAAAAACCTCAAAATCGCCTTCTAAAGTTATTAAACCTAATATATCGTGTTTTGTTTTATGTATTTTAATTTTGAAACTTGATTTTTTCTCAATTGATCATCGACCCACAATGCAGCCTAAACGACCACTTCCTGATCTTTGTTTGATCAGTGTTTTTAAAATGCTGACACCAAACGATCAACTACAAGTAGCAAAAATGAGCCATCGGTGCGCTAGACTTGTAAGAGCTGCTAATCGCATAGCGAAGTCAATGACTTTTGCAAAGAAAACAACTCTAAATGATGACAGTTTTATAAAAAACATCAATAAGTTTTCTATCTACTCAATGCCTGTCATGGAACTAGCACAAAAATTCACCGAACCATTTCCCGCCTACCCGCTGACGTTAGTTAACAAAAAATGGAATTCTTTTCATTTGGACGAAAATCAATTTATCGACAAAAAGACTGTTACACAAATTGGATACATTTTCTCATCTGTCACTGATTTAAAATTTGAAAACTTTGACAATGCCGCATGCAACAGTTTAATTTCAATATTGAAGTATACTGAATTTGCTAAACAGTTAACAAGTTTAAATGTTTTTTGTTTTGGAGCAAATTTGACTGATTTGACAACACAAAACCTCTTAATCGATATCATCAACAAGACTCTACCATCTCTCAAGTTTCTGGCATGTGAATTTGAAAACAACAAAAGTTTACCTAACCTAACTATACTTACACAATTGAAAGCTGTCGCGCTCAATGTACATGGGTCTTTATCGGGTAGTTTGTTTTTTCAGTCATTGGAGTACTTTGCTGGAAAAAACGAAACTCTTGAGGTTTACCTGACTGACCATACGACCTGTGTGCAGCATCTTTCCAGTCTCGTTCAAAAGAAAATTGTCTATTTTGTCTATACTCACATAAATGCACTTTGTGAAAATGTGGCTCTATTCTGCCAACAGTTTTCATCACTCACATCACTGAGTATTGGTGCAATTGAAGTACACAAGTTTGATACACTCATAACCTCTTTATCGACACTTACACAACTGGTCCATCTGGCAATTGAGTTAAATTTGATCCACATAAAAAGCGATCAAATAGGTCAATCTTCACAGAAAATACCAACCACTAAACTGACTTCTGTTCGTGCACTTGATCTGTGTCTCTACATAAAATCTCATTCCATTATGCAATTTTGGCACCAAACATTAAACCTAGAAATTTCGTTACCTCATTTGCAAGCTATCCACTTAAAAAACTTTTATTGTGGTAACTGTGATGTCAATTTAAGAAAGTATCATAGTGGCGATTATAGTAAATGCACAACACCAAACACTTTATCAGTGCTTGAATGTTTTTGTGAATCTTTTCCATTAATCCATAATGGTATTGATTTCACAAAAATCCTCATTTTTCACGAAAAACCTTTCTTTACTCTAGAACAAATGATGTTTGTAAAAAGACAATTATTATCTTAGTGACCCACTAATTTGCGATATAGTAAACCTAATTTATCGTGTTTAAAATTTTATGTATAATGGCTAATATGTTAACTTTTTTATTTGTATATTTATAAACATTTTTGTATTATTAAAGTCATTTTTATTTTAAACACAGTTTAAATAAATTTTGTTAAATTTTAACTTTTTTATATAAATGTAATTTATTTAAAATAACTTTTGATTAAAGTGTGCGTGTAATCTGATTGGTATTGATAGATTGACTAAAAGAATCCACCGCATCAAATTGTGTTTGAAAAATGCGCCTTATTAGTCAAGTTGTTTGTGAACATTGACATCAGAAAAAAGCGTTTTGAAGCTCACTGTTGTCGTGATTGAGATGTGTGCAAACGACACACACTCAAATCTGGTTCTCAGCGTACTGGCTTCTCATTTACTGTTAAAATTCTCTATAAGAAATGTCTAGTAAGTTTAAACTTTTAGTTTTTGTGACGTTCTCGAAACGAAAGGCTGGATCGACGAGAAGCAAGCGGCGATGGAGAATGAACGACACTTTGTCGCCACCAGTCTTGACCAGCAGAACATTGAGGCAAAGATTAAGAAGCTGCAGAAACACCAGACCTTTGAGGCAGAGATACAGGCCAAGGCCGGCCATCTGATTAAAAAGAACCATCCCTCGTCGATTGAGATTC
>JAALOO010001961.1_pt1 | contig 12449 bp, 15 predicted proteins | sample 7257641 | NCBI WGS metagenome assembly JAALOO01 (sample SAMN14085613, study PRJNA598686) | mite metagenome | biome: ENVO:01001000; feature: ENVO:01001002; material: ENVO:01001226; isolation source: single female mite from University of Michigan culture on fish food culture... ... | reverse complement strand
GGGAGCATGCGCAGTAGCGACTGTGACACACGTACACACGAAGCGAATTTTTTAATAACAGTAGAGGAAACTTCTCTTCCACTATCTCACATCTATTAACAAATTATAAAAAAGGACAAATATTAAATCAAAATAGAAAGCATTTTCAGAAGTTGCATTTTTGCTTTTGAATACTTCACCAGTACGAAACCGGGTATCCCGATCGAAGGTACTGCTGAAAGCGACGCAGACCTTTGCGCTCGATACGTTTTCTAAATGTGGCTTCGACTGATTCTAAATTTTTGTTTTCACATCGATCGAGCAAAGTGAACGACTGCAAACTACCGAAAAAGCGTTTGGGAAAAGCCGTCAACTGGAAATTTGCCTTTATCAGATGCATTGAAAAAAACTTGACTTTTTAAAATCTCCGGTTCAAACTGGTGCACGACAAGCAGGCCGAGGACGGTGTGCGGCAAAATGCTGGTGAAACGACACTGAACCAGACTCAGATCGGTGCACTGAGGCAGTGAGAGGACGAAGGTGCGAGGGACGGACGTCTTGGAAAAGCCGACCAGTGTCTCACGGCTCAGCAAAAGAAAAGGAGCCAGATTTTTGAGAATAAAGGTGAGGTTCTGCAAAAAAAGAGGAAAAAAAGAAGAATGAGATGGAATCACGTAAGTGAATAGTTTGAGTTTGTTTAACATGAAAATCATCATCGTCCAGTCCTGCCTTCTCTCCCAGAACCAGAGTGTTGAGCGCGGAAAAGTGTTGCAGCCAGTAGTCAGTGAACTGGCTGTACTCGCAATCGATGAAGGTCAGCGAAGTGAGCGATTCGAGAAAGGGCAAATCGACTATTTTTAAGCTAATATTCAGCCTATCTGTTTGCTCATCCATCTCCGATGTCTTTGCAAAATCACTCTCTTTACAGTGAACAATGTCCACTTTGAGACTGGCTAGGCGAGAGGAAGCGGCCATGAGCAGTCGCATCACCGAGTCACCAGTTGCCTTGGCATTTAGTCCAAAGTGAACGAGTTGAGGCATCAGCGGCAGTAGAGCGGAGTAGTCCTCAGCTGGGCCAAAGACCGATTCGTTTAGGTTCAGATCGAGATGTTCGAGTGGACTTTTCACTCGACTGCCAACCAGGTAAGTGACGAGCTGGGGAACGAGCTGTTTAAACGGTCGATCTCTTTTGATGCGGTTGTCGGTGAAAACGGTGAATATGAGCCGCTTCAGATGGGATAGGTGGCTTAACAGTGATTTAATGGTGGGCCATTCTAACAAAGGAGGCATTGGTTTAGAGTCAAGTTCAGTTTTTAAATTACTACTCACTTTTTTCAGTTTGAAACTCTGGTTTCTTATCCTTTTCGATGATGACAAGAGAGACTGACTCTGTGATCATCGGTGAAACTGTAAGCTGACCTGTTTTATCATCGGTTGTGGTTGAAACGGCTTTGAGGAAACGGACAAAGCTGTTCAGTTGACCTGCTCCAGTCAGGCAAATCAGTGGTCCGTCTTTGAGGACTTCGTAGACCATCGAGGGTCGTCGGTTGCTGTTCAATGTGCCTGTGAAGCGATCAAAGTCTTCGGAGAAAGCAGTCGAGCTGAGAGACATTGCTTCGTCAAAACTTATCACTTTTTTTCAAGTCAAGGTTTGCCCTGCTCGATCACCTTTCGGTCACCTTTGTGCGACAAGTCAACTTTGATGGTGAGCGACTTCATATGACGGCGACAGTAGTGCTCTACAGAGTTTTTCCAAACCTGGCCCTAGAGACGAAGTTCGGCGAGCATGGCCAGTGAGCGCATTGAGGACAGGTTACTCGGGTCCTCAGTACCGGACGCCGCAGACATCAGCTTTTGCAGAATGATGTCCACCACATTAGAAATGCTCAGTGATGTTCCAATTGATGCCTCATTGGCCGTTTCACTTTTCACTTCATCATTCATTAGCTTTTCAGTGAGCTCTTTGTCCTCCATTTTGGTTGTCTATCAAAATAAGATGTAAGATTAAGAGTCTGAGTAAAGTATTCTGTTGATTTGCTTCCTGTTTAGTGTGCTTGGTGAGCGGTGAGAATGCTTAGAATGATGGAATCCGGCAATGATGTGAGTTTTAGAATCTACCAAAATATGGTAAACAAACATAAAATGATAAAGTTGCTCTGACAACTTAACTTACCTAGTGAGAAGAATGAAAAGACACACAGCTTTGATGACCACCGATGTATTTCAGTAATCAATGCTGACACTCACAAATAGACAAGATATGGAGGTGAAATGCCAATCACACAAACCAGGCACAAAAAAACAGCAAAGAATCATTTGCCTTGGCCAAACGCTGACAAACAGACAAGCGTGATCACTCACTTCTTTTACGAGCGGTACAAACAGGGAGGGGACTGTTAAAGTCTGCAAGTTAAAACAATAAATGAAGCGTTTATTTTGACACAACTAAGCGTACGTCGCACTGTGTACAAACGTATCGCATACGCAGTTCAAACAGTTTGTTTACAACGGATTCGGCCAGATTTTCAAGGTTTGCTAAGCCGAAATTACGTGTTTCAATTGAAAGGTACAGTTAAATTGATTCTGTAACCCTCAATTGCATTGCTCTTAGTGTTTAGTTAACGCTTCTTTTTAAATGCAATGTTTCAAAAAATCATTTATCAAATCACTTATCATAATTTCTCTCTTTTACAGAATGAACGTCTTCTCAAAATTTACCGCCGATTTTCCTGATCCGCCAATTCTGGCGTTTCTAAGTCAGATGAGTGCCAATGATCGACTGGCTGCTCACCAAGTCTGTCCAAGCTGGTTTCACCGAGCGAGAGAGGTGAACCAAACGATCCTGCCATCGCTGACCATTGTTGTGGGTGACTATACATCACCATTTGAGCCTATGGACGATTGCCTCAACTTAGAAACACTTCATGCAAAAAGCAGTGTGAAATTGCTCTACAGTTTGGAGAAGGATAATCCAAACGAAGTGAACACCCTTTTTCCGTTTTTTCCTCCGATGAAACGACGAGGACGGCAGAAGATTGGTAGACCTTCAGTTGTTAGTATGTGATGCTCGACAGGGGAATCAGCTGCTGTTGTTGTTGCTTTCAGTTTGAGCAGCTCCTGAACGCGTCCGTCCAAAGAGCTGTTGATCGCAGATAAGGAGGGCTGATTGCAGTTGCGCAGTTTGAGCGGTCTGCTCAAAAGCGTGTCTGCGTCGAGCAGGCGGCGTGCTTGCAGATCTGGGCAGAAGTGATACTGCGCCAAGAAGTCCGCGCCGATGATGTTGTTTTGCGTGTCGGCAATGTGAAAATTGAAGGCGAAGGCGCGCCGCAGGCCAAGGTTGAGGTTGAGTTGGGTTTGGCCGTAGGTCCAAATTAGAGTACCGTTGGCTGCGTAGAGCCAGTCTTGGTAGTGCTGAGGATGCTGATGATGATGACCTGGAAAAGAAGAAAGGTAGCGTTTTGCATTTTTAATTGCGATAACGGACACATCAGACCCGGTATCTATAAGGAAAGATAACACCAAACGTGCAAAGTAAATGTACTCAGACCAGAACTAGTACATTTTGTTAAGTAGGTACTCAGTAAATTTTGTGCCAAATATTAGGTCCCAACGTAATAAGTGCCACCTCTACCTAACCCTCATCAGACCAATATTGATATATGGATGCGAAACCTGGGCGACGACGCTGACCATAGAGGAACGGCTGCGTACCTTTGAAAGGAAGATTCTGAGAAAGATTTTTAGACCGGTTTTTAATGGAACAGAAGGCAGATGGGAAAGAAGGTCTAAAGAGAAGTTGTACCAGCGCTTTGCCAAACCAGACGTCGTGCAGGTGGTAAAAATGAAAAGACTTCAATGACTTGGACATGTACTGCGGGCTGAAAGCTCTTTGATGAAAAAGGTTTTTGAGAAATGCCCTGATGGAAAACGACCAGTGAGAAGGCCAAGGACGAGATGGAAAGACGTTGTCGTGAGAAACATGAAGGAAACCGATGCAAGCGCAATCTTTATAGACGCCACCAGCAGAGACAAATGGACACAAATTTGTGATTTTTACTTGCGTTGTTTTTAATTATGTTTCTGCCATAAGCCTAAATGGCTATACAAGTGCAATAAATGATGATGATGAAGATTTGATAAACTTAATTTCATTTTTGCTTTTAACATTACTTTAATCTGTTAGGTTTTAAAACCTCTGTGATTTTGAAACTTGCAAGTATTGTTCTAAAACCTAACACACCCCCTGATTTTTGAACTGCAAGGGACGTCCAATGATGACGTCATCTTGCTCTCAGGTCAGCAAGCCCAGGCCAAAGGATCCGCTCTAGAGGTCACCATCCGGCTGTCGACGCTTGCTTGATCAGTTCGCCACTCCCAAGCCAAGTCAGCACAAAAGGATGCGGCGGCTCCAAGGACGACTTAGAGGATCAGGGAGGCGCTCCGACGCAAACGAGCAAAAAATCGAGTGGTGGTGGTGGCGGCGGTGAAGGAGCTGATGCGGCTGCCTCTGCCGTTCCCTAAAAACGCCCGCCTTCTGCCGTGACTGATGCCCCAGCTTTGGAAACTGGCGCCGCCGCAACTCCCTCTGCCTCGGCTGAGCCGAAAGTGCTCTCGAAGGTGGCTGAAGAGAAGCCACCCTCAAAAGTGGCCTCCAAGGAGGAAGCGAAGCAGCCACCACCGACTTCTGCCTCCAAATCCAAACTGGGCTCCTCCATGGGCTCCAAAGTGGGCTCCAAGGCGGGCGACTCTTCAGTGCTTTCCAGTGCCAGCGGCTCCAAAGTCGGTGGGCAGAGCACCCTTTCAGCGGCCAGCGGCACCGGCGGCAGCAGTTGCGCACAGTCTGCCATCTCGGGCCCTAGCTTCGGGCACTGGCGCCGCCGCAACTCCTTCTGCCTCGGTCGAACCGAAGCCACCCTCAAAAGTGGCCTCCAAAGAGGAAGCGAAGCAGCCACCGCCCACTTCTGCCGTGGCTGATGCTCCAGTTTTATGCACTGGCGCCGCCGCAACTCCCTCTTCCTCGGCCGAGCCAAAGCCATCCTCAAAAGTGGCCTCCAAGGAGGAAGCAAAGCAGCCACCACCGATTTCTGCCGTGGCTGATGCTCCAGCTTCGGGCACTGGCGCCGCCGCAACTCCCTCTGCCTCGGCCGAGCCAAAGCCACCCTCAAAAGTGGCCTCCAAGGAGGAAACAAAGCAGCCACCTCCCACTTCTGCCGTGGCTGATGCTCCAGTTTTATGCACTGGCGCCGCCGCAACTCCCTCTTCCTCGGCCGAGCCAAAGCCACCCTCAAAAGTGGCCTCCAAGGAGGAAACAAAGCAGCCACCTCCCACTTCTGCCGTGGCTGATGCTCCAGCTTCGGGCACTGGCGCCGCCACAACTCCCTCTGCCTCGGCCGAGCCGAAGGTGCCCTCAAAAGTGGCCGAAGAGAAACCACGTTCAAAAGTGGCCTCCAAGGAGGAAGCGAAGCAGCCACCGCCGACTTCTGCCGTGGCTAATGCCCCAGCTTCGGGAACTGGCGCCGCCGCAACTCCCTCTGCCTTGGCTGAGCCGAAGGTGCCCTCGAAAGTGGCCAAAAAGAAGCCACCTTCAAAAGTGGCCGAAGAAAAGCCGCCCTCAAAAGTGGCCTCCAAGGAGGAAGCGAAACAGCCACCGCCGACTTCTGCCTCCAAATCCAAACTGGGCTCTTCCAGTTCAGTTCGCCACTCCCAAGCCAAGTCAGCACAATGGGCTGCGGTGGCTCCAAAGACGACTTGGAGGGTCAGAGAGGCGCTCCGACGCAAACGAGCGAAAAATCGAGTGGTGGTAGTGGCGGCGGTGAAGGAGCTGATGCGGTTGCCTCTGCCGTTCCCTCAGAACGCCCGCCTTCTGCCGTGGCTGATGCGCCAGCTTTGGGCATTGGCGCCGCCGCAACTTTTTCTGCCTCGGCCGAGCCAAAGCCACGTTCAAAAGTGGCCTCCAAGGAGGAAGCGAAGCAGCCACCGCCGATTTCTGCCTCCAAATCCAAACTGGGCTCCTCCATGGGCTCCAAGGCGGGCGGCTTTTCAGTGCTCTCCAGTGCCAGCGGCTCCAAAGTCGGTGGGCAGAGCACCCTTTCAGCGGCCAGCAGCACCGGCGGCAGCAGTTGCGCACAGTCTGCCATCTCGGGTGCTGGATCGAAGCTCACGCTCTCCCTGCCTTTCAACATAATCTAATGTACAATTGTTTAAATAAATGAACAGTGAAAACAGGACTGCGAGGGTGTCTGTATTTCACTTCGGGCATTGTTGGGGTAGTTACAACGGCTGCAACAACAAACTCAAATACCGAAAACAAAAAAAATATACTAACAAGTTCATTCCTGCCAGTATAGTGCACGCCATTAGACTAAGCAATGTCGGGCGTTTACCCTACCCGTGAGGCGGTGAGTGACAAAAATTAGAAATAGTTAGGTTTAAGAACCTCTGTGATTTTGGAACTACAAGTATTGTTCTCCCACTCTATTTAGAATTGCGTATTTTACTGTAGTAAGCTAGTTATTTTCTAGTTTTAGTTAAATAAACATTATCTATCAGCTCACGCTCTCTTTCTGCCTTCTAACAAAAAAATTGAATTGGTGACAATTTAATATGTTTCTTTTTGCAAGCGCCTTTTTTATGCTTTATTTTATTTTTCCTTTTTTGTTGCAATTATTGTTTTTCTTCTTAACGTTTCCTGAGTTGCCAACAACATCAAATATTTAAAATTTTTGCACATAAAAAATTTTAAGTGGAGTATAAACCCTACACAACATCTCTATAGCAGCCATTAAGCTCAGCAAAACAGCAATCTTTTCTACAAAATGATTGATAAAACAATCACATCGTTCTTAATGATTTCTCTCTTATACAGAATGAACGTCTTCTCAAAACTTTCCGCCGATTTTCCTGATCTGCCAATTCTGGCGTTTCTAAGTCAGATGAGTGCCAATGATCGACTGGCTGCTCACCAAGTCTGTCCAAGCTGGTTTCACCGAGCGAGAGAGGTGAACCAAACGATCCTGCCATCGCTGACCATTGTTGTGGGTGACTATACATCACCATTTGAGCCTATGGACGATTGCCTCAACTTAGAAACACTTCATGCAAAAAGCAGTGTAAAATTGCTCTACAGTTTGGAGAAGGATAATCCAAACGAAGTGAACACCCTTTTTTCGTTTTTTCCTCCGCCGCACCGTCACACGCCTTGGAACTGCCTCACCTTCAAGCACAACCAAATGACTGAAGAGACTGTCATGCAGATATTGGCCGCTTTTGCCGGCACTACAGAACTAACCCTTTTGATTGATTCGAACAATGGAGGTGAGCGTGCTAAAGCAAGCGATTACGCCGTCGCCTTTGCTCATCTGGTCACCCTGTTGACCACCAGTGAAAAGGAAAACGACTGGAGATGTCAGCTAACCTCCCTCCGAGTGGCCTTTATCAGACCAACAAACATCTTTCCAGGACCGGCCTTCTACAAAGCATTAAACGGATTGACGACTCTGGAGAGCTTGGATTTGTCTTACATCAAAGTGGAGAAAGAAGAGTTGTCCATTCTATGTCAACTGAAACAGATAAGCCTGAATCTTGATTTATACAGCAAAACATGCCACAAATCCCTTGTCGACTCTCTCGCAAAATACGCCCTAAAAAATGAGCACCTTACAGTGAACCTGGCACACAGCTATGATGTTATTCCGCTACTGCTGCTCAACACTACTGCTACTGATACTGCTGCTGCGGTTTCTGGTAACCAAGATAGCCCAAAATTGTCTAATAAAATCGTTCACATTGGTTTCATTGGAGTGAGCAGCTCCGACCAGGAAGAGCTCTACTGGCCACTGATTGACCTCGCACTCGCCGACTACCTTGACTTGATCATCGATGAGAATGGGCAAATGGTCGACCGACCTGGGGGATCACTCTATCCACTGCTCCGCCATGAGCGACCGCTCGCCTCGGTTCAGGCGCTGGATTTAGGCTTGTGCATGCTCTCTTCGCACGCTCAACTTCAATGGCTCAACCTTGGCGGTCTGCTGCCAAACGTAAAGGCAATCAGCCTTTCTATGGGCCCCTGCGTGGAGTGCTGCTATACGACGTTTCGGAAGATGTCACGACCAGCAATGAATGAAGGTGAAGTTCGGCGATTCACCGCCTGTCTGCGCTATTTGCTTGGTATTCTTGCACTCGATACTCGTCTACCTCATACGTCGATTACCTATGATTACAGTGAGGTGGTCGGCGCCGTTGAATATAAGAAGGTGCTTGTTGCTGGTGGTGAAGATAATCCACTGTACAATAAGTTTACTTAACTGACGTTTACTGCACTCACTGATTAAGTGTAGGTGCTGTACTTGCTGTGTTTGAGGTAATAAATTCAGTACTACGTATAGCGAAAGACGGGTAACAAGCTTTGCACGAGCATTCGTTCGGACCACCACGACAAGCGCGACCACCTGCACTAGGCCTCAATTAGCTTTGAGATCTTCGCCACCTAAGACCTGGCCGCGCTGCACCACCTTCTCCTCGATCGACTTGACCACCACCTTCGTCAACCTTCACCTGCAGCACGTTCAAACGTTGGTGGCGGAGGCTCATGCAGCGGCCAAGGCGGGAGGACTTCTGCTCCTCCGACCAATCTGGTACCTGACGCCCAACGACACGAAGACCTACTCGGTTGGAGACCAGTTTTCCGTCGGCAACGACATCATCGTGGCGCCCGTGGTGACGCCCGGCGCCAAAAAGCGCTCAGTCTACCTGACCGTTGGAACGTGGGTCGACCAGCACGGCAAAAGCTACACCGGTCCGGCAAAGTTTAAAGTGCTGGCGCCGCTTGAGGAACTGCCCTATTTTTAAAAAAGGTTTAAGATTTTTTTAAAGAAACTTGTTGATATTAAAAATAAAATTGTTTGTATTAACAAACAAAATACTTGTTAGTTAAAAAAACAAAATTAGTCACAAAATACAAAATTAGTCACAAAATACAAACTGATTGAACTACAGCAAAAAAAGTACAAGTAAAAAGAGGAAATTACAAGCAACCAATTATTTTCACTATTGCAAGATATAAAGTGATGACTAATTAAATGTCATATATGCTAAAATACGGTTTTTATTGCTCAAAAGCACCGTTATTGAAACACTGTCATTTTTTCCAGTTAATAGCCCATTACACCTGTGCTTAGTTGCATTGTTTTGCGTTTTTGTCTAGCAAAAGTAATAAAACAATCTATTAGATTTTTGTATTGTCATTTTTGCTATTCATTTAATTAGGTATAAAACTGAGCAAAAACCTAAAAAACTATTGTATTTTTTGTTTCAAATGCCTTCTAAAATGTACTTTATTAAAGTGCTTATTCTAGTGACATATGTTTTGTACATTTGCAAATGTGATAACAATGATTACAACAACAACATTCTGATTAGTTGCAACATTAGACAAAGTGAACAAATTGGCTTTTGTGATAAATTGATTAATTTGACCAAAATTGATAGCAACCCTTCAAAGAAGACCTGCAAAACGGCCAAATCATATCAGCAGTGCATGAGTAAAGTAGTTAAAAAGAAAAAATTTAATTCAGATGACAATGGCTGTCGAGAGTACATGAAACTGGTCATTGATGAGTACAAAGAAAAGTATGAACGGTACTGCAAAAGAAAAGATGAAGACGACGACGACGACGACGATCAAAACCAGGACGACAACAATAATGATGATAAAAATAAAGATAAAGACAAAGATGATGAAGATCAGAATAAAGACAGCAAAGGGGAGGCAAATCAGAGTAAAAACGTTTGTTTGAGTTTATTTTTTTGTTTGCTATTATTGCAAAACGTGTTGTTGGTTTAAAAATATGCACTTTGTCAACATCAAAAATAAAAAGGTGATTTGATTTATGGTAATGCTCTTGTTAGATTTCTCTTTCAGCATGACAGCGTTTCACCTGACACTTTTTTAAAAACACTCTCTTCTGTGGAATGCGCACTGTAATGCCTGTTTTTTCCGGCCAATACCTATTGTGTTGTGTTGTGTTGTGTTGAAGTGCATTTCTCTTTTGCTCCCTTAATGTCATTGTCATCATCATAATTATAATCTATTTTTAATTGTTCTTTCTCTTTTCGTTAGTGCTTACAGGCTTAGTCATTTGTTAAGCAGCTAAACTGAACAACAATTGCTGCTGTCAAGTTATAAAACTGGCCAGTCATCATTAAGTGCTTGATGGTAGTTTAGTGATAATGTGATTTTATTTGATTTGTTGAAAACTTTGTGGAAAAAACACAAAGCAAATGAGTGTTGGTATAAATTGTGCACCGGTTAATAGTTTTATTTTTTGCAGCAATAAAGTTTTACAATTTTAAAATCATTGTTGATTCTACAATAAAAAAACCTTTTGACATCATCTTAAACTTATTACTTGTGCAAAAAATGGACATTTTCAAATCTGTTTTCAGAGTCAATCATTTTACGTTTGCTCACTTTTACTTTCTAATGCTGTTCTCCATTTTACTACTCCTTAAAACCAGTTCTTCTGTCTACTCTCAGTAGAGTACTGAGCCATCTCGGGCGGACTGTGCCGCTCGTGAGGCGCAAATAGTGGGCGCCTGCAACGGCAGCAAACCAACCACTGAGCTGATCGTCGACAACTCCCGAGCCAACTGCTGCCAGGAAAAGGCCTGAAGAAGTTGGTGGCAACCGGTGTGCAGTGTGAGATGTTTATTTAAGACCGCATTGACGAGTACGATGAGATACTGGACAAGTACGACTGTGATGACGTCAAGAATTGCTGAAGAGAAAGATTGTTAAAGATTTGTGTGAAAAACCGAAAAAAGACTGGGTGAAAATTACTTTATTTTTACATTTATTTATCGTGTACATAAACATGTTAAAATGATACTTTATAAAAAATAAAAAGGAAAACCACCTATTCACTATTCACCTTTTATTACTATGGAAAAGCTATGTAATCAATTAAATGCCAAATGAACCAAAAATGAGCAGTTTCAGTAATGAGCGAGGAAAATGCACAACAATGCACTACAGCGGAGGTGTTCGCTTTCCACCTTTGCCACGCTTTTGTCTAGTGAACACCATTGCCTGCTCCAGTGGTCCCTCTTCAGAGGCGTGCACAGTGAAGTTGATCAGCGGGTCCAGCTTATGGCGGTCATCAGCGTCGGCCACCACCTCGGTCAGCTTTGGTCGGTTTCTACTAGAAGAGGCGGAGAAGGGCGCCATAAGGCGGCGAACGCACTGCTCCGCCTGGTCGGCGTTTTGCGGCGGCAGTCCCGGGCGCCACTCGCAACTGCTGCACCGGCCAAAGGACAGGCTGATGAAGAGCTGCTGGACGGCGGGGAAGACCACCTCAAAGCGGAGTTCCTCGAGGAAACGGTGCTCGAAGGGCGTCTCCTCGTCGTTTCCGTAGAGTACCAGCTCCAGGCGGGTAACAGAGGACAGCGATGGCGGCTGCTGCCTGTCCGCATTGCTGTACACTGGACGCCCTCTTTCGGCGTCCGCTCGAGGCAGGCTGCTTTCCAGGGAAATGTCAAAGAGGTGCGGCAGTTTGGTGAGCTGCACGAAAATGGCGCCCATCGAATGGCGCTCGTTGAGGAGATGGACTGCGCGCAGGTTGACAAAGGCGTCGGCAAAGTCGTTGATGGTGAAGAGACTGACCGGTTTGAAGGAGACGCTGCTGAAGAGGTGAAAGTGGGCGGCCACGGTGAACAGCGGCTCTTTTCTTCCTGCAAAAGGAGTGTAGTCGTACGCCTGCATGTTGATGGCCATCAGCTGCGGGCTGTTCACTTGATGACTTCGCCGCATTCGAGCCTTTAGGCTTTCTATCCAGTGTTCGGCCTGTTGAGTGGACGCCTGCTGGAAGAAAAAGTCAAAGGTGCGGAAGGCGGTGCTGGCAAAAAGGCGTGGCAGGTTGAAGGGCGGCACGGTGAGGCAGTTGGCGTAGTCGAAAAGGGAGAGGCGCTCCAGGTGGGGAAGGCCGTCAATGGCCTCCAACAGCGGAATAAGTACTGCGTGGAAGGGGGCGTTGGGCAGGTTGAAGACGATCTGCAGGGTGGTCAGCGAGGGGGCGTAGGCTGTCATCAGTTGTGGGAGGTGCTCAAGGTAGCGGACGTTTTCGGTGGGGTCGCTCACGACGATGGCCAGCGTCTTCAGGCGGGGAAAGATGTCCCCAGAGAGGAAGATGATCAGCGGCTCGCTCAGGTACTCGGCGGTGAGCGAGTGAAAGCTGCTGAGAGCATTGACCAGCAATCGATTGTCGGCGTGCCTCGACTTCACACTGCTGGCAATCTCCGACCACTGATTTTCGCGTCCGAGCTGAAGTGTGAGTGTTTCGTTGTTTTTGCAGACGTGCTCTACAGCAGCTTTCCACTGGCTGTTCACCTGACGTAGGGAAAGAAGTTGCTGCTCCAATGGAACTTGCTCCAGCAGCCGGAGAAGACAGTCAAAGTTTAGGTCAGCTAGTTTT
>JAALOO010000845.1_pt3 | contig 12463 bp, 16 predicted proteins | sample 7257641 | NCBI WGS metagenome assembly JAALOO01 (sample SAMN14085613, study PRJNA598686) | mite metagenome | biome: ENVO:01001000; feature: ENVO:01001002; material: ENVO:01001226; isolation source: single female mite from University of Michigan culture on fish food culture... ... | reverse complement strand
AAAAAGCAAAAAGTGAATTGCGAATTCAGTGAATCGAACACTGGGCCTTTAGATCTTCAGTCTAACGCTCTCCCAACTGAGCTAAATTCGCACTTCTTGTAGAGTATTGCCGGGTAGACACATTTAAGGAAAAACCAGTTTCGCTGAATAGCTGGCTTTACTGCGCCAATATATCACACAAGATAACACATGTCACAAATATTTTCTCAACAACCAACCAAAATAATGAAATAAAAACGCTCTAAACGACTCTAACTCTTTACTTCATCGAAATTGTGCAAGTGCCTGCCGAATTTTGCTGAACGAAAGATGTCTATCCGTAACCCATAGAAATACACGTGCAGTGAAGCCAACATTTCAGAAAGTATGCTCTCAGTTGGGAAAAAGAAGCGAAGGGCGTACTAGATTTGTTTGTGAAGGGAAACCCTTCTTTTGAAACCCAAAAAATCAACTCACTAACCGCTAAACAAACCTAGGTATTCCTTATCAGCGCGCCATCACCGGACCACCAGCTGCTGCCAGTACGTCTTCTACGAATCGTCTATGGCTTTTGTTTTTCTGCTGCCCATTCTTCGCCTACGTCTGTCGTCGGCTCGTCGGCGAACGCAGTCTCTTCATCGTCTTCTTCTAACACTTTGGGAGTTCATTCACTTTGATTGAGATTTAAGCGACGACGACGATACGACTCATTGGACGAAGACTACCAATTTCAGGACACACACCCATCCCAACACCCGCTCACCTTTGACGTCGTCGTCGACTTCTGGCCCCCAGCTGATGTCGACCGCCTTTCAGCTGCTGCTGCACTACCTGACGCAACTGGCCAGCCTCTTCTGGAGCCCCTTGAATCGCCTCTTTCTGATGGAAAACCAGCCACCGAACTCGCCCACCTTTGACGCTCAAGCTGACGGTGCCGGCAACTGCAGTCCCAATCTGCCTCAGGACAGCGAAGCGGCCGCTTTGAACTTTGATGGTAAGCGGTGCTTTCAGTGTTTTGTTTATCTTATTATCAAAGACTAACATAATTGTTTCTACTTTCTAGATATCGAGAACACTGAGCCCCTTTACAATCACCAGATGATTCTGGACGGCACGGCCAAGATTGAGCATGATATTATTGCCAACTACCCTCTCGTCTCTGAGACCATTATCGTTGATGCTCTTCACGACGACTACGCCGAGGAGGATGATATCTACCAGCAGAAAGTTGAGGTAATCTTTCCCTTACACGCCACTGTTTTATTTCAAATTTAACTTTTCATTTACTTCCGCCAGGATCTTAAGACCAACTACAGCTTCATTCGGAAAACTCGCCCTGATGGCAACTGCTTTTACCGAGCTTTCATCTTCAGCTACTTCGAGTCGTTGTTCAATGACGAGAATGAACAGAAACGGTTTTCAGAAATCTGTAAAGAGACCCGTCGTGGAATCGAAGAAGTGCTGGGTTTTCCTGATTTTACTATTGACGAATTTTATGAATATGTAAGTGGGTGTAATTGAAGTTCTACTTCTTGAGATTTAATATGAGATTATTTTGCGCCCCCAGTTTAGAGACATCACCACAGGGATTCTTGAAAAGCGAATCACTACAGCCACTGAGCTGCTGAATGAACTCGATCAGCCGGCCGTGTACGACAACATTGTCGTCTACTTGCGTCTTATGACATCGTACTACCTGCAGAAAGAGTCAGACTTCTTCACCAATTTCATCGAGGGAAGCGGCAGCATTGGTGACTTTTGCAAACGCGAAGTGGAACCAATGTACAAGGAGAGTGATCACATTCACATCATCGCGCTGAGCTCAGTGTTCAATGTGACGGTTCGCGTCGTGTACATGGTATGCCAGCGCTTGACATCTTTTCAATGATTTTTTGCTAATTCTTCGTCCCTTTCTTCCTCGAACAGGACCGCGGTGCTGGTGGCAAGGTCAACGAGCACGATTTTAACCCCCTCCATGCTGAAGGGCCGCCAGCAGAGCCGCGCATTCACATGCTCTACCGACCCGGCCACTACGATGTTCTCTACGTTCGATCAAAAGCCGGGCAAGGTTTTGAATCTCTCTCACCGGGCGCCGTCTTGGCTGCCGCTGACGCCGGCTCTCAGTCGCCAGCGGCTCACCAGAATGGCTGCTCATCATCGTCTCCACTGTCTCCTGCTTCTCTCCCCGCTGCCGCCGCCTCTTCACCGGCGCCCCATCAGCAGCTATCCGCCACCTGTCCTTCACCTGCTCATCCAGGCCACAACTCAGAGCCCGACTCTTCATCGAATGGTCAGGCCGATGGCGAACTGGCAGTAGTTGGCAGTCCGAAGCCTGTCGCCTCTCCTTTGCCGCCCCCTACCTCCAGCGATGCAAACTCTACCCAGCCGGACCTGTGATTGTGTTCCTTCCCTTCCCTTCACCTCCTTTCTCTCTTTTCTCTCCATTCACACTGTGTGTCACACTACAACTAGCTCTGAAACTAACTGAAAAGAATATACTGTATTTTACACTCCAATTTTAAAACTATTAAAAACACGCACGAGTACATTGGTTCAACTGGGACGATTTACAGTCTGAATGGGAGATTCAGAGTACAATATTGAAGTCAATAGGGAAACAATTGGCGCTTAGCTGTTTGTGAGCGTGTGTTTGCAAAATGAGCATGCATTCCTTCTAAGTACTGGAAAAAACTGCTGATTAGGACACAGTGTGACAGTGCAGGCTTCTCAATATCTGTTCCACAATTATTTACTATCTACAGGTCGTTGCTCAGCAGCATACCTCAAAATCCTCCCCTCTGATCCTATCAATCTGTCACCATATCTTAACAACTTTGTAGCCACCTCACCTAACGCAACTAAAACGTCATTTTCCCAATTTATTTTGTCAAAGTTGTACCTGGATGCTGTTTACACCAAACCTTATAATTTTTTACAGTTTTTTAGACCTCAACATCTGTTCCATTTAATTGACTACAAGTGCTAACCAAGAATGCCCAACAAACGAAAAAGGAAGCCCAAGAAAGGGTCGGGCAGTAAGGCGAGTGCTTTTTTCAAAGCCAGCCGAGCCTGGCACCAGGTAGCTGGGAAAAACTACAAACTCGTATTCAATGATCTAACTACAGCGGTCGGACTTATGGACATGACTTCTAGTGCCACTCAGGTGATGAGGGCACAAAAGAATTTATCAAAAGCTAGCAGTTTTCTGGCAAAAGCTAGAGCGGCCAACAATGTCAAGAATATTAGTAAAGGAACAAAGTGGCTAAGTAGAGCAGAGAAAGCAGTAAATAATGCCAAAGTTGCCACACCCAAGGGCAGTTATGTGTTTCGTTTAGATCGAGCCCATCCTGGTCATCCGTACAACCACATCAACATCAACCCTGACATGATAAACGTTGGCAAGGCTGCTGGCGATGCCAAATTTGTCGATCCGCATCTGGCGCTTCCTCCCGGTGGTCTGGAGGTCAGTAGTTAAATACTAGTGTTCCATTTTGTCTCTGTCTAAACTATTTGATAACAGGCTGGAACGAGCATCGCCCAGTATGGCTCTAAAGTACTCGATTTTGTGAACAAGTGGGCAGTTCCGGTGGCAGTTACCATTGATTTAGTGCGAACCGGGTACTCAGCTAAGAATGATTACAGCAAGGGCACCACACGAAACACTGTGAACACTGTGGCAAACATAGCCGGTGGCTGGGCGGGAGGTTATGGCGGAGCGATGGGCGGTGCCGCACTGGGAACTGCAATTTTCCCCGGCATAGGCACAATTGTCGGAGGCATATGCGGTGCTGTGGGCGGTAGCTTTGGTGCTGCCGAACTGGGCAGTGCTATTGTCGATAAGGTGGGAGACAAATATGAGTACGACATTAAGATGAAGAAGTGCAGCGTTTGTGGCCAGGAATTCAAAGCTCGTGTCTATCTTGGAGAGGACAAGTGTGATGACTGTCGTCAAGACTCTACTGAAGAGACTGGGAACAAGTTGCCGCAAAAGCCTCGCAAGTTAAGATTTCGCAATAAGAAAATACTTGCAGGAAAAAAATTTCGCAACACAGAACTGTCAGAAACTTGTAAAGAGCCTAACGATACTGAGTTGAAGAAGTGCATCGTCTGTGTCATGGAGTTCAAAGCCCTTGTTCATCTTAACGTAGACAAGTGTGACGAGTGCAAAAAGAAAGATTATACAATTTGATAATTACAAATTAAACAGTTTTTATGTTTTAAAATAATTTCAAAATTCCGTTTGCCGCTAAAGATTTGCTCGTCATCTACGACTGCTTCATTTCTTGTTTTGATTTGGCGGCAAAAACATCGTCTGTTTTTGTTTTTGCTTGCAAACTCTTCCGATCTTCTTTCTGGTCATCTTCATTATCCTTTCCTGCCAAATATGGCCACCACGGGCACCACCACCACCACCAAGGTGATCAACACCAACCGCTCTGAGCTGTCCCGCCGCCTGGCCCTAAGCGGCCTTCAGATCCGCTCCAACGCACTGACGCTTTTCGAAGCGGAGCTAGGCCACGGCGTGCCGCCCTATCAGTCGGTGGACGACTTTATCGGCCAGCTGACGGACATTCTCCTCACCAAGATCTCCACCGAGTCGATGGTCATCGGACCGGAGCTGGCGACGCAGGCGGTGGAGGCGTTGCGCGAACACCGCCGCCTGGCCGTCTCCTCCAGCCAGCTGGCCGACAGCGCCGAGTGGATTGTGATCAAGAACGTGGTCGAGTCGGCGGCTGGCACGAGGACGACGGCGAAGGCCTTTGCCGGCCACTACAACCAACTGCTGGCGGCGCTGAAGCGTCTGCCTGCCATCGAGAGCGGCCAGTTCAGACTGACGGCCATCGACGAACTGAACACCTACGACAGCTCGGTGGAGTTGCCGTGCATCGTTTACGCGCTGCTGCGCAAGGACCCCTCTCGTATCTCGGAGTACCTGCTAGAGGACCCCACCGGGAAGGTGCCGGTGGCCTTCAGCCGCGAGGCGACCACCTACCGCGAGTGGGCCACCTTCGAGAATGGCATCTACCTGGTGGAGGGCGTCTACGATGCGGTCAGAGATGCGGTGCTCGTCAAATCGATCGGCCTGCCGCCGCCCATCGCCTCGATGTTGCCAGAGTCGGCCTCAGAGGAGGAACAGCAGTCGAGCAACAGCAGCAGAGGTGAGTCAATGGTGGTGGTGATTGCGGACATTCACCTGGACAATGCGCGGACGATTGAGGCGCTGAAGTACCTCTTTGCCGGCTACTGCAAACTCGACCAGGTGCCCGAGGTCTTTGTGCTGATGGGCGACTTCACCGAGAGCCGGGTGGATAGTTTTACTTTGAAAGGTACGTTTTGCTGTTCAGTTAGTAGTACAAACATCTCCTAATACAATACCGCTTTCCAACTTTAGATCACATGAAAAACCTCGTCCGTCTGTGTGGCTCCTTTCGTCGTCTGGCAAACCAGTCTCGTTTTGTCTTTGTTCCAGGACCGAATGATCTGCTGTGCGAGGAGGCTGATCAAACTAGTCATCATCGAGAGTCTGAAGCGCCCGTCAGGTAGGATTTTTGAGAGTAATCCAAACGTGTTCTAATTGCCCTTCTTTTGCAGCCACCCCTTCACCGCCGAGCACTTTCCCACGACGTCCACTCGGCTGGCGCACTTCTACCTCGCCTCGAATCCCTTTCACCTGCAGCTGCAAGGTCGCAATCTGACGCTGTACAGCGCCCCACTGGTCGCCCACTCCACGCGGTCGGTGATTCACTCGCCGGTGGAGGAGAAGGCGAAGCTGCTCTCTGCTCGCCACTGCGAGGACTACCTCGCCTCCTACGGCCGCCTCCTGGTCAGCTGTGCCCACCTGCAGGCTGGCCAGTCGCGCAACTACCCCGGACCGCTGTCGCTCTTTCCCCGCATCGCCGACTGTGTCTTGCTGGCCGATGGGGGTGAAAGCAATCACCGAAAAGGCGGCGACACCTTCAACCAGGTGGCCCTCTACGACGGTGCACTGCAACTGGCGACGATGGGCAGCTTCTCCCGAGGTGGCGGACAGTTTGCCGTGTACTACGTGGCGACGAACACACTCGAAGAGTCGGCAGTGTCGCTGTGAAAAGGAGCGTTTGGTGCTCTGTTGGAGCTATCAAGTGCGTGTAAATACTACTTCAAGATATGTGTGTGTGTGCCTGTCTCCGTATTAAAGCTGTGTGATCGTTGAACCACACAGCACTGCTGTTTGTGGCAAAAGCAAAAGCTCAATTTGACAGATGCAGCAGCCACTCTTCCTCTGCATGTCATTTCGACCACTTGCTGGCCGAGTGATAAAGTGAGGATCACACACACACTTCAACATTCGAATCGCAGTCAGCTGCCAAGCAGTGTTCACTCATATAATTTCCATCACCATATCATTACTCTACCATAGCATCGACTGATGCGTCCACTTGGTAGTGCCAGCCTGGAAGCTACAAATCACCGAGCCGCCTTCAAGGCCGCCAATGACGAGGGAGCGATAAGCAGGCAGGCAGACAGGCAAACACGCGGGGAAGACTCGGTGACAGTGGTGCTAGTGCTGATCATTGAAAGCTAACACATCTGAGGGTCTGCTATTTTTATCGGCAATAACTGAGAGAGGCAGACACTTTCTGACAGCGGCAGCAGCAGTGGATGTGGCTCTGTTTTCAGCAGACAAGTGAGACAAAGTGTGCACAGGGGAAACAGCTCAGACACAAACAGACTGCAGCATTCTTCCTCAGCAGTGCCTCCCAAGCACTACTACTCTGCACTACTGCAGTGGTCTCTCTGTTTTTCTTCTGGATCAGTCCGTGTCGCACTCAGTGAAGTGTCACCGGGTGACAGTGCTTTTTCCAAATAAACTATTCGAATCATTATCATTTGCCCACAATGCATCATCCCCTTCGACGGACGACCGTTTCGAGGCTTCCGGCGGTGATCTTGCAGCGAAAGCTAGCCACAAGCAGCAGCAGCAGCAAACAGCCACCGGAGCTGCCGCCGTGCGATTTTGTGCCCGACCTGGCCGAGTCGAAGCTGGGCAAGTTTGAGATTGAGCGCATTCACAAGCTGAATCTCAATCCCAGTCTGAAGCCGTACTACAGCGAGCCGCTGCTGATCACCCAGGGCCACCGGCAGTATGTCTGGGACAACAAGAAGCGGCGGTATTTGGGTAAGGCTTAACTGAATAGTCCCCTTTCATTTTGGAAAAACTAACTCAACACTTCCCCCAATTCCAGACATGTTCGGTGGCATTGTCACCACTTCCGTCGGCCACTCGCACCCAACTCTGCTGGAGACGATCAGCCGCCAGTCGCGGAAGCTGTGGCACGTTTCATCTGTCTATCTGAACGAGGAGGTGCACGAATACGCTGCCAAGTTGGCGAACCACTTTCCCGAGCCGCTGAACAATGTCATTTTCTGCAACTCCGGCTCGGAGGCGAATGACATTGCCCTGTTGATGGCCCGCTCCTTCACGGGCGCCTTTGACGTGGTGGCCCTGCGTAACGCCTACCACGGATGCAGCACCTCGACGATGCCGCTTTGTGGAGTGGGCGTCTGGAAGTTTCCCGTGCCGCTCAACTTTGGCTTCACTCATACTGCCTGTCCTGATCCCTATCGAGGACGGGTCGGTGGGCGGTTTTGTCGAGACTCACCCGTACAGACGAACCGAAGTTGTGATTGTAAGGAAGGAGGTGGTTGTGCGGCGGCAGAGTACTACGCAGAGGAGCTGGAGGAGGTGCTCAGCTCGACGCTGCCCAAGCGAATTGCCGGCTTCTTTGCGGAGAGTATTCAGGGTAGGTGCTTTTCAAGATAAAATTAATTTTGACAACGGTTTAATAATCTCTCATTTTCAGGCGTCGGCGGCACCGTCCAGTACCCAAAGGGCTTCCTGCAGCGCGCCTACGAGCTGGTGAAGGCCCGTGGCGGTCTCTTCATCAGCGACGAGGTACAAACCGGTTTCGGGAGGACCGGGGAGCACTTCTGGGGTTTTCAGGGCCACGGCATCGTCCCAGACATTGTGACCATGGCAAAGGGCATCGGCAATGGCTTTCCGCTGGCCGCCGTCATCACCACACAGTCGGTGGCGAGCTCGCTGACGCGGGCGATGCACTTCAACACCTTTGGCGGCAATCCGCTCTCCTCGGCGGTGGGCTCCGCCGTGCTCGATATCATCGAGGCGGAGAAGCTGCAGGAGAACTCGTTGCGAGTGGGAACGCTGTTGCTGCGGAAGCTCGCTGAACTGCGAGACGGTCGTTTCTCTGACATTGTCGGCGACGTTCGCGGAAAGGGACTGATGATTGGTCTGGAGTTGATGGTCAGCAAGGAGCGGAATCACCGGACGGCAGTGCCGATGCCCGTCGAGCAAGTGAACGGCATCTTCGAGGACTGCCGCTCCATGGGACTGATCATCGGCAAGGGCGGTCCCAGCGGAAATGTCTTTCGCATCAAACCGCCGATGTGCATCACCGAGGCGGACGTCACCTTCACCGTTGACGTGCTGAAGGTCGCCTTTGAGCGACATTATGAACGGCTGGCTAGGTCTAGCCAAAAGTGAAGTGAACTGTGCCAAACAAATGAACAGATGTGCCACCCCTTTTTTACCTTTTCTCTCTGAAAATACAAATTGCAAAAAAATGATTGATATCACTCTGATTTTATTGCTGTATCATTTGGTGTGTTTGTTTGAACATTAGATTAGGTGCATTTCTTTACTGGTTCTTGGTGCAGACGTGCTTGGCGGCGTCGCAGTGCAGACCCTCCACGCAGAGAGTGTGATGGGGAACGCCCAGCAGGTGCTGGCAGTGCTCGCCCTCCTTGGCCAGCTTGACGCACTGGAGTTTGGTAACGAGAAAGGTTAGTTTTAAACGATTTTAAAGTTTAGAGCAGACAACTTACCATACTGCAGCATCCGCAGAAGCCAGCGTGCTCAACCAGTTGATAGCCGGTGCCCTTGGCGGCGCACTCCTCTGCCTTCATCTGGGCGCATCGGACGCGGGAGCAGATGTTCGGCTCGCAGACGACGGCCATTGTCGCGGTGACGGCCATCAGGGTAAAGAGGAGGACGAGGAAGGTGCGCATGGTGATTTGGTTTGCTGTTGGGGTTAGCTTTGGCTTTGGTTTGCAGTTATTAGCGAAGATGGCTTGTGATGCCTTTCACCTGGCACCAGTCGGTCTTTATATACCACCACCAACTCAGCCACCACCTGTTGATGCTGTTGGACTCTGACATCTTGCTAAACATTATCCAATGTTACCACACACACTGGTGGCGATTTTTCAGCGCTGGAGTGCCACCCAAGTGAAGGTACAGGTAATGTGGGAGGTATGTTAGAGAAAGTGAGAGCTAATTGAGGCTCACTCAAGTGCCTGATTACCTTAAAGTACTAACTCTGTTTTGAGCTGATTGTACAACACTTAAAGATTGTGTAAAGGGACGATCAGTGATCCAGTCCATCAGTGATCCTCTGCTACTACTATTAGATATACTTCTTTGTAATCGGCAAGTAGTCAGCAGATCACCATCAAATAATAACAGTAAAAATGATGGCGCCAACCAACAACTAGGTTAGGCGCCTGACTGGAAGCAGTGTGTTCCGAGTGCAGCTTCACACTGCCTGCAGCCACCACCACCACACTGTGGAGGTGCAGTGAGGGGATGCAGAGCAGCTGAGGTGAGCTGATCGATGGCTCGGAAGGGAGAGAGTAGAGAGAGTCAGAGTGAGACAGAGAGACCTGAGTGAGCTGGATGAGAAACTGCAGAGAGACTTAGACTGAGTGCCGTCCTCCAGCGGGGCAGCAGCAGCCGCCGCCGAAGGGAAACACTTCAGCAGTCACAGTGAGCACACATACGACAGAGGCACACACAACAACACTGGCACACTGGTATGAAGTTGGCGGTGCTGAGTGGTAGTGGTGATGGGAATGGTGGTGGTCGTGGTCGTGGTCGGCCAGTGGCAGGGGCATTGTGAGAGAGGGGTTCCCGCAGAGGCCGCCAACCAGCGATCCAACCAGCCATCCAAAGCAGCCAGCCAACCGACACAGCAGACAGGCCAACGCTCAAACGCACACCACGCACGCACGCACGCACAGGAGAAGGCATCGGTGGTGCTGGCCAGCTGGCAGCAGGCAGAGACGCGAATTGTGGATGAGGCTGTTGGCCACCCGAACAGGGGCGGCGGTGGAGGGCACTGCGCGGGGCGGCGCCGTCCACCACTGCCGTCTGTCGGGGGCCTGTGAGCTCAGACCGAGCGACAGGCACACACACACACACTGGTGGTGGTGGTGTGTGTCCGGCTACGGGAGCAAGTGGGTAACAGTGTGAAACGGTGATCTGAATGGTAATCTATCGCTATGGATAGCAGGATAGAGAGCAGAGGCACCACCACAGGAGTGGTGGCTCGCTCGCAGATGCAGATGCAGGCACTGTGTGTGCTGCTGAACAGCTGGGCCCAGCTGAGCAAGGCACAACAACACAAATGGGTGCCGCACTGATCGCATGTCATCTGTGCGTGTGCGTTCGAGAGGACGACACTGTGAGCGTGGTGGGTGTGGCGGTGATGGCGGTGAAGGCTTCACAGCACTGCGACCAGCCAGCCACCAGCAGCACAGGTCGCCACGAACAGCAACGATCGGTGGTGGTGGTGTGGTGAGAGGGGAGAGAGAGTGGTATGTTCGTCGCCACGGAGGGCGGATAACACATGTGGTATGTGGGTGGACGGCAGGGCGGCTGGGGTGTCAAGTCCAGGGGCCCGGTGTGTTCGCCGGTCCAGGCACTAACAGAACGCAGACACTTTCGCACACTGTGCTCGCAGGGAAATAGAACTCTGGTGCATCGGGTGCAGAACGGTGTAGTGAACTGTGCTTCCAATGAGTAGCGCGTGGCGAGATCCTTATATACCCCGGCTAGGTGGTGGATGCATCCGCTACAGGCGATAGGGGGCCAGAGGATGGAACTGATTTCGAATAGGAAAGTTCGAATTGGGGGCGCTGCTGACCATAGTCAGGCTGTTGGAAGGTGCAGCCGTGCCCTTACAATAAAAGAATGCTATCTCTCTGGCGATAGTGATGAAACGGAAGATAGCTGCATTCAGAAGAGTGCTCTACGTTCTTATCACCACAACTGAAGCTGATCATCTTCAGCCGAGATGCGGCTAATGCGAGATAATAATTCGATAAAGCTGACCACCTTATGTCTTCTGCGTATGGGCCGCACAGTGAAAAACGTGTTTTTGTTTTGGATTTTTTGGTTCAGTTTTTGATTTTAGCATTTTTTTCAATATGAGTGACTCTGAAGAGTACGCCTTTTCTGGGGAAGAAGATGAAGTTGAAATGGGGGAGGACGAAGTGGAAGAGGAAGCTGAAGAGCAGTCTGACGATGATGAATCAATTAGAAATGGTAAGTTAAGCTGGATGGTTTTATGTATTCAAAAGGTGGTAATTTGTTGACTTGTTGCAGACCTTGCACAGACGACATTTGAAGATCTTTTGGCGATGCGCGATAAACTAGGCACCAAGGTGTACCGGGACAGTGTGCTGAAGAAGTTGAGCGGTAGTGGTGCAGCTGGTGGTGAACAACCAACTTCAAACAACAAGGACAAACAAGCAAGCAGACAAGCATCAAAGCCCAAATCAGCCAAATCGATATCGGCACCGAAACCGAAAAGCCAGCCCATTGTGGCCAACTCAAAGCGGCTTGAAACGAAGCACAACTTTGCCATTCTGCCAGTTCCATCCCTCGCTACCAAAGCAAAGACTTTTCGTGATCCTCGCTTCGAGTCCACCTCGGGCACCTTTCAGGCGGACAAGTTTGAGGACAACTACCGCTTTTTGAGCTCGATGAAGAAGCGCGAACTGGAGGTGCTACAGAAAAGGCTGAAGCGCACAAAGTCGCCCGAGGAGAAGGCCAAGCTGACCAGGTCGATGAACATCCTTCGGGCGCAGTTGAGGGCGGAAACGCAGAAGGATAAGGCGAGAGAGGTGGAGAAGAGCGTCAAGACGGTGATTGCCAAAGACCTGGCGCCTCTTCACAGTGCACCTCGTTCTCCTTTTCCACCTCCTCCTCCACCGTCTTCATCTGCTGATTCGAAACTTTCTCCACAAAAACCAAAAGCCCCACAAAAGCCAAAAGTATTTGTCAACAAAGGTAAACAGATTTTGTAGTACATAAACAGTAGTTAATGTTTGATTGCCCCATTTCCTACAGCCGTCGTCAAGCGAGCCCAGCTGGTGGCCAAGTTCAAGGACCTGAAGAAGCGAGGGCGGCTGGACAAGTACATTGAGCGGAAACGCAAGAAGAACGCCGGAAAGGAGCGCAAGTACTTTGAGCAGCGAATTTAGGAGTAAATGTGATGTGAACCAAAAAGTTGTTTTGATTCTCTTATGTACAAATATAATAGAAAAAGAGATTTATACACTGCAGGCGTTCCGAAAAACGGTGCAGATACCACAGTAGGAAACGGAGATGCAGGAAACAGTTACAGAAAGTTGAGAGAGA
>JAALOO010001959.1_pt1 | contig 12467 bp, 8 predicted proteins | sample 7257641 | NCBI WGS metagenome assembly JAALOO01 (sample SAMN14085613, study PRJNA598686) | mite metagenome | biome: ENVO:01001000; feature: ENVO:01001002; material: ENVO:01001226; isolation source: single female mite from University of Michigan culture on fish food culture... ... | reverse complement strand
CCTACACACACTGCAGTGAACTCCTGTGATGCTACCGGAGATGATGGTGAACTTCTGCCTTTCCTACTCCGGTACACCCTTCTTACTCGTAGTGTTTAGTTTAGAATGATTGTTCAACTACAATATCAGCTCTCACTCACTCACTCACTCTGGTTGTCCCTCACTTTCCAAAGCAAACACTTTTGCTTTCACTGTCCTTGACTGCTTTAGCGCACACCTACTTCTCCAGTTTATTTTCGCTGTACATAGGCATAATATCAGCACCACTCACACCTACACCCTTTTTCCACTGTTGTCATCATACTTCATATCCAACTTCCAGCCCTAGCCAATTGCACGCACAATCAAACAAAGCATTCCACAACATGCACAACTTAGAACTGTAGAATCATTCCACTTCACTTCACTCCACTGCACTCTCACGTGATAGCACAAATTTGATATCTCGAGCCTGCAAAATCTCATTGCACTTACTTAATCTTTTTTCTCTCAAATTTTATCTCTCATTTTGCACACACCCCACACCTACCACAACACTATCATCTCCAATGTTATTACTTCCTTTCTTTTTTGTTGTTATTTTCACTTCTTTCTCCACTCATTCCTCTTTCTCTCAACGCATTCCTTTGTTACGCACACAAAACACGCTGATTCTTTCACATTTTCACACACCCTTCTTCATTCCTTCATAATCTCGTCTTTTATCTCTTCGCTTTTCTCTGTCCAATTATCGAATTTGCTCACCAAAAACAACACAGCTGACCACTTTCTCAGTGTCAACCTGTCGGCACTGAATTCTACTTCTACTTCACACGAATGCGCATCGAACCAGCAACAATTGCTAGTTTGTCCCTTTCTCTCTCTCAAATTGTAACTACTTCTCAAATTCTTTCTCTCTCTCTCTCACTTCCTTGTAAAAAGATACTATTACTGCTTAAAAGTTTTTGATACAATTTACATCTCCATTCTTAAATAAATAAAAGTCATGTAATAAAAAGAAGAAACTTATGTCTATTGCAATTCCTTACAGTCGTTCAGTGGTCAAAGACAAAGCGTGAATGTGAATGTTATAGTAAATCGGTTAAGTAGAAAATGAAAGTCAATTACGGGTTGAAAGTGATTTCAGGTTGAAACAATGTATAATGGTGATTCAGAAGGGAACGGAAAGAGAGCAGAGTACAGTTATTCAGTTCTCAATTGATGCTCCACTCGTCTAGGCACTTGAGCAAATCGTTGACGTCCTTTTCAATCTCCTCGTTGGTCTCTCTCGTCTCGAGTCGCTCCTTGAAGACGTCAACTTCCGCCCGCTTCTCGTCACTGTTCAGCTTATCAAAGTAGATGCCCAGCATAATGGAAATCTTCGTTGACTCCAGCTTCAGGTTCACCGTTGGCAGTGTTTTCGAGTTCTTCGACATGAGGGCCAACTTTGACTTGGCTAGCTGCAGTGGCGTCCGTCCGCTGTTGTCGCCGGTGTTGCAGTTGGCGCCGTTCTTCAGCAGCAGAATGACAATGTCCAGCTTGGAAGAGCACACGGCGAGGTGAAGAGGCGTATTTCCAATAACGTCCTGCTGATTCGGATTGGCGCCGTGGTCCAGTAGGGCATAGGCTAGTTCATCAAAAAGTAGGAAAGAGGAAAATTGAAAACAAATATTTTAAATGCATTAACTTTTTGGCTCAAAGCATACCAATGGCAAAGTTGCCGTTGCAAGATGCGAAATGCAGCGCCGTTCGCTTGCGCTCATCAAATGCGTTCACATTGACACCTTTCTCCAAAGCGCGAACAACTGCTTCGTAATCGTTTGAGTTGGCTGCAGAGCGTAGTTGCTTTTCGGCTGTTTGTTTGTCAATGAAAATGTATTTTAAAATAGTGCAATGTAACGACAAAAGAAAATCTCTTCCGCATACCTGTGAGATGTTCGTAATGACTGATTCGATGCTTCCGCGCCTGCTTTATCATCTTCGGACAGAAGTCATGTTGAGCCAGGTTGCTTTGGTAAAATGAGTTTAAGTTGTTTATTGTGCCCTGGTCTACTCGCAAGTTGTATCCCAGCACTTGAACATTCAAGCTAGAGGTAGACGGTGTGTTGATGGGATCAGACTGTTCAACTGCAGCTGGCTGCTCTGGTGCGATTGCTTGAGAGGAAGTTGGTACAAAAGGTTGATGCTCACTAATTGAGTCAGTCAGGGTGTTTGCCTGAATTGCAACAAAAGACAAACAAAGATTACGAAGGCACGGAGTAATTAGTTCAATCAAACCTGAACGGTGCTCGTCGTATCACGTTGGGCGCTGTTGCTCTGCGCTCTGGGTTGACCATCGTTCCAGTGGTTTCCCAGGTTGTTCCCGCCACCGTAGAACTCGGGAGGATCAATCTGAATGAATACTGACTCGTTGTGATCCATTGCTTGTTCCGCTGGAGCTTCAATCGGCGGCGAGAGCACTCCGTCATCCTGCTCACCGTTCACATCTGCATCACGATGTCTCAGCGGTCGATGTGCCAGGAGCACTGGATCGGATGGCTCGTTGTCCGAGTCAACGCCTGAATCCACCTCAGACATTGGAAGTTTTGGCGCTGGAGTACAGAATAACCTCCTGGCGAAAGGCGCTACAGCAACTCCAGGGATTCTGATCCTGGACTGCTGCTATTCGTGCATTTTTTTGTAAACATTGCGCACATACGCTTACGCGTTGAGTTTATCTAGACGCCTGGACATCTCATCAAAAGGACATTTCAACAAAAAACTTTTGAATAAAAATAACTTCGATTACAATCAATCCATTTTATTCTGTTGATTCTCATCTCCCATGTGTAACTACTAAAAATTGTATCATTGAATTGGAAGTAGATGAAGGGGAGTAGGCTACTTCTTCTTGCTCTTGTTTTTTTTGGTACTAACTGATTTGCGTTTGCTGTTCCGGCTCTTCGACTTTGACTTTTGCTTGATCGTCAGCTTGCGACTACTGGTGTTCATCCTGTCCGCACCACCTCGGCAGAAAAAAAAGTAAATGAGAATGATGGCGCCGATGAGCACAGTGCCGCCTACAATGACGCCCACGATGACGCCCAGACTGGAGGACTCGTCATCGGTCGACACATGAGGGGCTAGTGGTGGGGGTGCAAAATGACAAACATGGATTAGGCAAAAAGAAGAGAGAGACATTGCAAAGGAACACTTACGCAGTGGAACTGTGGGCGTAGCTTCAGCAGAAGTCGATGGCTTAGAGGGTGGCTTCGTGCTGACATCAGACATTGTGTTTGGGCGGCGGTTTACTAGAAAAAAGAGAATGCTCCAATGACACAGCGGAGAAACACTTGGCCCACTCTAGTTGACATTGTTGAAAGTTCGAGCTTTTATTAATTAACCATAATCAATAGGTGTATGAGTGTGTGTAATACAATTGTAGAGACAGGGAAGAGGGAGAGATTGGATGGCGATCGATGGGAGATGAATTTAGACAATTTCAGTATCACGAATGGATCAATGTAGTGGAATTAATAGCAGACAGAGAGGGTCCACAAGAATAAATGATGCCAAGTGATGCAGTCTAGTCAGAATCAGATGCGCTAGATGCAGTCGGCGACGAAAGAATCTCCTCAGACTCGGAGCCTTTTCCTTTGCCCTTGGAAGAGTCACTGTCATTGTCGCTGCTGTCGCTGCGCTTTCTCTTTGTGGCTTTAGGCTTCTCTTTGGGCTTTTCCTTCGATTTCTTTTTCTTTTGCGAATCACCTTCATCAGAAGAGGAACTCGAGGAACTATCATCCGACTCAATGTACTCCTTGCTCTTAAAGCCACTCTGACTTTTGGTGGGCGAGCCGGACGATTTTTTCGAGTCTGACGACTTCTTGGCTTTCGACTTTGACGAGGAAGAAGAGGAAGATGCCTTTGAGGTAGACGCACCGCCGCCGTTGGCCTTCCACTCGGAAAGCAACTTTTCGTAGTTCTTCCGCTCCTTTGCCGCCAACTCCTCGTACTTGGCCTTATCTTTGACTTCCTTCCACAGCTCTCCGGCCTTCTTGGCAATGTCCGTCACCCCCAAACCTGGATTGTCCTTTTTGATCTGGTCACGGGCTTCCTTCATCCAAATGAAGTAGGCCGTTGAGGGCTTCTTTGGCTTTCCGTCGTCGTCTTTGCTGCTCTTTTTCTTTTTCTTTTCACTACTCTTGGCCTTTTTGACCTTTTTCTCCTTGTGTTTCTTCTTGTGCTTCTTCTCGCCCTCAGAGTCGCTGCCGCCGCCAGACGAGTCCGATGAATCATCCACTTCAGAGTCAAACTCCTCTGCCACGTCTTCCTCTTCGGCGCCCGGATTGAAATCATCGTCACTCTCGTCCGAGTCGCCCAGCTCTTCGCGAACACGGCCCTCCTCTCGGACTCGCTGCAGATAGGCATCAGGCTCATCGTCGTCCATGTCCGAGTCAACTAGGTCATCATCCTTGAAACTCTTCTTCTTCTTGTCGCCCTCAGTGCCGACGTTCTTCACGCGCAGGCCTTTAGTGGAGACAAAGTCGTAGAGCTTTGAGTACTCCTCCTTTTCAATGGAACTGAAGGTGTGCACCACACCGGCTTTGGTTTCAATTTCAAAATCGAAAGAACGCGTGGAGCCACCAGATCGAGCAAAGTTGATCGACTGAATTTCGTCAAATCGAATGTGAACAGGCGGTTTGTGCAGGTAAATGAAGCCACGCTCCAGTGGGTACATCATGCCGTTTGAGGCTCGGTACGAGCAGCTGACCGCTGGGATATCTCGAGCAGAGTTGACGAATGTAGGGTCAGGCGTGGTGATCTTTCGCTGGATCAGCACTCGCATTAGCCTGGTGACAGTGTCGTACAACGGTCCAGACATTGATTTGCTCAGCTTTCCTTCGTACTTTTCTTTAATTTCGCTTTCTGAAAGGGCGAGCTCGACGGTGGTTTCCTCATCTCGGTTGAAAAGTAGAATGAGAAAGTGATACCGCGTCTGGCCTTGTTTGATCGGCGGGTCAAGGCTCATTACGAAGTACACAGAGCGGGTGTCCTTGTGAGGTAGCTGGAAAAGTCTCAACACCGATGAGATGGGAATTTTGTAGTCAAAAGTTTTGCCGTGCAATTGAATGAAGGTGGGAAAAAGTTTGATGTCATAGCGACCACGAGGAGTGAGACACTGCAACTCCTTGAAGATGGCAATGCATTCGCCGGTCTCTCGAATGATATTCGCCTTTTGGAGGACTTGTTCCATAAAAGCCTGCACTGGATCGATTCCGTCGATGGTGGGAATATGGAAACGCATCTCCATCAACGAGACTGAAGTGTCGTCATTTTGGTGAAACTCGAGAGTGACTTCATTCTTAGCAGTCGTAGTGTTGCTAACGTTAGTGAGTGGTATCTCAAAGGCTCTTTCGTTCTTCTTCACATCAAAGTTTAGCACTGATCCCTCAAACGAGGTAGTGCCCCAGTTCCAGCCTCTGATCGAGGCATCCTGTGTTTCAAGGGAAGTTGAGTAGCTGCTGTTGATAAACTTTTCGACTTTCTCCTTCTCACTTTCTTTAAATCCGCCGTAACGGAAGACTTGGCCGCTCTTCATCATTATGCGGATTCCGAAGCTGTCGCCTAATCGTTGCCAGCTGATCTTTTTAAAATCATTTGAATTGAGCGTATCAATCTTTCCAGTTTTGTGGTTCTTAAAGATGATCTGCGTTTCGGCCAGCTTTAGTCGACCAGAAGTCTGCAAGATGGAGAAAAATGCACAAGTGAGAATCAATGCCAGGTGGTAAAAAAATCCGAAAAAACTTACCAGACCGCCACGATCCTCCTTAAGTGCTTTTGGGTACTCGAGAAAGTCCATGATGGCTGGTGTCAACAAGTAGAAGATGGAAAATGATGGAAAACTGGCGCCGGCGATGATCACAAACACAAAGTCGCTCACGTTTTGGAAACGCAAAAATAGAGGCGCGATTTTGCGAGAGTAGAAAGCCAATTTTGAGTCGCCTGCGACCGTAAAGTTGCAATTCTCACCGAACTAGCTGGCTCTACTGTGTAAGGTAAACTTTTACGTGCGGAGCCGACCCAAAAATCTGTGCTCTAGCTTAAACTGCCCGCCACAGAAGACGTTACGGGTTTGTTTTGGGTCAATTTGGAGCCGCTGATCGGCTCACTGACAGTTGTCCACCTTTTTCTCCATTTTATCTTCTCCACCAGCTGATCTGGTGCACCAGAAAAATCGCCATTGTTTAAGATGAGCTCCGGATACGCCTACTACTTCGTCATCGTCGGCAAGTCTGATAATCCACTCTTCGAGTTGGAGTACAGCACCAAAGGCGGCGACCACAACTTTGACCACCGCTACCTGACGCAGTTTGTGGCCCACGCAACGCTGGATCTGGTAGATGAGCACATCTGGATCACGCCACACATGTACCTGAAGGGCGTCGACAAGTTTAACGAGTGGTTCGTGACGGCCTTCGTCGGCGGCAACTCGCGTGTCCGGTTTCTCCTCCTGCATGACGCCTCGAAGATCGAGGACAGCAACATTCGGAACTTCTTCCAGGAGATGTACGAGCTGTACACCAAGTTCGCCCTCAATCCACTGTACGTTCACCATACGCCCATCAAGTCAAAGCTGTTCGACAAGAAGGCCTACAACATTGCCAAGAGGTACCTTCCCTAACTAAACAGTGTTCCGTTTTCCTTGTTGAGTTATCTCTTTCAACCTCTATTTTAATTTATATACTGTATTAAAAATCGTAATTTTGTGTAAGAACTTGGACAGGTATTTGAGGTGAAAGATAATGACAAAGTAAAGAAAATCTGTGAGTTATAAATTAAAAGTAAGTACGTGAATGATTAGTTTTTCAGTAAAAGTCTCTTGAACTCGTCGACAGAGTATGGACGGACAGCGTCATTCTCCCAGGCGCGAATGCCTCCCAGCACTTTGTTGATTTGTTCGCAAAGCTGCAGTATGCTGCTTTTGCTTGAGGAAGAAATGAAGAGCCTAAAAAGGAAAGATGATGATTAGCGACACTATTAGCAACACTACTTTTACAAAGCTTGTACCTCTCAGGAACAGACTTGCTGATCTTGCCTCCCTGGACGAGCTTCTGAGCATTAGAAACTGGCGGTGGCTTGAGCGTGACCAAGGCAATGGTGTTCACTCGCATACAAATCTCTCGATCTTCGCCTTTCAGTATGGACACAGTCGGGTTGATGCAGTGCTTCAGATTGATCACGCCCAACGGCGGCGAGTCGCTCTCAGTTGAGGTCTCCGGAAAGCGCCAGTACTTGAGCTGATTGCCAGAGATGACCACGCGGCGCAAGTTCCAAAAGGAAGTTTTCGGGTCCTGAATGTCAAAGCAGCCTTCCACTGTGAGGCGGTGCTGCACAGACAGCGTCTGCTCCTGAATGCTCAGGTAGTTGTCAATGGGAATGTGCAGCTTAGGGCCAACAGCAGGGTACTCAAATCGGTACAGCAACGGCTTCTGGCGAAGCAAAGGCAGCGTCAACTTGACGACGCCCACCAAATTGAAACTGCTGCTGCTACCGCCAGCGGTCAGCTTAGAGGGCAGTGGCGAGTTGGTGGCCAGCGCAGCCTTCTCTGCCTTCTTCAGCGAGCTGGTGCCAAACTTGATGCGAAATGAGCGGAAACCGGCCTCCTTCTTCGGAGCATTGTGGGTCTGCAGCTCCATGGCGTACAGGTGAATGCCCACCTCAAAGTCGTCCTTCAGGTCCTTGCAGTAAGCCTTAAACTTGAACTCCAGACTGTCCTTGTCGGCAGACTTGGAGGTGTCCAGCAGCTCGGACACGTACACTTGCGGGCCATTGATGACTAGGCAGATGAAGAAGTATGTGGAAGCTGAAAGAAAAGGAAAACAAAAAGTTAGCCAAACACAAAACATAACTAACAAATAAAGAAACGTACCTTTTCCCTTAGCACGCAGTTCGACAAACTCTTTGCGCAGTGGAACGGACAAGTTGGAAATCTTTAGCAAGCCCCTGCTGGGAATACTCTGACTGATGTACCTGTCGGGATTGACTTGCAGTCGCTTCAGCCGCTCAATCTCTCCTTTGCAGGCTTTGCGCTTCTCCTCTGTACCGAGATAGAGTGTTAGGCTGGATGTGATAAAAGTATTGATAGAAGCTGACATACCTGCAATGAGAAGAAGTCGCTCGGCCTCAACTCTGCCTTCCATCAGCTCCGAATCGGTGTTAGTCGCCTGGTAGGTAAGGTTCAGCGCCTGACTCGCCTGGCTGAAGATTCGGTTGTGCTCTGAGATGTCGTTCTTCAAGGCGACAATGCGATTGTGCACACCCCGAAGGAACTCCTCCCGTGCATTTCTTTGCTCTTCTTCGGCCTGCTGATGCTTCAGTCTGTCGTCTGTAGGAGCAGGTGAGTAGGCGTTGCCAATTTCGGCCAGTTCTTTAGCTTTCTTTTCTCGGCGGTAGAAGCTGATGGTTCGCAGTTGTGGAGCCTCATCTGTGTTTGCAGGTTCAGCATTTGGCTGAGGCGGGTTTTTGGGTTGCTGAAAAGCTTCCACTGACGATTGACTGTCAGACTTGAGGTCAACTCTGGTTGAGCTTCGCTGAAGTGCCTGGTCAGTTTCGAGAGCAGAGAAGGTAATGTCGCCAACTGTCTCATCGTTAAACTCCGATGATACGGCACTTTGGGAAATTGAGTAGTTGTCAATACTTTCCAGTGCCTTGTCAAGTGAATCAGTCACTGAAACTGTGGACACTTTCAGTACGTCACTGGACTCTTCTTCCTCTGCGAGTGGCTCGTCCTCCTCTTTCTTTGACGCTGTGCTGGAGTCGGTGCAAATCGACATGTAGTCAGTATCATTTTGATGTTGATCCTCAACAACCACATTGGTGGGGCTACTTTTCAGAGTGGCTACATCTTCGTCATGTTGCTCAATAACGCTTTTCAGTCTTTTGGCATCACCTTCATCCGATCTGGTTGGCGACAACTCCATTACTCGACGTTGACCTCCTCGATACACGTTTTTTGAAGCCTCCGATTCTTCGCGAATTGCCTTTTCAAACAAACGTCTTTTCTCTCGAAGTGACAACATCTCCGGTGCAACCTCCTTCGGCTTTGATTGCTCCTCCTCGGCCTTGTTCTCAAATAGCTTCTTTAAATCGGCAACACTGGTCTTTTTCATTGGGGCAGGGTTAGCTGGCTTGGAGACAACAGCCGGTGTAGGCGGCTGAATCTTTTTGACAACTTTTTCTGGGCTTTGTGGCTTGTTTGGTGTGTCAAACTGCTCAATGAATTTGACAATCTTTGTCTTGTTGACCAGAATCGGAGTGTTAATAGTCGGGCACTGAGAAGAAGGCTGTTTAGAAGGAGTGCTCGGCTTGGACACGTCATCATCCTCGTGAATTGGATAGTAGAACCGCGTCAGGTTGTTCAGGCGATCCTTGAGACCAACTTTGGGCTTTTCTACCTCCTCTGTTGCGGGGGCAATGTTGACTTTGTTTTGAGTGAGCACTTTTGTTCCCTCGGTTTCGTCATGGTAAAGCTCAGTCAGTCGACCGAGGCGCTTATTCAGTCGGGTGGTAGTGGCAAACTTGGCCGGACTCTCGTGAACATCAGGCTCATCCTGAACAGGCAGCACGGGCTCGCGGACATTAAGCAACATCGAAATGGACTTTCGCACATGTCGATCCTTGTCATCGTTTGGCATGTTGCTCAACAAGAGACTGTCATCATCGTCACTGAGGCTTCCCTCACTGGAGCTTTTGTTGTTTTCATTTTCGCCTAAAGCCTCAGTGTCCTCCTCATCGTTTTCCAATCTGTCAAGCTGTTCCTTGCGGGCCCTGACACGAGCTAGCATCGCCTGTAAGGTAATCAAGTGTGAGGAAAGTGGCAGCTATAGAGTTGAATCACAGTCACTTACCGCTGTAAAGGAATCTAATTCCGTGTTTGTTTCGTCCATCGTCGTGATCAGGAGAAGTGATGACGCAAAATAGATTAGAGATGAAAACGAGGTGACAAACAAAACGGACAGTGAAACACTTCACAACCGTCAACACGGCGCAAAAAGACCGCCAGCTATAAGCTCCGCCTGATAAAAATTCAAAACGACTGCTTAAAAGGGGAGGAGTTTCTGCTGTTCAGGCATAGCATAGCTTAGCACTGGTCAGAGGTGCAACTGTGTTAGTGCTTCATACTCCGCCCTCTGCTTTCTCTGGAAAAAAATAATTTTTTAACGACCCAAAAGCGAAATCAGACTCTTCCACGAAAGGGCATTTTTACAAAATCTTCATGTCGCATTTTAAATTCAAACACATTTCGTTGACTTATCTTTGTGGTGACAAGTCTCCAGATCAACAGTTCGCGCTCTTTCACATGACATCTTTTTATTTGTCTTCAAATCAATATCATAGTTTGCCCATTTATCAACCAGGAACATGGATCAAAATTACCCAAGTGAACTTGCCAAAAAATTGAAGCAATGCTTTACCGAGTTTCAATATAAAGAGTCAAAAGTTTCTGAGCTAGCCTCCATCCAGACTAAGCTGTTGCTTCAACAAAATCCGGAAATTCCTTTTGGCAATGAAGTCAGGTACTGTTGTTTTTATAAGATTTTTTTGTGTAAACTAATTTGTCGTTTTTTGCAGTTCTGACACTGTATCTCAGTTGACAAAAATGTTCTGTGATCTTGGCTCAGCGAGTTTTGAGAGTGAAAAGGTGAAACTCAAGTTAAATTTGGCGAAAGCAGACCAACATGTAAATACTCTTCGTGGACTGCTACAAAAGAAGTGCTCCCAAGTCCTTCTTAGTGAAAGCGAGAAAGAGAAGATACTAAATACCATTTATTGCTACAAAGAGGAGCTGAAAGAGCTTCAACGCAAAAGTGAGCATAAAACCCCTTTATTGGACCACAATGAACAGATGCAAAATCAGTTCTGCGAGAAGCTTGAAGAGGAGAATGAAGCACTTGAAAAGACAATTGACCAGCTCAAAAAGTACGAAATCTTTAAGGGCATCACCAGTAATGCCCAACTAGAGAGAGCCACCATAGAAAAAGAAATCCTGCAGAAGCAATACTTTGAAATTAAAAGTCCACCTGCAACCAGTCGTTTGAGTTTTTCCTTTGATGAATCAATCCAATAATTTCATTAAGTAAACGCAGGACACTCCGAGTGCTATTTTAAAGATATCTGCTATCAAAGCGTTGTTAAACTTGAAGCATTATTCTTTGTGATCTCTATGTCTCCATCAGATGCCAGCACACTCCAAGGGATGTTCAATTTTTCATGTACTATTTATTTTTTCCTAATGTGAACACTTTGGCAATGTGTTAGTGCTAGTAAAATCTGAAGTTTTTTATCCTTGTGAGTATATTGCCGAGCTGAAATATCTTTGCGGTTTTCTAGGACGTGTCTTCAAATGCGCTTTTGAGGTCCTCGATAATTCGATATGTTGGCGGGTGATCGGACATCAGCAACACTAGTGAAGCCGGTTAGTGGAAATGGAAGGAGAGAAGAAGGATGCTGCAGTATTGGCACCACATTTCTGTTCCCGTGTCCAGCCAGTGCAATGCCTCTCTCTCTTGCTTTGCCCCCACTTTTTCTTCCTTCCCTTCTTCATTCACTCGTCACCACTAATCGCCGGGCAAACAGACACACGGACAAGGAGAAAGAGAGAAAGAGAGAGAAAGACATACTTCGACATCGATCGGCGGTCACTCGTTTAGGTTGCAGCCAGGGCAGCATGAGCAGCAACGACTGCAGCCGACATTCCATCCTCGCCGGATGACGGGTTACCGGCAATGCAAATCAACGGTGGAGGGAGAAGGAGCACAGTCGCTGCTAGGAGCTGCAGAAAGAGCGATGAGCCGTCGCCGTCGATTTACCGGTTCACTACTGCCGCTGCCACCGACAACGCAAGGTTTCTTGCTGCTGCTGCTCTGCCATCGATGCTGCTAAATGCAGTCTCGGAGAGAGGGCAAGAGGAAAGGCAGCTCGGTGAGGCCACTCACCGGCGACTATCGACAGTTACCTGCCTTCCCCCCCCCCGTTCACTCTAATGCAATCTGCATCTCCTCTCTACCACTCTGGGCCCAGCTCGGTGGTAGCAGCATCCGTGGATGCTCAGTGCCTGTCCGAGGCTGCTGCAGTTGTAGTCATTCTCAGTCAGAGCACCTGTTGCACCTTCAGCAAGTGATGGTCGTGGTGGTGGTGCTCTTTTGTGGTCGTTCTGCAGCAGCAGCAGCTTACCTTCAGTGCACTTTCAGTCTTCTGTTCTCTGTTCTCTGTTCTCTGCTCTCTGCTGACTGTGGAGCAAATCCCGATCGTTCTTCTTCTCCTTCGCTCTCCTGTGCGCTAAACGAGAAATAGCTTTCTTCCGAACTTCTTAGACTAAACACCGAGCGCGATCGCGCGCGCGCCCGTGAGGCTCTTGTTCACTCTGTGCCTGGCTTCATCATCTCTGTCTCTGTCTCTCTCTCTCTCTCTCTCTCTCTCTCTCTCTCTCTCTCTCTCTGCTTTCCTTT
>JAALOO010000237.1_pt6 | contig 12483 bp, 12 predicted proteins | sample 7257641 | NCBI WGS metagenome assembly JAALOO01 (sample SAMN14085613, study PRJNA598686) | mite metagenome | biome: ENVO:01001000; feature: ENVO:01001002; material: ENVO:01001226; isolation source: single female mite from University of Michigan culture on fish food culture... ... | reverse complement strand
TTGAAGAAGATGACCAAAAATCAACCTCAGTTTCAGTGGATCTCTCTATCAACAAAACGGCTTTCTGTCTTTTATCAAAAGTGTTAGTTGAACAGGCCGAACTTTTGGGAAAAGTCATTCGAAACGAGCTGGTACACATGTTTGAAGAATCTTTTTGTAAAAAGAAGAAAAGCACCACTCTGGCTGAACTAATGAGCAAGCTAGCGCAGTACATGCTAGTCCTTGATCTTCAATCTTTGTCTTTTCACCACGGTAAAGCTAACAACAAGTTATCGGTATTATTTGACGCCCTTTTCAGTCGGCCATTGATTGACTCTCTTCAGATCTTTGCCAAAAAGAGATCTGCCCAGCTACTACTCACCTGTTGCAAGAACAAAACCATTAACTGGAAAACTTATCTTGAATCTCTAATCACTTTGTGGAGCACTACCATCAAGCCCGAACTTTACGTGGTTTTTGTGCAGAGACTTCCAAAGCAACCGTACAAGTATTGTGGCCCAATTCTACCGTTGAAAGCAGAAGAGGAAATATTGTTGCTGAGCCGAAGAGATGCCATACAGGAACAGGCTCAAAGGGTGTTCTACGATGTGGCTCTTCCTGAGAAGAAGATTTCCATTTTGCTAAAGTATATTAGCGAAGTGTTTGTGCAGCAACATGTGAACTTACAAACAAAGACCAAATCGCACAACAGTGGCAAACAATCTACCATCCACAACTGTTTCACGATAATCCGCCTCTTCTACAGCATCAACTCCTCTCAGCAGAGCATGTCAAGATTGTTTGCAGAAACTGACGCTCGGTTTAGTCGACTACTGCAGCAGGAGACTACGACGCGGAACAGTAAAAAGAGTCAAAACAAAAGTGCAACACATGAATCAACCAAAATGAGTGCCCACCTAAACACAGTTCAGTATCTGGCCTGCTATGAACGACTTCTTCGCAGACTTCTGGAGGACTACCTTTACCACAGTCCAGTCTGCGGTGAACTGATCCGAGCGCAGATGTGTCAACATCTTAATGATCAACAGCGCAAAGCGAGAAATCACTGCTGCACTAGCTTTGCCAAGTGTCTCGCCGGTTTCATGCACTTCAATCTCAGTTCAGTTCACAACTCTGAACCTCTAGACTGCACTTGGTTAGGTAAATTTTTAAATGATGTTGTTTCATTGACTGATGCTCAGCTTCTTTTTTGCAGACAACAGTATCCGCCTTATTGGCTACCTCAACGACAGAAGTAGAGGCACATTTGAGCAACAGTACGCCGCCTTTCTCGGCAAGCGACTCCTCTCACCGAACAGTCTCTACTTGAGCAAAGAACGCTTTGTTGCTGATCAACTGGCAATTGAGTATGGTAAGCAGATGACCGTGTACGCTGCCCACCTTGAGCAGATGCTGCGCGACGTACAGGTTAACAGTTGTGAGTACGTGCACCAGTACTCAGCTGGGGAAAGTAAAGTGCCAAAGCACTTGAGCCTCAATGTGAACATTCTCACGCCTCTCATCTGGGAAGGGATTGTCCTGCCAAAGGAGTGCCTGAAAGACTGCCTTTCACGCGTTTCACCATACCTTCCTGAAGAGGTTCTTCAGGCACTGAACAGCTTCAAGACTTTCTACTCCAAAGAAGGACTGAAGAAGAAGAAGGTGATTCAGTGCTTTTGCATCAAGCACAACTGGGCGGTGATTGAGCTCGTGACTGCCGATAACGAAGGAACGAACATTCTCGTCACTGCCCCGCAAGTGATGATCCTTCAGTGGCTGACAAACGCTGAGAAGAGCTCGTCACCCTCTTCCACTTATAGCCACCTTCGGCAAGCTTTCAAGAACATTCTCAGTCAACCTGAACTGAATCGGGCGCTCAAGCTGCTGCTACACTTTGGCGTTTTGAAGTTTGCACCTGCCGCCAATGGTAGACAAGAGAAAAGACAACAGTTTGAAGGATTCTCTTGTAGCGATGATGATCAGCTGGTTTTCTGTGATCCTCAAGAGATAACCGTTGCTGCTGATTCAGTCTGTAATGTCACTTCGCTGAACGTGGGCAGCAGTCTTGAAGTGCTAAACAGTGCTGCAAGATTTTCCTCTGTGCGCGACACGTAAGTTTAATTTACTCACAATTTCTGTTTATAACACTTTGAATTTATCTAACCAGTTCAGAAGTGTCAAAAAAGCTTACTGAAGCGGAAATTGAACGCCGATATCAACTGACCATTGACGCAGCCATTGTGCACGTAGCAAAGAAGAATAAACAACTACCTTATCAGACGATGGTCGATCAAGTTTTGGCCTACTTGTCTCTGAAAAAGTGCCTTCAAGAGATCGGCATTACTGCAAATGTAATCGATCGACGACTATTAAAAGTACTCGAACTGGAGCTGGTCATTGCTGAGCCAGCACAACTGGACACAAAAACTCGCAGCAATGTCATCAAGTACCACATAGATAGTGCGTAGTCCACATTGTTTTAATTGATACAATTTTATTTAGTCTTATTGAAAAAACGAACATTACAAGACAGGATAGCTAGCCTGAGTAGCGATGCCGCATCGATTTCCGGCATTTCTGCGAATGAGAAAGTATCCACCCATCCCCCAGGCTGAAATTTACCGGAAAAAGTAAAACAATAAAGGAATTCAACTGCTCATCAATTACCCAATCACTTACATTGCCCCCAAGAGTTCTTCACCTTGAAGTAGTCCACCCCGTCAGTGGTGGTGCCGTAGCCAACCTACAACCCAAATTGATGCGCATTTTCTAACTAGTGAATGAAGCAGAAGCACTTTCTTTGACTCACCACGACCACTCCATGGTTGAGATTGTACGAACTGCAGGAGGGATCATCGTACACGCCGGATGAGTAGAACTGCAGCGACTGTCTGCTGGCGTCCATGCCCACGGAAACAGGGCCGCTGTGGGCCAGAGCGTACATCAGCTCTGCCTCACTACCTCGCTGCAGGTTCACGTACGAGGAGATTTGAGCGCCGACCGAGAACGTGTTGAAGCGACAGTAGCTGAGATGAAGCGTTAGGAACTGAAATTTACAAACCGATAAAAACTGCAACAATTACCGTTGAGCACCAAGATACGGGTATGAATCTGCCGTGTCGATGCCGCCGTTTTGAATGACATACTAGTGAAGTAGTAAAGGAGGATCATTGACAGGCCTAAACCCCTCTAAGTCTAACCTCGTAGGCATTGTTCATCAGCCCACCGGCGCAGCCATTGTTGCCGTAGACGGCACAGTCGAGTAGGTTCTGCTCCGACAGACTGACCAGCTGGCCAGTGTGAATGGCCACCTGACTTTCAATAGCTGCCACGGCGGCAAAGCTCCAGCAGGACTTGGTAATGAGTTATAAAGTTTGTTTAATGTTTGGGTAAATGGTTTTCCCACCTTGAATCAACTTACCCCACACTGACCTTGCTGTTTCACAGGCGTAAGCACACCTCGCTGTGACCAGTCCACAGTTCGTGGCAGTCGCTGGCGAAGCATCTCTTCGGTGACGTTTACCTCGAGTGTCCTCCCAGCTCTGCGCTCCTCAGCAGCAGAGGACGGATCTTGCGTTCGCTGAATGAAACCATTGTACAGGCGGTGAAACTCATCCTGCGAGAGATCGGTGAAGTTGTTCACTCCAAGTGTGTACGTGCGAAATGCATCTCGCCTAGAGTTGAAGCTCTCGATGTACTCTAGATTTTCACCGAAAATTCGCAAACGATCAGTCTCAGTGGTAAGCGACCGGTACAGTCGGCGGAAGATGGTCTAGTAAGAAAACAAATGATAACGGCTTGAAGTTTATACCAGGTGTGAAAAAAGGTTTACTTTAAAATTGCCAAATGAAACTTCAATTTGTTTGCTAGAAAAGAGACTTGAGGTTTCATTGTTTTGCCCATTTGAAAGGGTACAAATGGCAATGAAGAAAAGTAGCAACAATTGGTTCATTGTTTATAAAATAATAAAATAATGAAAACCAAAATTAAAACTGAATTTTCAAATAACCTTTTTATACAAACCTCAATTTGACTATTGCAAGGGGTTTCCAAAGCAGTGCAATGCTCGTTTGTTTGTGGACTAAATTTGAACCGATTAATAATTTAGTTAAATGGGTTACTATAACGTTGTCAGAGCGGCTGGATATCCGTTTTAATTATTGTTTATTATCAAATCGATACTGGCTGACTCTGTATCAAAATGATACATTGTCACAGTTCACATAACCTGAAAACGATATACAGAAACAGATTTCTTAACTATTGACTTGTGACCAATGCCAAAACTATGGCACAAGAGAACGAATCATTTAGCAGATCATTGGAAATATTGCTTGAATGTATTGCGAGATAAACTACTTTGACAATTGAATTCCCGTTATGGGTTGTTCGCTTCTCAATAAGTGTTTAGTCGTCAGTAGTAAAGTGCATTTAATTTTATAATATTTCAAAATAACTTTAAATTCCTGACTCGTTATGAAACTGTACCTAGTAATCGTCACCTGGTGAACTTGTTTGGTTATTAGATGTTGTAGTACTGAATATCGGTGTTTGACTGCCATTCGCCGAATTCTGAGTAGTGGGTTGTGGCGGGGTCGGCGAAAGAGAGTCACTACTCGGACTGGAGTGCATCACCTCGTACTCCGCGTCATCACTGCGGCACGGGTGATCTTTGTAATGCTGGCGGTAGTAGAAGACAACAGGGTACAGATCATCGCCAGGGTCGCAAAACTGAAATTCACCCTCACTGACGGACAATCGTCCGACCTGTTGATCCCGACGTGCAATGTAATAGGGAGAGCCTTCACTGTTTCGGCCACCGACGACGGCAGTCTTCAGATCACCCACATCACCGCCTGAGTGTTTTTCCCATGTAATCACACGATTGTTTACATTAGTCAGCACTTGGTAGCGCGACAGATATACGAAGGTGTTGTTTTGACCTTCAAAGTCCACATAACAGGCGCCAGTTTTTTCAGAGACCTATTGTTCAGAAAAGGAGACAAAACTAATGATAAAAAGTAAAACCTCAGTGGAAACTCTTACCAATCCTGGATACAGCGCTCCTTTGGAATTTTGATTGTGGTCTAACGATCGACAGAAGAACGTCCTGGTGCCATCGTTCAGACGTCCGCCTTCTATTTTACTTTTGACTGTAGTCAGAGCAGTGTAATTGGTCTCTTCCCAGGTGAGACCATTTGAGTTCGTCAGCAGATCCCTGTTGATCAGCTGAAACTGATCAGGCGCCTCCGCCACGAGTAGTTCATATTTGTAAACCGTCTTCACCGGAGTGTCCTCTCGCCTGCTTTTCCACTGTTTGGTCGCGGTAAACTTACTGTCTTCAATGTAGAGAAACTTTTTGTTGCTGTTGTAGACATAACCCGGGTGAATGCCTAGCTGTTCGTCCTTGAATCGACCCACGTAGATGTAGGTCTCCTCGTCGCGCAGATAGGCCGCAGAGACGGCCACCTTGAGGTAGTCCTGCAGCTGATTCGCCGTCCAGTCGCCCTCGTCAATGCCGAGCCAGCGAAGGAAGCGCCTCCTCGGGTTGGTCAGCACTTGGTAGTAGCCAGAGAGGGCGTAGGCAGTGCCCTGGTACACCACAAAGCAGACCGCCCTTTCCACTGACAGCCACCCGCTGACGGTGACGCCCTGGCCGAAGGCCGCATCGCTCGCTCTGCACACGTACACTGGCTTCCCACTGGACTCATATCCGCCCTCCACCAGGTCGCACACCGAGCTGACATTCGACCAACTAGCGTCCACCCACTCCAAACCATGCGTGCCCGGGCTTTGCAGGCGTTTATGGCAGTTCACAACGCTTATCACGTAGAGGGTGACGGCACTGAAAAAAAGAAAAGAACGCCGACAAGTGCCCACCATTGTTATTGCTGGAAAAGCTATAAAATATCTAAGGTAAATTAAATTTTACTTTAACAGGACACTACTTACTTTGATCAGATTGGCTTTTTGCTTAATAAAAATTATTTTTTAACTATGAAATTTACTTTTGTGTTGCCTGAACAAGTACTTTTATCTTAAATCTGTTATTCATGAGCGCAACTCACATTTTGACATTTGAGTATTTAAATTGATTTTTGTTGAAATAACATACGACGACAATTCAGAGATCATTTAGGAAGCGGTATTTAAGTTTTTTAAACTGATTGCCAATTAGTTTATGTTCATTTCAGCCATCGTTTAGTTTTTTTAAATAAATTAAAACTCAAAAACCGTTTGAATATTTCATAATTGAGCCGAGTCTATAATGTTTTAGAAAATCGTGATGCCGTCAATTTGATCCGTAACCCAATTGTTGACGATATTTTAATGTAATTTAAATTTAATATAAAATCTCGTATAAAATAAAAAATAATTTTAATTTTATTTTATTTAGCAGGCAACGTGCCCACTTTTCAAAGTAAGTTAATTATCATCATCATTTTATAACTAACATGTCTTTTTAAAGCACGCAGACAATGCTTTCTTTACATCTGATTACTGTCGTCTTCTTTACTTTTGCCTCCTTTTCTTTTTCGACTTCTACTCCATACAGTTTAGAAGCCAATGGCCTTGAATGGGTATATTCGAATTGGAAAAATTTATCTTACATTGAGCATAAAATTCCTGGTGGCTACGAACTGAATGGCGAACCACTTTACATTTGCAGAGTAGGAGACGGCGTTTTAGGCAACGGATGGAGTTTTCCAGGACGACTTTCACTTATCGAGCAAATCTGCACAATTCGAGGAGTCAAATGGGCTCTCCTTCTTACCGGTTACTTCCAGGTTTTAACCAATCCAAAAGGAAGATATCTTAAGTGGTCTCACCATAAAGACGGAGACCTTCCGCCCAATGCAGTAGAAGCAGCTCGGTTTATTGACCCTGATGAAATCTCCTACGTTAGCCGGAACAGTTCAGACGGATGGGGAAGACAGATTCAACCTGGAGAGATGTACAAACCATATAAAGCAGCTCTTTTTGCATTCCGTATTCAGTACACCTACACCAACGCCTACATAACCGATACAAAATGGATGGTACCTCAATCGCCAGTGTACGAAGTGCTCTCAGTAGTTCCACCCAATGGTTTTCAGCAGCTAAGCGAGTCAATGCTGCATGAATCAAGTGGCTTTATTTGGGTAAACGCAGATTACAAGACACTTGGTAAAGTTGCCGATAAGCTATTAGTTGGAACAGTAAAAAGGGCAGAATCTTATGTATGCAGGGTTGTGGACCCAAATGAAAACGACGAAGGCGCTCTCTACCCTGGAACAGTTTGTTGTTAAAACTAATTTTATATCTTAAACTTATTTTCCTTTTTAAATTTTATTTAAGGTATCGAGCAAAACTGGAGTTTGTTATGTCAAAAAAGAAAACGAAAATTTTGCCTACTTGTCCCGTTACCAAGTGCTTACAAATCCAAAAAAATTAAAAATTCAATGGACTGAAGATAAAGATGGAAATCTAAATCCAGAAAAAGCAGTGTTTGGTGGAAAAAGTAAAAATGGGGATAACTATTATATTGGTCGCACACAAAAAGATAATCCTGAGGGCGTTATAGCTGGTAGAATTTCTCTAAAAGAAAAAAATTTTGTTTTTTGTGACATAAACGAAGAACCTGCTCCTAATATGTTTTATTATCAATCACCGATTGAAGAAAGTCCTAAGTGTAAAACTCTTACAAAGTATGATTTTTTGGCAATTACATAAAATTTATGTTTCCAATTATAATTTTTTACATAATGAAAAAATAATTTTATTTAAAATTGATAAACGAATACAAAAAAAATGAAAAATTTCGCCATCTGAATTTTTCAATACAAATCATAAAATATCAACAAAAAGTAATTAAACTGCACTTTTATATTTCAATAAGCTTATCTTCGAGTACATAGTAATCAATCATGCTTCGAGCAGATGCTCACCGCAACTTTCTTTTATAATGAAAGTCATTTAAAAATAACTTCATTTTGAAAATTAAACATATCAACTTCATTTTTAAAAGTGCAATGGAAACTTCAACAAACACTAATTCTCACATCGTAACTCTCTGTGTCACAATGGGAGTTTCAGGTTGTGGCAAAACGACAATTGGCGAATCGTTAGCAAACAAACTTTCTGCTCCCTTTCTTGAAGGTGATACTTTTCATCCAAAAGTAAACGTTGACAAAATGTCCAACGGCAAGTACAAACTAAATAGTAAATATTATGCATAAATTAACTGACAAGTATTTTAAAGGAATTCCACTTAATGATGATGACCGTTGGCCATGGCTTTCTTTGATTCGTGACAAATGTCGTTCTTTAGCAAATGAATTTCGTACTGACAAAAATCGTCATTGTTCGTATTTAGTAATCACCTGTTCTGCATTAAAAAAGTCCTATCGCGATTTTCTTCGACAAACTGCCGGTGTAGATAGAGTCGTATTTATTTACGCCAAAGGTTCATTTGATATGATTTTTTCTCGAATCAGTCAAAGGCAAAATCATTTTATGAAACCAGATATGCTCAACTCGCAATTCATTACACTTGAATCACCTGAAGAGGAAAAAGATGTGGTTTCTGTCGATATTTCTCAACACATAGACATTATCATTGAACAAATTATGGACTTTCTTCAATAAATTTTGTAATGTTAAGCCATTTGAAATGTTAACTTTTTATTTTTATTACTTTTTGAAAGATTCAATGTTTGATTTATGAATTTTTTCCAAAAATAATTCCATATTTGTGTTGAGTATGGCCTAAAAAATAAACAGTAAATTAACTAAATTTTCTAACATGTATTTATCACCTTTATTTGATTGTCGTTTAAATTTGTTATTGCAGGAACTTTGACCGATTTGTTTACATTTTCAACTGCTTTTCTTTTCCCATTGTAAATTGGCGTTGATGTAACGGGTAGTTGAATTTGAGTTGATTTTGAGAATAAGTTAACAGGTTTTTGATTGAATTGATTTTTTGACTTTACAATTGATTGAATTTGTGGATTTACCAAAGGATTTTTTAAAATAGATTTATTATGACTAGAAAATTGTTGTTGTTTGCACGATAAATTAATCACATTAGATATTTCAGTTGAGTTTGGAGATAAAAGTTTTAACTGATGATTAGGAAGTTGTGTTGATTTGTTTGACTGTAAAGTTTTGTTATTGCTTTTAACAGGGCTTCCAACCGTTATTGAGGCTAGTTTTTTTGTTTGCATTTGTTGTAATTGAAGCTGTTTATTTCGTAAAACTTGAAATTTATAATTAGATAAATGAGCCCCTTTGTTATTTCGTTTTAAATGTAGTTGAGTTTGAGCTATTTCTTCAACAGCTTTAGTTTTTCTTGTTTCTTGATAAAAGTTTCTCTTTGTATCCAATATTGTATCATTTTGAAAACTTTTAATTCTATTGTTAGGTGATAATGATAATGCAGATGCAGACAAATCAGTATGTTGAAATTCTTGATTATCTTTAACGATAACAGTTTCTATAAGTTCATCTAGTTCAGGTTCATCCAAAATGGAATCAATAATTTCATTCAAAATATCAGACGGTAAGAGATCTATTTCAATATTTCCAATTATGAAATCGCGAGTTTCGCTCATTTGAGTTGAATCTTTAACTTTTAATAAAGGACTTGCGTTTTTGTTTTTCAATTCAGATGACATTTTATAGTTTATTTTACTTGCTAATTTTTCTTGAAGTGGCTTGCAGTTTAAAAGTTTTTCGTACATCAGTTTCTTGTTTACAACATAATCACCAGTTTTATTTTGCATTTTTGAAATAACTGATGCTGATAAAGAAGAAACTGGAAAGTTTGGGTCACAATTACTTGAAACGCATTGGTTAAATTTTGTCGACTCTGGTTGTTGGAGGGTAATCCGTTTTGGAGTTGAGCATTTGCGGCGTGGTGATACGGTCTTTTTAACCAGATTTTGTTGCAACTGATTACTTATAAAAGAATATTTATTAAGTTTTATTCAGAACAGTTATTCAAAACTTACTTTAGAGCTTCATGAACTTCTGTATTTACAAAATACTTATTTTTATTAATAATATTTGAAAGTTCAAGAATATCATTTTTAAGAAGGTTAATGCATGATATGGCTTCAAAACTTGAATTTGTTTGATTACGGTTATTATTTTCAAACTCAATCTTTCTTAATGAATTTTCATTGAGCATTTGAATCAATGACTTTTGATTTATTGTGGTTAAGTACCGTTTTCCACTGCGAACTCCCTCTGAAAACTCCTTCAGACATGGCGATTCATCAAGAAAAAAGTTGGCAGACTTTTCACATTTTGTTTCCAGAAGATATCCTAAACAAATGATAAATTATGAATGAGAAAAACATAACAAAAATTATATTTACCGTAAACTAATCTTGCAATTTCTGATGGCATCAACGTCATGTTCAAAACATTGTTTTAACTTATCATTTAAATATTTTACAGCATTTAAATTCACAGTCAAACCAAATGATAGTTTAGCTAAACAGATGTAAACAACGTGAACCAAAAGAAAAGCCAGTGGGCATAAACATTTAAAGATTGAGCACTGTGCAAACTAGTGACGCAATCTTGCACTAGGCATTGCTGGGGGCGCGGCTTAACAGTTTTCTTGGCGCGAAAATTATGGTAATTGTATTAAAAAATAGAGAAAACTATACCAGTTTTAAAAATAAAAACAGTTTACTAATAAAAAAGGGTTCACTTCTCTTGAGCAGGCTAACTTGTAAGTTGGTGCTGGTATGAGCGTCCATAGAAGCACTTTTGGTCGTTTAACCTTTGTCCTTAGAAGCCAAACTGCTGCCATTGTTGCTGTTTTTGACTTTAGATAGTTTTGCAACGCTATTGTTATCAGCACTCATTCCAGAACGTTGAGTGTGCATCTTTGATGGTAACTTGCTGGTGTTGGCAGATAAGGCTTTGGCTGCTTCAAACTGAGTTGAACGTTGAGTTTGCTTTGAGGAAAACTTGCTAGTGTTGGCAGAAAGCGCAACTCCAGGAGCAAGTTGAGAAGATCGCTGAGTGACATTTGACATTTTAGAACGAGGTTTCTCCGGTTTTCTGTGCTTCTTTTTCTGCTTTTTATGTTTCTTTTCTTCGACATTCTTCTTTCGACAAAAAAATAAAATACAAACCAGTATTAGAATCAGCAACACCAAAACAACAACACTGATTATAATTAGCATGGTAACTTTTGAGTTTGTGGTTTCGTTTAAAACCTGTAAATTAATAAAGTCATTAGTAGTGAAATTAGTTACATCGGCGTGGTTTGTTTTACTCGAGGCTGTGTCACCGTAGGCATATCAGTGTTATCAGGTTGCCAGCCATTCCAAAACTGTTTTGCTTCCATTTTTTTCAGAGCGATAAACTTTCCAGTCTCATTAAACTGACGAATGGAGAACATTTCCACTCCATTGTCACTCAGAATCAGGTGAACGATGCCATTGTAGACGAAACCACTTGTTACAGTAAAGTTGGCGTAGCTTGAACCACAATTTTTTTCTTTGTAGTAGGCTCCAGCATCACCTTTAATGCAGAAATAGCGAGAATCGGTACTTTTTCCTTCAAGTCTGCAAACATTTGTGTCAGTCCCTTTAGTTCCCTTCCCTGCTAAGAATATTTGCGTTATGGAACCCGTAAATGGTGGGTCATCAGATTCACCATGCGGTGCATCGTAGCTATAGTAGACAAATGGCTCTTCTGCAGTAATAGTTTGATAGTCAACACGAGGAAGCTTTGAATTATAAACACAATTATGATCAGATATTCCCTCCATAATATCGTTGCCAGCAACTTGTTGTTCATTAACTTTAGAAAAAACCTCACAGTGTCGATGGTAATCACATATTATGGCTGCAGACTGTCCGACATAGTCAAAAATGATTTCTTGTCCGGCAACATTTTCAGCCATGTAATTGCCCTGCTGCAAGATGGGTCCATTTTTCATAGAGTCAATACTCTGGTTGAAGAAGACTGACCCATTCATTTCTCGATACTTTGGTGCTGTGGTGACACCGCTAATGATGACAAATAGACGTTCCTTGAGCAGTACACCCATTGCGATGACAAAACGCTTCTGATTGATTAAATCCTGCACAAGACAAGTCAGTTTTAGATGTTTGTGTAAGTATGTTTACACTTACTTCAGTAATCTCTTTGCCACTAACCACAGTAGGGTCACTTTGCACATTTTTTGTTATCATCAAAGTGGTCAAAAACAGAAAAAAGGCCAGGCGAAACATAGTTACAGTTGATACTTTTTGATTTGAAAACGTAATGATATGGCAACTTTTTTAGAAAATTAGGCAGCAACACAAATTGATCTTACAAGCAGTGTTTGCGCCTAAAATATACGTCACACTAATAATTTAGAATTTCATAATTGAAAACGAATACTTTTATTATGACACTAGTTTATTCTAACAGTTAAAATTCTTTTTTCATATGCTCATCATCCCTTACCATCTTTCAGGAACTTCGACAATAGTTTATTTTTCTCCTTTT
>JAALOO010001957.1_pt1 | contig 12487 bp, 13 predicted proteins | sample 7257641 | NCBI WGS metagenome assembly JAALOO01 (sample SAMN14085613, study PRJNA598686) | mite metagenome | biome: ENVO:01001000; feature: ENVO:01001002; material: ENVO:01001226; isolation source: single female mite from University of Michigan culture on fish food culture... ... | reverse complement strand
TGGCAAGAAGAACGAAGCAGGCAAACACTGCTGCCAACTTATCAGCATTTGCTGACCAAGCAGTCTCAGCCGTGGTCGAGCGTTCAGATCACCATCATCATCAGCCGTGGACAGTTGTCAACAGCTCGATCAGTTTGTGCTCACAATTTTTTCGCTGTTTCATCTTCTTCTTCAACTTTGCCGCGCAAGTCAAGGCAAGGCAAGCGAAGGAGCTAAGCAAGCAGCTCGATGACAAAAGACAAAAACAGTGGCGATGACCTAAATGGCAGTGCTGTGCCTGTCTGTTCCCTTCGATCGAGTCAATGTAGTGGAGTAGTGCCGCATCGAAGTCCTGGACATCATATATGCATCGAACATCAGTGTGTGGACTCGTTACTCTCCGAGGAGTGCTCCACAGCTCACTTTCACTTTCCAAACACACAACTTTTTGCCTTCTCTTTCTCTCTTCTAATCCACTGACTGACTTCTAACGCTAACTCACTCACTCGAAAGCCTTTCTCTCACTTTCACACTTTCTCTTCTGCTCTTACCTTGTCTGTCGTACACAAACATCGAGGCAAACTTCTCTCTCCTTTTTTTCTCTTTCCTGTGTTCGAACGGCGACTGTGAAATATCGTTGGCAAATCGCAGGCGAGCGCGTGTTTCGTTTGTGCTTTCCACTTTTCAGCTTCAACTCAACTCCGAAGTCTTTGGCCTGTGTGTGTGTGCTAAACAAGTCGCACACTACCTGGTCACTGAACAGATCTGCCGCCGCTTTTTCCACTTTTTCTACTTTCCACACTTTTTCATCTCGTCGTCTGATCTGCACTTCTCAGACTGTGTCTGTCTCTTCTCTTTCTACCATTTTCTTCTTCTTCGCATCATGTCCCCATCAGATAATGTGTCATCGCAGTAGTTAGTGGTAACGAAGGTAGAGGTGTAGTGAAGTGCTCCGTCCCTTTGAACGGTGTCGGAAGAAGAAGAGGCAGAAGTAGGACCAGCAGCACCACCTTCTTCATCATCATCAGTTTCTATTTGCCGCACTTCTACTCCTTCTTCGTTGCTGTAGATCTCTTCTGTGTTCTATTTTCTATTCGATTCCATTCCATTCCTCCTGAAGATGACCCACATCAGCACCACCTCGACGGACACCGAGTCCGGCGGCTCCACCGCCTCCTCCTCCTCCTCCGTCGGCAAGGGCAGCTTCTCCAGCGCCGACCTGCGGCCAAAGGCGAAGTAAACATAACATTGATCAGCTGATCTGCGTCTAGTCACAGCGAGCAGGCGCTCAATTTCGAAATGACCTCTAACCTTCTTCTTCTTCACCTTCTTCTACCTCCAATCTTCCAATACTTCACCTAGATCCAACTACTCCTGGGCGCAGAACTTTCACTTCATCGAGAGTCACCTGTGGGCATGGACCTTGCTGCTCCTTTCTCTGGTTCTCATTCTCCTTTCCATTCTCACCGGTCTCCTAGTTCTCAACACTAGAGGTAAGTTTTGTTACTGTTTTATTGCCGACTTTATCTTCTCAACATTGACATTATCATCACCACCATCTCCACCAGACAAGAATGACTCCAACCTGTGCCTCAGCGTGGATTGCATCACCGCCGCCTCTGACATGCTCACCAGCATGGACACTGCCGTCGATCCGTGCACTGACTTTTACCAGGTAAGAGCAAGCATTTTCAAGGAGGAAGGAAAAGGAAAAGGGAATCTTTTCATTGTGAACACACACTAATTTGCACTGATCGTGACCACTACGATCAAGTAGCCGATGGTTCGATACCATCATCATCACCACCACCACCATTGCTCATCCCTTTCTCATACATTTCCTCTTCCTTGCAAACAAACACACAGTACGCCTGTGGCGGGTGGATGCGCCTGAACGCCATTCAGGAAGATGATTCCCGCGCCGACACTTACTCTGTCATTCGCAATCAAATGTCGGAGAAGCTGAAATGTACGTACTACTACTACTGCCCGTATGATTGATTGATTGATGCAGGCTGCTCTTCGTTTACTTTAAAATTTAAACCACTTAGACGCCGGCATTGTCACTTTCACGTTCAACTCTTTCAACTCTTTCAACTCTTTTCTCTCTCCCCCTTTTAGTGTTGCTCGAGGAACCGATCGCCCCCGATGAGAGTGCCGCCGTGCGAAAGGTGAAGCACTTCTACGAATCCTGCGTCGACGTGCGGACGATTGAGAACCGCACCGAGACGCCGCTGCTCGAGGTTAGTGTTGACTCTTGTGGACACAGCAGCATTGTCACTGCTGTCCATTTCATTGTCCAGTTCAACGGTCAACTCATCAACTCTCTATCTTCTTTCATCTCTTCCCCTAATGAAGCTGTTAGATCGCGACTTTGGCGGATGGGCACTGATTGGCCGGCAGAACGACAAATGGTCGGCGATGGACTGGGTGAGTGACTGAGCGAGTGAGCGAGCGAGTGAGATGTGAGATGTGTCAGTGTGTGTTTGACAGTCACAAACATTTAGTTAAGTTCTTAGAGTAGTAACAGTGCCTGATGATGCCCTTACAGAAGACTCGACCTCTGTATGCTTGCTTATGTCCACTGTCCACCACCACCACCACCATCACTCGATAACTTTTTCACTGACAGCAAACAGACCGTTAGTTCTCTTTCTCTCTCTATCTCTCTACAACTACTCCGTCCTGTCAGTCAGATTAAGTGATGGTGGTGGTGGTGGTCAATCGAAACGGCCAATTGTGTCGCATAATTTGCCATCTCTCTCTTCTCTAACACTAAGGTCAGTGTCTGTCTGTGTCTGTGGTCATTGGCATCTTGAAGATGCTAATTTGCCTGCGTGCCAGCCCATTTTATCAGTGCTCGATGACTGCCCCTGCATCCAAGCGCACACACTTTGATCATTAGAACAATTTGCCGCTCTGAAAATTGAGATTCAGAGGAGAATGCTCCTCGCCGGGCGCTGATTGAAAAAAAACTTTTTTTCAGCACTCATGTACTCGATGCTCGTACAGCTAATGATCGATTTGGCAATGATATTGACCTGACTGACTGACTGACTGACTGACTGACTGAAAACTGCTGCTGAACAGTCTTTTGGTTATCCGAGTCACGCGTTAGCGGCAGCAGCAGCTTCAACAGCTTCAGCCCCAACAAACTATCGTCTGACCTGCCGTCGACGACATGTGACCGCTGCTGCCTCAGCTGAAGACGAAGACTTTGAAGTTGTGTGTAGTGGCGACGCACTTGTGTGCACTTCTCTTGTAACACTCTGTTGTGCAATCGAGCCGTCGCGCTGATCGACACTCTGACACAGTGTCTAGTTTTCATTGCCGAAACTCAGACAGTTTCAAGCAGGACGCAACAGCAGCAGTAGCTTAATATAATCGCCCAGATGAAAGGTGACAACGGAAGGCCAGCAAAGGAGAGAGTGAAACGAGTTTGGAGCAGAACAGACAGTTGACACATTATGAAGGGCACCGCACACTCCATTCCACTTCTGTCACCACCGGCCGGTTAGAATGGCTGTTTAAGTGTGTTTGAGTGTGTCAATCCTTTGTCAGTTGTTATCAAATCATTCACTTAAGAAGCAGGGTCATTAATCGATGCACTTACAACTTCAATCACACATTTAACACACTTTACCTCCATTACCACATCACACACATTACTAACACAGGTGACAGTAATGGGCAAGTTGCGAGAGTACAACAACGAAATCATCATCGGCCACAACGTCGGCCCCTCCGACGTCAACAGCACACTGTACGCGATTAAGGTGAGTGCCAGTGCTATTGTTCAACTATTGCTAAATTGCGCCACTTTTAAAACACTGGGAATCAAGAAATCTTTGACAACGCTAAAATGAAGGAGAATACTAAAGTTTCATTTTCTTTTTCCTCTTTAGATTTATCCCGCCGGTCTGGGCATGTCCAGCGCCGACTTTTACAGCAACAAGACGAGCAAGTACTACCGCTCCTACCGGAAGCTGATCCTCAACGTCGCCCAGCTACTGGGCGCAAACAACCGCAGCAACCTCTCCGCCGAAGTGGACGACCTCCTCGAGCTGGAGGTGAAGCTGGCGAACATCTCGCGAATGTACGAAAAGTTTGGCGGCGCCAGCTTCCAGCGAATGCCACTGAATCGCCTGTCGAAACTGGTGCCGAAGATCAACTGGACGGGCTACTTTGAGCGGGCCATTCCGCTGCCGCTCAATGAGACGGAGGCGATCGGCATCTTTGGCTTTGACTACTTTCTCGACGTGCAGGAGATTGTCACTGTCACTTCGGAGACGTAAGTGCTTACTAAAAGTCCCCGAAATATGATAATCTCATTTTTCCCCTCACCACTTTAGCACCATCAAGAACTACCTCCTCTGGCGTTTCGTGATGAACCGCATCAAGAACCTCGATCTGCGCTTCGAGAACGTCCTCGAGGACTACTACCGCGACCAGTACGGCACCAAATCGGTGCCCGCCCGCTGGAAGAAGTGCGTCGACTTTGCCAACGGCAACCTGGGCACCGCCGTCAGTGCCCTCTACGTGCGCAAGTACTTTGACCTGGAGAGTAAGCACAAGGTAGGTGGTGACCACGATTCGGATGATGAGTTGCCTTTATACAAACTTTTTCTTTGTATGACAGGCAGTGCAGATGATCGAGAGCATCCGCGATGAGTTCATGACCATCGTCGACGAGTGCGACTGGATGGACGCGGAGACGAGGGAGGACGCGAAGCGAAAGGCGAGAAACATGGAGGTGTACATGGGCTTCCCCGAGTACATTCTCGACCCGGTGCAGCTCGATAAGGAGTACGAACATGTAAGTGGTGTGGTGGGAACATTGAAGTCTTGATTGTTTCTCACCAACACACTTTTCCCATTTCATCCTATCAGTTGGACTTTGACAACCGCACCTACTTTGAGAATGTAATTGGCTTCCTCCGGAACTCCACCGCCAAGTCGCAGGGGAAGCTCTACTCGGTGGACGACCGTACCAAGTGGAATGTCGCCCCCACGGTGGTCAATGCCAACTACCACCGCTTCAGGAACTCAATCAGTAAAGAATTTTTATTGTCAGTATTTTCGAAATTCTAACGATTTTATTTCTCTGCAGGCTTTCCGGCGGCCATTCTGCAGAAGCCACTGTACAGCAAGCTCTATCCGGCGGCGCTCAACTACGGCGCCATTGGCTCGGTAAGAACTAAAGTTGTTCCCACCACTCTCTCTCTCTCCTTGCTCTCTCAATCAACTCTGCCCTTCACCGACATTATTATATTTTAGTCTTTCACTCTTTTTCTCTCGCTACCTTTCGATTTGAGAAGTGCTTGAGAGAGAGAGAGAGAGACTTGAGAGATAATAATGGCCGACACGGGCGGCACTTCAGCACACAGCTGTTGTTCTGTTGCTGTTGTTGTTGCAGAAGGCTGTAATTTGTGTGTTCTGTTCTGTACTTCACTCACTAATCTCTGTGTTTTGTTTTTGTTTTTGTTTTTATTTTGTTTTCCTTTTCTCCTTTGCTCACCGCTACTTTATTTGCTCATTCATCCCCTTCAAAGGTTATCGGCCATGAGCTGACACACGGGTAAGTGTTCACAACAATTTGTTCAAAAATCAAATAAGTGTGGGCGTTCTTTGTCTTTCCCAAACATTCTAATTTACCTTTGTGTGATTTCACTTCAGCTTCGACTCCAACGGGCGTCACCACGACCCGGACGGTAATCAGCGGCTGTGGTGGCATCCTCGCACTGTGGAGCGCTTCATGGCCAAGAGTTCCTGTATGGTGGCGCAGTACAGCAACTACACCGTCACCGTCGCCGGAGAGGTCATCAATGTGAGTGACATTTGGGGTTTAATAAATAGCTGAACTGTGGTTTAACTTCTCTGTTTTTTTCTCTTTTTTAGGGAAACGGAGTTCTCACGCTGGGAGAGGTAATTCACACGTTTACTCTATACAAATTGCACTGATTCTCACTGATTTTCATTTTCAGAACATTGCAGACAACGGCGGTATTCGCCTGAGTAAAATGGTAAGCAGTTGAAATCTTCTTTCTAATTTTCATTTGATTTTCATTGATGTGCTGTCCCCCTAGGCTTTCAAGCGAGTCCTCTCAAAGGACCCCACCGCCAGTCCGAACTTGCCCGGGTTGAACATGTCCCAGGACCAGCTCTTTTACCTCAAGTTCGCCCAAAGTTGGTGCCAGATCATGACCGACGAGGGGCTGATTGACTCGCTGAAGACCTGGCGACACTCTCTGGGAAAGTTCAGGTAGGTGCTCACTGTTGATCCTCATTGTTGTGCTGATGTGCTAATTGGCAATCGATGTTGTTGCTGTTGTGACCGCGCAGAGTTTTCGGGACGTTGAGCAACTCTGTGGAGTTTGCCGAGGCCTACCAGTGCAAGGTGGGCACGCCGATGAATCCAGTGGAGAAGTGCAGAGTGTGGTGAGATCGGGGGATTGATGCTGATGATGATGCTGAGATTGCTGATGTTCCTGATTTGGCCCCAGAGAATATATCAACGGATAATAGTCAACGTCTTCTAAGTTTTAAGTCTACTGATGCACACTCACTCACTCACTAACACACATTCACAGAGTCACTCATCTCCAGTGTCTTTAGTCAGACACACTAACTAGAGCCATTCACTCCACACACACTCACACACTTTGACCACTATTTTTTGCTCTTTACTTAAGGGATTCATTCATTCACTCACTTTTCCTTTCTTTCCCTTTACCTTTTATTTATTGTTAGTAGCCGTCAGTGTGTGTGTAAATGTATGTGTGGTGGTGATGGTGTTCGAACATCACAATGGACCTGTGAGACTCTCGTCAGTGTGGTGATTTGTCTCGTGTAAATGGTCTCTTTCTTCTTTTCTTCTTTTTCCCTTCTTCGTTTTTAGTTCCTTCCTGTACATAGTCCTGAACACACACACACACACACTTTCACAAACAAATCTAACATCACTTTTCTTCTCCTTCTCACTCTGATCTGATCGGGTGAGAGACTTTGAAGCCGCCTGAGCTGCTCGTCTAATCATCGCCGCCATCATCCTCTCTCTCTCTTTCTTCTCACACTTATTCATTCATTCTTTCTTTTTTTGTCAGTGATAAATGTGTGGCAAATGTGTAAAGGTGTAAATCTCGCTGCTGCTGCTGCTGCTGCTAACTCGATTAGCGTTTAGTCTCTGTGTCATTTAACTCTGTCATTTCTGTCTGTCTGTGGGCAGCAACGAGGAAGCAAAGCGGCTGCGGTGGTGAAGTGACACCTTTTGAAGCAAGTGCTCAGACACAGACACAGACAATGCTGATGATCGGTGCCACAATTGGCGCGACCAGTTAGCATGTCGATGATGTCCACGTTGTGGCTTGGCCATAGCACTGTTTGCCCATTGTCTGCTCTCTCTCTCTCTTTTCCCCACTCATCCTCATCGATGCCAAAGATGGCTGATGATGATGATCTCTAAAAAGATGCTGCTGCTGCTGCTGCTGCTGCTGCTCAATCGATGAAGCACAGTTTGTGTCCAGCAGCACTGTTTCCGGCACTGAATGCGCCTGCCCACCTAGTTGCCACCAGTTTGCTGTTGCTGGACAGCCAGCCAGCATATGTTTAGGCGTCTGTTCACCATTCAGTCCAAGGTTGCAAGACTGCTGCCCATCCATTTTGTTCTATCACCACTTTTCATTTCTTTTTTCGTTTGTCCTTCCGCCCTGAGATCAGCCCACAGCAGCATCACTTTTTCATCTTTTGAAGGGGAAAGAAAAGTGCGCTATTTATAACACTCTAACACTCTCGGGTAAGACAGAGTGTGATGCACTTCTGTCACTGACTTCTCTCCTTCTCCCGAATTCCTGCATTATTAAATTTCTATCGACACTCGATTACTCGGCACTGCGCGCCATTGTGCACAGTGGGGCATTACAAATGGTGCTGCTTCTGCTGATGGGGACAATGGCAGATTCTCTTCCTCTCTTATTGGAAATGATGCCTCCCAAATATACTTTACATATTTTCCCTCTCCTCTTTAAATTGTTCTCCAGTTGTCTTCTTTGTTAGGCCTATTTCGTTCACTAAGTTTTCCCATTATCATGATAAGTAGTCGGTGGTGGCAGTGGTGGTCTAAGTAGTAGTAAGCCCTGGTCACGTCAGTGCCACTGTCTCTCTGTCTCTGTCTGTTTGCACTGTTCTAGTGTTCTTGTAATCGTCGATTCGGTAATTGATTATTACCAGCAGCAGCAGCAGCAGCTTGTTCAATTGTGTTTTGAGCTGATTAGATCAGAGGAAGAAAGAAAAGGAGTTGTGATTAGAGCACTTCACTCTTCACTTCACTGATGATTGGTACTTGAGCTGTGTGTTTGCTTTCCCCTATCTCCGCTGAAGAGCTAATTACTGCCGCTGTTGTTTGCTGGGCAATTACTCGACTTGTGCTGTTCCGATGACGAATGAGATATTGTGGAAAATGAAATTGAAAATGAGGGGTCAACAACGACAACAGCGGAAACTTGACATTACTTGACCGTCAATTGAGAGCTCCTTCTCTCTCTTTCTTTCTGGTCAGTCTGCTTTGCCTTTACTTTACTTCTCTTTCCTTCTCTTTCTTTTGCCCTTTCATTCACGCTGGCATTTCCCAAGTAAACAGTTTGTTTGTCTGCTGCTTTCATTAATAGCATGATGCTCAAAAGTGGTATTGAATGATGCTGGCTGATACTGGTGCTATTGCCTCCGTCGACGGCAACGACAGGGTTGACATTACATTACATAACTGTACGCTGGTATGTGGGCCAGACGGTGGTGGGGTGGTGGTGACGACAGCAGAACCGTGTGTGCACCAACAGCACCGAACAATGGATTGCTGCTGTTGCTGATGCTAACCCTCTTCTTTCCTCTTCTTCCCTGAATGCCGCTTAATTCTCTCGACAATCTAATTGAGAGTCGTAGTTGTAGGAAAGTGCAAATTGATTTTGGGGCGGGCAAAGAGAGGAGGGCAGCTGAATGAACTGGATCGGCTGAGAAGGAGGAGGTGGTCTGCTGCTGCTGCTGAAGAAAGTGCCCATCCTCGAGGAGCAGACAGGCACTAGATTTGACAGTTCTCAGTGAGACTGCTTTCAGTGAATCGAGAATAATCGTGTCAGAAGGAGTTTTCCGTTTTGCCGCTTTGCAGTAGTACGTTCACTCAGCTTCAGCGAGTTCATCCTGCTGCTAATTAAATGGACTTCAAGTATCACCGTGAAGTGCACACGCCACCGCTGGTTCTTCTTTCATCTTTCTCTTTCTCTGTTTGTCCCGAAGATAATCAACTTCACTGATTTGCTGATTCAAGTGAGCATCTCACTTGACCGACTGCTGTTTTGTTGTTGGTGTCCAATCAGTTTTGCCAACAACTTCTCTTTCTCTTCATCTCCAACTTTATCATCACCATTCTCTTTTAGTGCACCATTCGACTTTGGTCTCTGTGACTGCCGTCACCAGCTCTCATCTTTTTCTCTGAATCCCTCTTCCCACCACCTCCTCCGTCAAGCTGTGGCACTTCGACTGGCTATGCTACTTGCGCCTTCTCGGCGAGTGTCGCTCATTTCTGAGCCGACCGCCGACTGGCAAGCGGCACCAACATCACCACAACTCGGAAGATTCCACCAACAAGTCTTCAGGAGACGTCGAACGAGGTGGCGCCGGAGAACTTGGAGAAGAGCACCACTACCAGCTCTCCGAGCTGCAGCCCATCAAGGATCATCCCCACCACGGAAAGGTAACTTTTCCACCTGGAATGATGGCCGTAAATCACGATGCCCAAGGGAACAGCAATGGCGGTGGCAGCAGCAATCTAAAGAGCATCCTCAACGACATCAGCAGCCACCTGAACAGCGGAGCGAACATCTTCTCCGGTGCAAACGATAAAAAATCGGAAAACTTTTTTGGCTCTGGAGAAGGAGGTGGTTGTGGTGGCGGTGGTCCGAGCAGCCCCAGCAAAGTGGTGCCCATGAACACGGCCGAGTTTCGCCACCGCGGCAAGCAGATGGTGGAGTACATTGCCGCGTACATGGAGACGATTGCGAAGCGCCGCGTGACGCCCAACGTCGAGCCCGGTTACCTGCGCAGCTACCTCCCCGAGTCGGCCCCGCTCAAGGCCGAGTCCTGGGACAGCATCATGGAGGACTTTGAGCAGTACATCATGCCGGGGGTGACGCACTGGCAGCACCCGCGATTTCACGCTTACTTCCCCGCGGGCAATAGCTACCCCTCGATTCTGGCAGACATGCTCTCCGATGGCATCGGCTGTGTGGGCTTCTCTTGGGTAAGTGCAGGGTGAAAAGACTTTGGAAATTTAGGTTAAAATGTTCACTTCTTTTAGGCGGCCAGTCCAGTGTGCACCGAGCTGGAGATCATCATGCTCGACTGGGTGGGACAGATGATCGGCCTGCCGGAGCAGTTTCTCTGCTTTGCCGACCCCAACAGCAAGGGCGGTGGGGTGATTCAGGTAAGCATTTTTGTGGGATTTCATCATTTCACTCATTTATTCATTTCTTTTAGGGCTCTGCGAGCGATTGTGTTCTGGTCTGTCTACTGGCCGCCCGCTGTGCCGCCCTGAAGGAGCTGAAGAAGGCGGAACCGGGGGCGGATGACGCCGCGCTGATGTCCAAGCTAGTGGGCTACTGCTCCAAAGAGGTAATACTGCAAAACTGACGGTTAGTTTGTTTTCAGAAAATTAACATATTCTCTCTTTTTAGGCCCACTCTTGCGCTGAGAAGGCCGCGATGATTGCCCTGGTGAAGCTGCGCATCCTCGACACTGACGAGAACTTTTCACTGCGCGGTGAGCCGCTGAAGCGAGCGATGGAGGAGGACAAGGCCAACGGCCTGGTGCCCTTCTTTGTCTCGGCCACGCTGGGCACCACCTCCTGCTGCTCCTTTGATGCCCTCCACGAGATTGGCCCCATCTGTGAGGCTGAAGGAGGTGAGTGATGGTGGTGGTGGTGATAAGAGTTTTCAACTCAATTGAAAGACTGCTAACTATTTTCTTTTTTACCTTGACAGGAGTTTGGCTGCACGTGGACGCCGCCTACGCCGGCAACGCCTTCATCTGTCCGGAGTTTCGGTACCTGATGCGAGGCATTGAGGTATAACAGTTTGTTTAGTTTAATGACAACTAAATAACAACTTGTTCTTTTCTCTTTTCCCCAGTACGCCAGCAGCTTCAATGAGAATCCCAACAAGTGGGCGCTGGTCAACTTTGACTGTTCACTGCTCTGGTAAGTTGAAGCTTTTGCTTTTTATGTTTTTGCTAAAGACTAACAATTGATCATCTTCACAGGGTAAAGGACCGCTTCAAGCTGACGCAGGCGCTGGTGGTGGATCCGCTGTACCTGCAGCACAGCTACTCGGAGCGGGCCATTGACTATCGGGTATGGAAAGCAAAAACTCGTAACTTTGTTAGATTAGTGCTAACATCTATTCTTCTTCTCTTTGCATTTCTTCACTACACTAGCACTGGGGTATTCCGCTGAGTCGCCGCTTTCGCTCACTCAAACTGTGGTTCGTCATTCGCAACTACGGCATCGAGGGACTGCAGAAGTACATTCGGGAGGTAAGGAGAGGGAATGATCAGAAATGTTCAAATATCACTTATCCTCCATTTTCACTAGCACGTCCGCCTGGCCAAGCGCTTTGAGAAACTGATTCGCCAGGACGACCGCTTTGAGGTGATGAACCAGGTGAAGCTGGGCCTGGTGTGCTTTCGACTCAAGGTATGGTCACTACTTTTTTCAGTACTTGTTTCAGTGGGTAACAGCTGCTTTTTAAGGGCTCCGACGTGATGAACCAGAAGTTCCTCTCGTCGATCAACGCCTCCGGGAAGCTGCACATGGTGCCCGCCTCGCTGGACGGCCACTACGTCATCCGCTTCTGCGTCTGTGCGCAGAACGCCGCCAATGCGGACATTGACACCGCCTACCGGGTGATCGCCCAGTTCGCCACCGACCTCTTTGAGATTCTCGAGCTGGAGAAGCGGAAGAACGCCGAGCAGAACCGCGAGGAGACGAAGGAGAGCGAGGACAATGAGGCCGCCGATGAGGTGTTCATGCTGGACCGGAAGCGGCAGATGAGCCTCCGCTACAAGCGCAGCTTCTTCGTCCGCATGGTCTCCGATCCGAAGCTGTACAATCCGAAGATTGTCAAGGCGCTGAACAGCTCCACCAGCTCGCTCGATGATAAGAGTCAGCAGATGCAACAACAACAACAACAGCATAAGCAGTCGCAAAGACATGCCAGTGAATATGAGCCAGCACTGACGCCTGCTGCTGCTGCTGCTCCCACCTCTTCAGCTCCACCAGCAACACCTTCGAGGGCCAACTGAACTTCGTCTGATGACCTCTTCTTCCTCACCACACCACCACCACCACCACCACCACTTTTCCAATGTTCCAGTGCACACAGTCTTGGCAAGAGTTTAGATGATGATCCTGTAGTCTTACACTTTCACGCACTTAGCAGTTGTAGTAGCCTAGTGTTGTTGCTGT
>JAALOO010001956.1_pt1 | contig 12490 bp, 4 predicted proteins | sample 7257641 | NCBI WGS metagenome assembly JAALOO01 (sample SAMN14085613, study PRJNA598686) | mite metagenome | biome: ENVO:01001000; feature: ENVO:01001002; material: ENVO:01001226; isolation source: single female mite from University of Michigan culture on fish food culture... ... | reverse complement strand
CTCTCTCTCTCTCTCTCTCTCTCTCTCTCTCTCTCTCTCTCTCTGTCTCTCTCTCATCATTGTCTGATCAGGTTTCACCCTCTGACCAGTTCTGTTCTGTTCCATTCTGTTCTGTTCCATTCTTTTACTTTTGTTTTCTCCTTTTTGCCTTTTCAAATAGATTTTTCCTAGTCAGTAGCCCCGGCTCATTAGTATGCCGTGTGTGCGTTAATTGAAAATTCAATTAACTAAACTGAATTTGCCTGCTCTCTTTCTCTCTCTCTCTCCTTTTCTCCTCTCCTTTTTCTAATTCATCCCCTTCTTTTTCCCATTCTTTCCCTTTTAGATTCATCCCATTTCAGGCCCAGTGGAGGGTGGCACGCTGGTGACGATCGAGGGCTCGAACCTGGGCGCTTCGCTGGAGGAGATCAAAGACCGCCTGTCAATTGGCGGCATTCCCTGCACGCCAATCGAGTACAATGTGTCCATTAGGTGAGTGGAGAACAGTGCGTTCGGTTACGGGTAAAAAGGTTTCAAAACAAGGATCTAGAATCAGAATGGGAAAACAAAAAAACAAACTTGAAACAAAAAAGGGCTAGGGCTGTTTTGGTTGCTGCTGTTGCTGAGGGGTTTCCCTTTCTGCCTTGGGTGCTTTGTTTTGTCCATTGCCATTACCACCAACTGATACGAAAAGCAGAAAATGAAAATGAAGTGAAAAAACCCTGAAAAGAATAGGAAAACAATGGCAGCAACAGCAGCTCGATGAGTGATGATGTAGGGTCAGCACAATTACTGCCATTGAGAGCCATCGAGGTCCATTAATTACCTTCAAATTAATTAATTAATGGCTTCATTATGGTGATCAGGGTTCAAGGGAAGAGAAGAGGAGGAGAACTGGCAGAGCCAAAGTTCAGCTTAGGGACAGTGCAGCAAACTAAAAAGATGATCTTTTTAGTCTTTTTCTCTTTTGCATTATAATTTTAGTCCCACTACATTTTATTGATTAATTAATTAAATAATTTTGTTTCACCAATTAAATCATCATCCTCATACCCCACAAAAACAGAGTCATCTGTCGCACTGGACTGAGCATAACTGGGCCGCAGCCGGCCAATGTGGTCATTGGCAATCGAGCCGGCGTCACACGAGCGCAGGCAAAGTTTCAGTACAAGGTAAGTCAATTGTGTGGTTGTTTTTTCACGCAATTTATTTTTGGCATATCCGAATCATTTAACATTTTTTAGTTCAGTGTAATAGTTTTTTGACAACAAAAAATTAAGTCAATTCTTTTTGAACGTTTTTTCCTGCCAAGCCATTGAACTTTTTTTGGTTTACCAAATTTTTTTGTGGTGGTAGTGGGCGCCATGCCGTAGGTTTCTTTTTTCTGCTGATGACATTTGGGCGCCATTTGTGGCTAATGTCACTGTGTGTTGTGTTGTGTAAGGACCACAAATACAACATAGAAATTAGTGCAAACATGAAAGCAAAACCAATTGAGCAACTAAAGAAAAAGATGTTTTTAGTAAAACTGAATCTAATTGTGCAGTTGTGTTAAAGTATGCCAGTTACATTGAGCAATCTAAAACAATATTAGGCATTTTAGTTTGTTTAATTAAAAAAACAAAAATTAAAAGAAAGTGTGTAAAAAAACAAATAAAAACATATTTGATACAACAATACAAAAAGTGTTTAGTTAAACTAGTTTGGCTAATATAAAATTTGTAATGAAAACCAGCAAAAAATATTTTTTTGCAAATGCAACAAATATTAAAAATAAGTAGCAAACAATTAATTAGCTGCAAAAACAAATTGGTTGCCTAAAATAAATGTGCGTGTGCACTTAAATCTTTTTTATCTTTTATCTGTATGCATTTTGTTTCATTTGAAAAAAGGTCTCTTCTGGTTGGGTTCGTTTTTTTTCATTTTCCAATATAAAAGGGATTATCTCAGTCCGCTAAACACACACACATACAGACAGATTGGCCAGTGATAGTTCGTTTGCAATGGTAAATCTTAACTAAGCACAAGATTTATGCCAATTTGTGTTGGGGAACAAATGAACAATGAACAAAATGTAACCTACAGTAAAAGTAAGCTTGCCAAAAGATATGTTAAAAACTAGAATTTTTGTGACATTTTTGCAACTACCAAAAGATTTCTTTTTGGTTGCTGTTGATTAAAATTTGCCCTACTTGACATTGCAGTGAATGAGCAATGCAAATGAGAAGGTTAAAAAAACTTTAGAAAAAGTTCAATTGACATTTTGCAGCATTGTTCATCCTATTCTCTAGTTAAAAAACTTTGAGATTTAGAAAATCTACAGTCTAAAGTAAGAAGTTTTTATTTTTTTCAAGTTATCTAAACTTTTGCAGTGTCTTTTACTGTCCTTTTTCTCTCTTACGTCGCCAATTGAACGGCAATAACCATTAGATTAGGCAATTGGATTGGACCACTGATTTCACCAATGATGTAATAATAAATAGAGAAGCCTAGCTATAAACGGCAGTTGCCTGCAGTTGCAGTCATAAACTCAGGGAAAAATTCAACAGCCAGATTGGATTTGAAGACGCACTCACACTTACACACAATCTTGGCCATTTTTCTCCTATCTTTCAGAAACAAAAAAAGTTTGCAAAAATCAAACAGCAGAATTGAGCAATAACAATAAACGTTATATAATTCAGTTTAGATTGCAGAGCTCTGCTCTGCTCTGTTTAAGACTTTTACTTTTGTCGAATTTTATTGTAGTGCAAAAAAATGCAAATAATGATATTTAAAAGTGGTGCTGCTGCTCCGGAAAAGGTATTATGATTAAATTAGCTGAGATGCTTTTAAAAGCAGAAAAATAAAGCAAACTAAATAGTATTTTTGCATTTTAAGTTCCGATTGTTTTCTAAATAAAAATGCACCAAGCTACTTTTATTAATAATACTTTGATCGGATTTGCAAGCGAGACAAAAGGAAAAAGAAGAAGAAAAATAAGGAATCATTTGATCTAGCATTTTTATTTCTTTTGCCAACTTCCAAACGCCTGTCCCTTTGCACTTGAATCATGCAAATTTTTTATAACAAATAAAAGATTTTAAAACATTCATTCAAGAACAAACTTCCTGTTTCATCATTGTTTAAGTTTTTTAAATCACAAGTGCAAAAGTACAAATGCAAATGCAGTGTGTGTGCGCCTGAATCATTGATGATAAATAATTTATTCAATTGTTAAGCATTGGCAAAAAAGCTGTGTGTCTATTCTAGCGTTGCTTATGGGTTATTTTTATGAAAACTGAAAATACGTTAGCATTTATAAAAAAACATAAAGTTAACTTTTTTTTGTTTTTTTCCCTCAGACCGTCGAACTGCACGACATCAGCCCGAAGATGGGCCCTCAATCGGGGGGCAGCCGTCTCTACCTGTCCGGCCGAAATCTGAACATCGGCTCCTCGGTGGCCGTCTTCCTCGATGAACTTCCCTGCCTCGTAGAGCGGGCCCTGGCGAGCAGTGGCCAGCTGGTGTGTCGCACCACCGCCGCCCCCTACCCGTCCTACGTGGTCAGCCGCCTGCTGTTGATAGTAGATGGCGCCAATCTGTCGCTGGCCAACCCCTACCTCTACACCGCCGACCCGACGATCACCAGGGTGGAGCCGCTGCAGAGCTTCTTCAGCGGCGGACGGTCGCTGGTGGTGACCGGAACCGGTTTCACCTCGGTCCAGCAGCCGAGGATGGTGGTGATGACGAGGAAAGGAGGAGGAAGAGGTAATGGTCAAGGTGGTCAAGGTGGTGGAAGTTCTTCTTCAGCTGTTGGTGGTGGTGGTGGTGGTGGTGGTGGTTCGAAGAAGCTTTTCCACTCATCATCATCGATGAGGAGTTCACTAGAGTCCTGGAGCACTCCACACACTGGAAACTCTCGAGCTTCGTTGAATTTTATTTCGACTACTATGATGGCGCCCACGACCCAGGCGACTGTGGCCGTTTTTAGTCAGCGGCTGATCAATGATTCGGTAAGTGTTGGTTTCGGAAAAGAAAAAAAGTTATCAAATTGATAATCTCTGATTTTTGTCATTTTTGCCCCAGATTTGCACTGTCCTCAGCTCAGCAAAGATGATCTGCCCGTCGCCGATGATCAACGGCAACCTAGACCTGCTGGCAGCCAAAATACGTTCTGCCGCTTCTTCATTTTCAAACCCAAATGCCAACTCCAACTCGTTTGGTGGCTTTCCACCCGGTCCAGTGAACATTTTTCCATCATCCTCATCATCATCCTCGTTTTCATCTTTAACCACCGCCAACAACTACTCCCTGAACATGATCCCCGATCAGCTGCACCTCCAGCTCGGCTTCCTCATGGACGACGTCCTCTCCGTCCTCGAGCTGGACACCTACTACCAGGCCCTCGACTCGACGCTGCTCTACGTCGCCGACCCGATTATCATCTCGCTGAGCAATGGTCGAGGACAGACGGTACCTGTTTCCGGTGGTGCAACCTCAGTGATCACCTCTTCAACCGGATCTTCGGGAGGTGTCGAAGAAACCGTTCTGACGGTAAAAACGGGCGACGTCTTAGTCGTCGAGGGCGAGGGCCTGGCCGCCCTGCCCCTCACCGAAGGCGAGCTGAACATCACCGTGGGCGTGGCCCGCTGTCCGGTGGCCTCCGCCTCGATGCGCCAGATCGTCTGCAGTCCACCGGGCCTGCCACCGGCTCCAACCGATGAGACGGGACGTCGAAACAGTCAGCTGGAACTTCCGTCGGTGGTGCTTCGAATTGGAAGCTCCTTTCGACGTCACCTCGGCTACCTTCACTACGGCGACTACTTCGGCGGAAGTGGTTTTGCCGGAAACGGCTTCAGCCATCGATCGGAAGATGGCAATGGAGGTGATTCAAATGTCGATACTCGCTTTTACCACCAGAATGCCTTCAACAATCGCTTTGATCCGAGTGGATCGCCAATTTCACCCTACTTTGGAAGTGGAACTTCGTCTTCTTCTTCCTCTTCATCCTCCTCTTCCTCCTCTTCGACCTTCAACTTTGAGCTGCTCATTGGCGTCCTCGCCGTCAGCGGAACCGTCCTGGCGGTCGTCTCGGTTCTGGTCCTCGCCGCCTATCGCCACAAAACCTCGGAGGCTGAGCGGGAATATCGGCGAATTCAGCTGCAGATGGACACGCTAGAGAGTAATGTCCGGTCGGAGTGTAAGCAGGCCTTTGCCGAGCTGCAGACGGACATTCTCCAGGCTTCCGGTCTCTTCAGCCTAGAGGAGCTTCACCAGCGAATGGCCGTTCCGGTTAATGATGAGCGGACCTTTCTGCTGCGGCGGATGATGACTACGACGGATAGCTTTGAAAGCTTTGGAAGTTTGTCTAAAAATCGAGCACTTTATCCTCAGAAAGGTGCCTCGAAGGTACTCTCGGAGCTGCTCTACAACAGCTCCCCACAAGAGTCCGCCTACTTTACCTACGGAAGTATTGCTAAGCACCAAAAAAGAGGAGAAAAAGTTTGGGCAAAAACTACTTTTACTAACAGCTTAGCAGGCATCAGCTGGCAGCACTCGCCCTTCTTTAACGTGAACGCTTCTTCAGCAGATGATCGCTTTTTTCCAACACTGATAACTGAACAGCAAAGTAATTCCCAAAATAATCATTACGGTTATTCCAGCAACAAAGGAAGTGAAAACTTTTACACTCTAAACTCTGGTCAAAGAAGGGGCGGAACTTTATCCAACAAACCGGCCGGACAACAACAACAGTTTCTAAACGGAGCCAATCGAGCAGGCACTTTGAAACATCTAAACAATGGAACTGGAACAGCCATCAACGCTGCTGATCCTCTGTCCACAACTACTACATCACAATGCGCTAATCACCTTTCAGAGACCTTCACTGAGACTCTTCTGCTGAACCGGAACTTCCTCCTGGTCCTCGTCGAGGTCCTCGAGGGCCAGAACAGCTTCACCTCCTTTGATCGGTCCAACTTTGCTAATCTGCTTACCTTGACTCTGCTGGACCGAATGGACCTAGCCTTTGATGTGATGCGCCACCTGCTGGCCCGGCAAATTGACCGCCTGATGGGACTGAAGCGGTCCGCCCACCTGTTGATGGTCAGGAGAACAAACGAGGGACAGTCAAGTACTTCCGGTATTTCAGGAGGAGGATCCGATTCGGTGGCCGAGGCAATGCTACTCAACTGGCTCTCAGTCTGTCTCTTCAAGTACTCCAAAGAGGTGGTCAGTGGTCCGCTGTATCTGCTCAATTCGGCGATAAAGCATCAAATTGAGAAGGGCCCGGTGGACGCAGTGACGGGAGTGTCGAGGTAACAAAAGGAGATACTTTTTTAACTATGAGCTTACATTAAATTAATTACGTTTTTTGTTGCTTGTTGCAGGTATTCCCTATCAGAGGAGCAACTACTTCAGGAGCAGGTAGAGTACCGCTCGTTGACCGTCTACGTTTCCGTGGATGATCGTCTTCAGGCGGTGATGCCACTGCCGGCACCTCCGCCGCCTTCACCACCAAATCATCACCTCACCTCAGCGGCGGCGACCTTGTCCCGAAATCGCTCCACCATTGGCTGTCGGTCGGCAATGGGTGGAAACATGGCTCATAATATCACCACTACCACCACTCGACGACCTTCCACGCTGATGTCCACTTCGAACACACTGAACCGAGGTGGTGGTGGTGGTCGAACTGTCGAGGATGAAGAGTATGATCACTGTGATAGAAAGGCAATGATCTCTGATGGTGGTGGTGACAATCACAATGTCGGCTCCGATTCCTTAGGAGGAGTTCAAGGAGGAGGGGGAGGAAGTGGCGGTTCAAGCGGAAACAGCAGCGCCAGCCCCTCGACGGGCACAACCTCGGCAACTTCTACTTCAACCGGAAATAGTAGCAGCACAAACAACGGCAGCAGCAGCAGCAGCTACCTTTGCCGCCTGCTCGACTGTGATACGATCTCCCAGGCAAAGGGAAAGATTCTGGACACTCTCTATCGATCAGTTGGAGTTAGCCAGCGGCCTGATCCGGAGGAAGTTACGCTGCTTTGGCGATGTCTGAAGGCAAAGTCTACAGCGAGCACATTTGGAACTTCTAATAGTGCAGAACAACAACAACAACTGAATTCTTCTTGTTCACGAGAAGTGGGCGTCATTGAAAGCCACGCCAGTCCTTATCATCAGCAGCAGATCTTATCATCCACCGGAGTGATAAACAATACCACAAACACTATCAACAACAGCAGCAGCAATCACCCTCCCTCTTCCTCGCATTACACCATCCAGGACATCTACGGCGTCGCCTCGATGATGTCCAAGGCGGACGCTGATAAGATCTACAATGCTTCTCGTCGAAGTGACACTGCCTCGCTGCTGCTACTTGGCAGCAACAACTGCGAGGTAACTGAACTTCCGCTCGAGGACCACGATGCCTCTACGCAGATGTTGATGACGTCGATGGTGGCCAGCGATGAGGCGGGGGCGGGGGCGGCCTGGAGACGGCTGAACACCTTGTCACACTACGGAGTCGGTGATGGCGCCCAGCTGGTCCTTTGTTTAAAAGTTCTTGAGCAGAATCATTCCAAAACCTTGGACCAAAGGTCTTCTTCAGCTCGGTATCCAAAGCAAAACAACCTCCTGCCGCCACCTCCTGCTCCAGCTCTTCCCATTTCTAGTCAAAATCTAAAGTACAATGGCCATGACCATGATCATGAAGACAACATTGATGATGATGATGATGATGACCGTGACCACGAAGATCAGTGTTCAGAGATGAACGGAAGCGGCGGGGAGCACACCTATCACCTCTATGAATCAATTCCGGCGATGTACGGCAGAAGCGGTCCAGGAGCACATTCTGGACAGCAGCAGGACTCACTGTACAACCTCTCCAATGCAACCTCTTCTTCTTCAAATGGAGCTGGTCAGGGGGCAACCGCTTATCAACAACAGCAGCAACAACAACAACAACAGCAAAACAATGGCGGCCACCTACTGTCCAACTACTATCATCTGGGCGCTCAAAATGGTGGATCGACACTTAATCGGTCCATTATTTACGGTCCTGGATCAGTGTCGTACGATGTCATTGGCAATGGTAATGGTAGCTTTCGACCACCAGGACCACCAAATCCATTAAACTCAACTATTCTCGGACCTGAGGAGATATATGGTGGCAGTCCCATAGCTTCCGGTCATGGTTATGGTCCTCGACCATACGGCCCCAACATTTACTCCCCAGCATTGATGTCCACTCCTGCTACTATTCAGTCACCGGCACTTAACTACAGTCGAACTGCACTGCTGACCCGAAATCAGTCCACGCTGAACAACAGCAACAACAGCCGAGGCCTGCTGACCGCCTCTTCAAGAGCTCGAAGTGAGCTGATGATGATGGGTCAGCATTATCATCATCAAAATGGCGGTCGTCGAGGTGGTCGTCGATCACTGGCTCGAAACTTCTATGATCGTCTCAGCTCACTGGTCCGATCTTCTTCATCTTCAACGAGAGGTGGATTTGGCCACACTGCTTCAACGGGTTTCAAGTTTGGCAGCGGAAATGGCTCGATGGCATTTAATGGCGGCGGAGGCGTTTTTGATAAGCATAAAACAGCCTTCGGCGACACTGGAGAAGAAGACGAGGACAATGAGCTGATAAACGGAAATGGCCATCACAATGTCTGGCACCTGGTCAAACCGAGCAGCCTGATAAACGACCTGATCATCGGCGCCAGCGGCTCTTTCCTTTACGAACTGGAGCCGGGAAGTAAGGGTTCTAATATGTTTGGCCAAAACAGCTCTCAGACGATGCGCCAGCGTCGGACGGCCGCTCTTCAACGTCGTCGACAAAAGCAGCTACGAAGCAACAGCAAGGCCTTCTTTGGAAGGCGAACTTCCGGTGGGATGAACGGCAGACTGATGATGAACGCCTCCCAAACCCAATCGCTGACATCGGCAGCCTCGGCGGCTCTCTCCGCCTCGCAGATGAATCTGCACAGTGTTTCGACCGGAAGTGGTGGCCATCACTTATCATCACCACCACCACCACCACCACCGTTGATAATCACCCCCTCTTCACTGATGATGGTCAATTCACCACTACCCTCTTCTTCTTCCCCTTTATCCGCCTTCACCACTTCAGCCTCCAACTTCTTCTCCTCACTCTTCGGCAGCAGGGACCAAGAACCGTTTGAAGAGGGATCAACTGATCAGCTGAAACTGAGCTCAACTCTTCAACCAAAGTCGATACCGGAAATCTACCTCACCCGGCTGCTGTCCACCAAGGGCACCATTCAGCAGTACGTCGACGACCTGGTGGGGACGCTCTTCACCGTAGATGAGCACCATCGTCACCCGGTGCCCCTTCCCATCAAGTGGCTCTTTGACTTTCTGGACGCCGCTTCCGCTTCCGCCTCGGCTCAACCGGGAAATCAGCAAAATTCCTCCTCCTTCTCCACTTCGGCCACCATTTTGGCCACCACCTCGGAGCAGCAGACCACCCTGGTCTGGTCAGACGCCCTAGGCCGCCAGTGGAAGAGCAACACTCTGGTGGGCCGATTTTGGGCGGACCTCCTCCAGCGGCCGGAACTTCTCTTTGATCTAGAAAGTTCGGCGCCGGTGAACGTCTGCCTGGAGGTGCTGGCGGCCAACCTGGCAGAGGCGGCCGGCTGTGCTCAGAGGACAGCTGTACAGCCAAAGAGAGGAGGTAATTGCGGAAAGGAAAATGGTGATCATCTTCAGGGAAAAAGAAACTCCTGCCTGTCACCACCACAACAACAACAGCTTCAGCCGTCAGCTTTTCCGCTGTACGCAGGAGGGTCGTTGGGAGTTTTCGGTGGAGGTGCTTATCATCAGCAGCAAAATTGTTCACCAAGCAAACTCCTCTTTGCGCGGGACATTGCCGCCTATCGAGCGTTGATTGGGCAGTACTACGCCGACGTGGCCCAGCTGCCGCCCATAAGTGAGGCGGAACTTCTCGCCTACATGAAGGAAGTTTCAAAGGTAATAGTAGATTTAGTGGTATTTGAATGTGTTTTAAAACTAACTTTTTTCTTTATTTTATTTATTATCTAGACTTACGAGGGAAAGGTCTGCAAAGAGCGAGCCGTCTCTGAGCTGATCAGCTACTGTCTGCTGTACAAGGAGGTCATCTTTGCGGCGTTAAGTGCTGATCCGGCCACACAGCGAGAGCACCTTCATCTCAAGTTTGAGTCTCTTATTTACGCTGCTGCTGCTGCTGCTGCTTCTGCCGTTGATCATCCTCAAAATTTGCAAAATCAAGCTTTGTTTCACAATTTTGCAACAAGTACTTTATCCCGTCAGCCAATCACCATTTATCCTCATCATCAATCTCAGCCACCAATTTCAGCAGCAGCAGCAGCATTTTCACTATCAGGCAACCAAGGTTCTGGAATCTCGCGTGTCTAAGTCAATTTTGTATGCGTTTTAATTTTTATCTGTTGTGTATGTCGTTATTGTTCACCGCACACAGACAATAGTCGCTACGACCACTATCAACTGCATAAAAACGCATCATTAATGAGCCTCTCTTTTTAGTATCATAAAAAAATTTTTCATTTTTTATTTGTATTTTTCCTTTTTGTTTTTACTTTCAATTAACTGTAAAAGTACATTTTTGTTTTTAACATTTATTGTTTTATTTTTATATTTATCTGTTTTAAATTTTTATAATAAAATTAAATTTATAAAACGTCTACAGTGCGTGGTGTTTATTAAACACAAATTTGTAGCGGCCAATGCACAAACTATTTTAAATTTGTTGTTTTTATAATTTATTGGTTATCATAACAACTGTCATATGTTAATATAATCTCAACAAAAAAATTTAAGTAAAATAATACAAATTAAAAATACAAAAAATACGTTGTTTGTTATTAAAAAGGACATTTACAAAAAATAAAGTAAAACAATAATACAACAAAATATAAATTTTTTTAAATTTGTTATACAAACTGTCTTTAAAATGAGCTACAGTCAAAAAGGTACTTATTTAAATCAAATCATGTTTGAAAATTTTAAAATTGAGTGCCAACGCTCTCAACTTTTATATGAGTTTTGGTATCAAAATCGAGAATTAACTGAAAAACAAAATCATCCATGGTCCGTAAGAAACGACGATGATCGCATTAATGTTTATATGTTTTCTTCATTTCCAGTCGAAAACGGTAAATATTATTACGAAGTTGAGTTACTTGACAAAAATGGAATTGAAGTTGGATGGACAACAATTTTAGCTCAATTTTTTATTCCAAGTGCTTTAAATAAACAATTGTGCTTATTTGAAATCAATGTTTCAAAACCTGGTGATATAATTGGATGTTTAGCAAATATGGAAAACAAAACCACAATATTTTACTACAATGGGCAAAAAATAATTGGACCATCAAACACAAACTTGTTTAATACTAAACAGATTTTTGCTATGGCATTTTTAAAAAACGAACAACAAGCAATAGTAAATTTTGGTCAAAAAACATTTAAATATCCTCCAAACATGCCATTTCAAACATTTAACTCTAGAGCGTTTATTAAAAAACAACAATTTGAATTAAGTAAAAATTTAAATTCTATTTGTACGTTGTTTTGTACAGAATCATTTTTAAATTTTACAGAAGTAAATGTGTTTGAATTTTTTCAAAATAGTTTAACAAGTTCATTTCTTTTTTGTGATATACAACAAAAATGTTTTGACAAATTAATAAAACAAATTATAAAAAAGATAAATAATGACACTAGTTTTGAAACAATTATTAATTATGTTTTTAATAGGTTAGTTCAATTAAACGAAGAATATACTTTTTGTAGACTTTTTCAATCTGTTTTAGAAAATAACCCAAGAAAAATAATAAAAAACAAATTTCAAATATTTGACACTTGCTTAATTTTAATTTTTAATTTTAAAAAAATTAACTTTTTTAATGCATGTTTTAATTTTCATCCTATTATTCAACATTATTTAAATTATTTTAAAATGAACAAAAACTATGACTACACAAAAATTTACTATTTTTGTTTTATAATTCTTAACATAAAAAATATTAATAAACAATATTTTCATCAAACTCATTTAGTTTTATGCTGTAAACATTTAGATGAAATGCTATTTGAGTTTTTGCTCAAAATTGTTGTAGAGTCACCTGATCTTTTATCTAAATTATATTCATTTATTTTGCTAAAACGAGCAAATTATAATTTTAAAAAATTTCCTTTGCCTGGTTTATCAAACACACTTATAAAAAACAAACAACAGTTTTTTAATTTGTTTATAAGCAAAATACATGAAAATAATGAGCAGGAAATAGTAACACGGTGAACAGATTTGACTCAAAAAAAGTTACCAACGCCGAATTTGGTATCGTTGTAAAGGTAAAATTGAGCTGAGTAAAATAGTATTTGTGGTTTATTTGTAACGGGTCCTGGGTTTCCGGTTCCGGTCAAAAGGAGTTTAACCGTACAAAAAATCATAAAAAATTTTTTTGATTAGTTTTCATTAAACTTAACCTGGTAAAAT
>JAALOO010001955.1_pt1 | contig 12490 bp, 16 predicted proteins | sample 7257641 | NCBI WGS metagenome assembly JAALOO01 (sample SAMN14085613, study PRJNA598686) | mite metagenome | biome: ENVO:01001000; feature: ENVO:01001002; material: ENVO:01001226; isolation source: single female mite from University of Michigan culture on fish food culture... ... | reverse complement strand
CGCCCACACTGGCGCCCGGATCCAGGAATCCGCGCTCTCTCCCTTGCCATCGGACACCGAACTCTGGCGCTAATGCGATTGGCCTCGATTTACTCTCTTTATGTGTGTGTACGGTTCCGGAGACGGCTAGTGCCTGCCTGCCAGCAACTTTGATCGCGTTACAAAACAATGAAAAGAAAGGAAGACACTTTGTTTGGCTAGGGCTCTGGCATTCAAAGAGCATCAGTCCGATAGTCAAGAAGAACAAGAACACGACGACGACAGTGTGGCCAGCTGCCATTGTGTACAACTGAACATGGCTCGTCCGTTCTCATGCTTCTCCTAGTCGTAGCTTTCCGTTCCAAAGTACCGGTCGCCATAGTTTCCTGTGGGAAAAGAAGAAAGTAGTCGACGTGTGAATCTCCTGTGTGCGCTCTATCATGCTGACGACCCTCCTCCCTACCGATGCCGGGCAGAATGTAGAACTTGTCGTTCACCTCCGGGTCCACCTCGGTGGTGATCATGAGCACCCGAGGGAAGGCGTAGGCGATGGAGTGGACGCCGGAGACGGCCATCAGCAGCGAGCATAGCATGATGTTCTCCTCGGGCACCTCGTGGTCGAGCAGAATGCGAATGGCCATCATGGCGGCCGCACCGGAGGCCACCGTCGCGTCCATCAGTATCACCCTGTAGTCCTTGATGTCCTTCGGCAGGCGCAGGTAGTACAGCTGTGGTGGTGGTGGCAGAACGTGTGTAGTGGTAATTAGTTCAATTAAGCACTGCCCACTCTGGCAGCGTCATTAGTATGCAGCAGCAGTGGCAGTAAGTACTACCACTGCTGCTGCTGCAACTCACCTCTGGTTCATTAGTGGCGGGATTCGTCTGGATCAGTATCTTGCCAATTCGGACGTTCTTGAGGACGTCACAGAGAGCCTGCTCCATCGTCTCACCCGCGCGGAGAATCGAGACGCCGCAAATCTTGTCGCAGTTGAGCACCTTTCCGGAGAAGACCACGCTCGGCACCGTCTCTACGTTTTGCATCTGTATTTCAGGAGGAGGAGGAGGAGGAGGAGGAACTGGTAGGTTTAATGATCTGTGCTTAATGTGAGCGCTCTCACCTTGAAGGGCAGAAAGGATATGGCGTACTCGATGAGCAGTCGCATGAGCCGTTTCGAGTAGAAGATGAACTCATCGCGGGAGATGTCCTTGTCGCGAATGAAGGTGTGCATGCCGCGAATCTGCGTCGTCGGAGGTAGTATCTGCATTGAGCTGGGCAGTGGCTGATCGTTGAAGATCTTGACTAGCTTCGACCTGCAGAAGAAGAAGCACTGGACTGATGAAAACTGGTCACCTTGCAAGTTTTACCTCTAAGCATACCTAAACTTGAAGCCCTTCGTCTGTAGCTGCGTGTGCACGTGCTGTACAATCAGATCAATGGCCACCTTGTTCTCGCCACCTCGAGGCACGATAATGTCCGCGTGCACCATTGACGGCTGAATGTAAAAGTCAAACATGGGCTTGACAAACTGGTTGTACTGCTTGATGACGCCCTCCATGTCCCGGCCTCGCTCCAGAATGTCGCGCTTCAGACGGCGAGCCAGGCGAATGTCCGAGTCAGTGTCAATGAAGACCTTCATGTCCATCATGTCCAGCAGCTGCTTGTTCGCGAAGATGAGAATGCCGTCGCAAATGATCACATTTGCGCCGTACATTGTTTTCTGTGGCGAACAGCAAAATGTTAAGGTCATCAACCTTCTCAAGTTCTTTTCAACTCACAGTAAACTTTTCACGAGAGTGCGTGACAAAGTTGTAGATGGGCACATCGACGCGTTTGCCCTCCTTGAGCTTCCGCAGCGTCTCCACAAACAGGTCAAAGTCGAAGGCATCAGGGTGGTCAAAGTTGTACTCGTTCTTGTGCGCCAGCTCGTGCTGTTCCTCATTGAGCACCTAAAGAACAAAAAAGATCCTTGGTCACACACTGACATCTTTGCAACCAAGTAGTCTACCTTGTAGAAAGAGTCCATGCTGAGCAGCGTCACCCAGGGCACATCGAGTGCCTCGATGATCTTCTTGGCGACCGTCGTCTTACCGGAGGCACTGCCACCGCAAACACCTGGTTTGATTTTTGGTAGCAAAAACAAGAATACATTTGTTTACAAAAACAACTAATTTTCTCTTTCTTTTTTTTGTTTACAGACCGATGACGAAGCACTCCTTCGACTGGCCTTGAGTGTCGTACCAGGGCGGCCGGCCGGCGGTGTAGATGGTCCGCTGAGCAGTGCGCAGCACTGGCTCCGCTTTGGTGGCATTCTTCGTGAAGGAGAAGGTTCGCTCTCGTTTGCTCCTCAGCGACAGTTCAAAGTCCCGCGTGGCGAGGATGGACGGCGAAAGGCAGCGAGAGGGCAGGAGGTCAGGTCGAGTGGTGGTGGTGGTGGCGGTGCTACTGCTGCTGCTGCTGCTGATGGCCGCAGTGGGCGTGATGACCGTGGAACCCACTTCGTAGCAGTTGGATTCATCACTGCTGAGGTGATCAGAAGAATGAGGAAGATTAGAAGAGGTGGTTGGCATGGTAAGAACACACAATAAGTTGAACTACTCTTATTCTGACTGCCTGTATGATGCAAGTGCTGATCACTTCAACCGAACGACTAACCTGTCTGAATTGGAAACGTCAGAGGACATTCCACTGGCACTGTCGGTGGTGTTGGTGCTGGTGGACGATGGCGGTGTTCACCAGCTCTTGCTCTGTTATTGCAGACAAATAATCGTTTCGCGGAAAGGGGCTGATAATTAGGCAAATGATGGTGGTGAGGACGATGGTGTTGTTGATATTTAGCAGTGAGCAAACGAAATGTCACATGTATCACAGACGGCTAGGATATCTTCCACTGGTGTAGCATCAACAGCACTCATCAGCCAGTTCACTCATCATCAAGTGGACTACACGCTGCTCCACAATCTTTCAGAGCAGCAGCAGCTCGACGACGACAACGACGACGACACTTGATCAGCAGCATGGCAGCATGGACCGCCGCGAGAGCATAGAGCGCAGGATCGGCTCGGCAACGGCACTGGAGCACTGAGTTGCTGCTGTTTCTGCCGCAGCTGTCTTCAGACGCCGCCGTTGCGCGACACTGTTTGTTTTGGTTAGAGTTACCACTGCTGCTGCTGTTTCTGGTAGTGGGCGCCAGGGCGACTGTGTGTGCGTGCTCTACTCTGTGCAACTCTAGAGTGTTGCCTTCTTCTCCTTGAAGAGCTGAACTGCCGCCGCTGATGATCCAAATTGCCTGGCGCCAAGTGACTAAGTGCACTGTGCACACTGCACACACGCACCAGTCTGCCACCAGCACGGGCGTTGTACAAAATTGTGTGTGCAGTGAAATGAGGCACTCTCACTTTAGCTTGTCCTTGTCATAGGCAATTGCTGAACTGCTTTCACCACCAGTACCGGGCGAAATCATTCGGAAGTGCTACAACTTTTAGTGGCATCAACAGCAGCCGCAGTAGCACTACTATGTGCCACTGGTCAGAGAGCGCTGCTGAATATGCTAAGCGGTACTACAAGTACAGTACTCTTCATCTGCCGCTCCCAGTTGGCATTTAGTGAATGTGAATGTGTGATTGCAACTGTCCAAAATGATTGTGTGAGATTGGAAAGATAGAGAGAGCTTAGTATTTATATATTATATACGTCATCAAGTGTGTGTACAGATGCAGATTTTAGTGCCAGTAGCAGTGGTGGCGAATTTTATGGGCTTTTTTGGGTGTGTGTATGTGCTGAACTTTTGTTGTCCTGCTTTTTGATTATAAAGGGGAAAAGGAAAAAAGCGGTCATGGTGGCTCAGGATCAAGTTACCCGAGGTCATGCTTTGAGAAGATATGAAAAGGAGTAGCAGCTGTTTGGGTAGTCAACAATTTTTTTGCTTTCAGAAATGCGTGTAGTAAAATGTATAAACGGAAATGAAATGTGAAAGTGGGTGGAATGTTTATGTGTGCCTGTCAAAGTTTAAGCATCAGAAGTAGATAGCGAAAGAAAAATAGTCAACAAGAAGATAAAAGCAAAAAGATAGAATGTCGGGGTGAAAAGTGAATAAAATCATAAGATAAAATTAGTTGGTTTGGTAGTGGTGATGGTGGAGGTGGTGGTAGTGGTCGAAGGTCAGGCAAATTTTTGGGTGGATCGAGTAAAGGGCACAGAGTTGGTGGTGGTAGTGGTGGTGGTGAAAATAAAAATGAAGAATTTGAAGAGAAAGGTCTAAGACTAGGAGAAAAAGAGAAAAAAACTGGGTTGGTGATGAAGTGAAGTGCACAAGGCGACCAGGTAGTAGAGAGAAAGAGGGAAATTGGGGCTGATGGCAGAGAAACAAGACCAGCATCGGCTGATCAAAGGGAAATCTGTAGACTCAAAGGGAGAGAGATAAGGAAAATAAAATAAAAAGAGGAAATATAACATATGTACAGAGTAGACATAGGTGTGTTCAAAGATGGGTGATCATGAGCTAGGAAAGAAATTTAAAATCAAAACGGCCTAGAAAAAAATAAAAAGGCTGCAATTATATAAGAACATAGGTAAAGCAGAGAAAGAGCAGAGAGGCTGTATGGCTGCACAGTTGAAGCGTTAGGATGGAAAAAGGAAGAGAAAGTTGCCGCGCCCAGCAAAAATTAGAAGTTGATGGAAAAAATGAAATAAAAGCAAATAAAGATAAAGAAAAGAGAGTTTGGGTGAACACAACGGAGTCAAGTTCGCAGTGGTAATCAGTTGGTGTCAGGATAGCTTTGGTGTTGCTGGTGTTTTTTCGGGTGCTGATGTGGGAGATGGTAGTAAGTGGTGGTAATGGCAGTCAAGCAGACGTGATGATGGTAGTCACCCATTGGCCCCAGCATGGTTTGTAAGGTCTACCGTTTGATTTTACTGGTGTATTTCTTGTCTTCCTGGGGCTGACTGACTGATGTTGTCATAATCTTTATCGGGCCCGCAGTGCGAGTGTCAGTGCACCGACAGCCAGCGGGAGCAGGTAAGTGAGTGGGCCCCCAGTTAGACTGCCCACAGAATTGCAACCGTCGCCACTGTTGCAGACGCAGGTCTCGATGACCACAGCGCCTGACTGCTTTTCGCACGTCTTAGGCAGGACGGCGCCCTCCGGCACCTGGTCCATGGTTTCGTTGATGTAGCCACAGGTGCGAATGACGCGTACCACGTTGTTAACTGAAAAAAAGTGAAATTTGTAAATTAAAACTTTCGTATTGCTATTTGTAAAGTAAAGCAAACTTACTCTTTTGCGTCGTCTTGCGACAGAAGTGGCCATTCTTGTCAGGAAATCTGGGCAGGTGTTTTTGAGAGCAGTCAGCCTGAGCAAAGTCACCCGGCACGAAGGGATCACCGCAGCCGCCGTTGATACGCGTGTTACATTCCCAGCATTTTATGCTCAGTGCTAGAGAATGACCAGTTAAAGAAAGAAAGAAAAGTATTAAGAGATGATGTCGATCAAGGTCACTGCTGAAAAGTGGGCCACCTCTGAGGTGCCTGCACACCGGTGAGCAGCGGCAGCACACATCTGCAGATGATCTAATCTCCTACAGACTTACCGATAGGAATCAGCACTGCGAGGAGGAAGAGAAAGAGAACTAGAGAGGCGTTTCGCGGAGACATGGCTGCACCGGAAAGGAAAGGGTGAACTTGACTGCGTCTGACTGATGGTGTGCTGCAGCAGCTGCCACTAAACGATGGTGGTCTCTCACTGGTGCAGTTGGGCGCACTTGCGGTTGCAAACTGAATGTCTCTGTTTGTCCGTCCGTGTGTGTGTCTGTTTGTGCAGTGCACACTCTGTGACGGTGATGTACAAAGACACTGCTGAATGCTAGAGGTGCTGCAAAAAGAGTGCAAGAGAGAAAACTCTGAAGTGCAAAGCTGCCTAACTGAACTGAACGACTGACAAGTGGGACAGTGTGGCCAATGGGGAAATGGGGAATGGCGCCAGTCAGAGCTGTGGCTGATGATGCTGAAGTACACTAGTCGAGGCTGAAGCTGCTAATGCTGAAGATTCACAAAGTCGTAGAGGAGGAAGATGAAAAAGAAGAAGCGGGTGGGAGGGAAAGAGGAGGAAAGAGTGAGGCAAACAAGTAGCCGTGCGATGTTCTACTGTAAGGCGCAATGGATGCTGCTGCTGGCCGTAGTGGCGGTGGTGGTCGTGGTGGTGGTGGTCAGTGTGTCAGTAGAAAAGCATATGCACTGATGCCAATTGAATGATGATAATCGCACTACCGATGATGACTCGTTCTGCCGTTTGCAGCGTTGTCCCCTTCTCCGCTTTCTGATCTGATCTGTTCTGTTCGCCTGCTGAAGTTGCTGCTGCTGCTGGTCAGTGGAGCGACTCGCTCGAGGCTCACGGCTTCTCTCACTCTCCTCTTTTGCTTGCCTGCTTTCTGACTGCTTCTCTGTTGTGGCTTCGTGTTACTCTGTCTCTCTCAGACACTGTTTCTGTTGTTCAACAGAAGATTTGCTTCTGCTGCTGCTGCAGTCGATCTCAATAGCAACCAAAGAACTAGGGGCAGTGGAAAAGCAGAGAGAGTGAGTGAGTAAGGCAGCGGACGCGGGCAATCGAGTTGCAGGAGGGGTTCCAGAAGAGAGAGAGTGCAGGGCAGACAAGAGCCTGCGTCACTGCTGCTGCTGCTGCTCTTGCGGTTGCTAAATGAATGAGAATGAATGTGTGCTGCTGGTGAAAGGACTGCACTGGGTGGAGGATATGCACAAATGATGGCAAAAAAGGCTCCGGGAGCTGGAGTAGTATGTGTGTGACTGAGTGAGGACAAGTGAGCGAGGGTGCACTCTGCTACTCTGACTCAGACACCAGGAAACGGTACACTGTTGGGAAGGCAGAGGCAGCAGAAACCATCGTTCCAGTTGTCCTGGCAGATTCTGGCTCACTGCGACTGCGGCACAGAACTACTACCACTTCTGCTGCCGCTGCTACTACTTCCACTGCCTAATAAAGCGCTTGAGGAAGGAAGCTATTCCTCCTGGATCAGTGCAGTCACTCTCACTCTCACTCTCACTCTCATTCTCATTCTCATTCTCCTCTGTCAGCCTCTCTTTCACCTGCACATGTTCGACCCCTATTTCTCCGGCTATCACCATGGTGGACTGGCTTACCGGCGTTCACTTACTACTAGAGCAGCAGCAATGACTGAATTATTATGTGATACTGGTGCAAAGTCCCCCTCCCTCCCTCTTTCTACTTTGACTTTTGAGGCGACACCAATTGCCAGGCTCATTGATTGTCAGTTGGCGGTAGTGGTAATGCTGGTAACCTGTTTGAAGAGAAGGCACCTTGTCTCTGACACACACTTTCGTTGCCTCGAGAACTACGCTAAACTAAGCCTAACCTTTAATTAAAAGGCCAATCGACCAAAACGCAAAGTACTGACAGAGAGGGGGGGGGGAAGAAGGCAGAAAGCATGCTAGGCGCCTAGTGGATTCAGCCAAAGCAGACTAACCTATCTAACCTAATCGATTGCTCCTCGAGGTCACACACACAACGACAGTTTCCAGAGCTCTCTTTCTCCCACCGATAAACTGGTCAAAAAGTATTGTACCAGCACTAGTGTGGTACAACCAAAACTGAAGTCATGCCAGCGACAGTGAACAGTGTGGAGCAAGTCGCGCAGTGGCGACGGCGGCGGTGGCGGACGTAGATCGTCGGCGGCGCACATTTGGCGCATTGCGGTCCTGCTGCTGCCGCTGCCGCTGCCGTTGCTGAGGTACAAAAGCTGTGACAAGGCCAGCAACACACCATAAATTGCTGACGTTGAAACCGACTTTTTGAAATGAAAAAAAATACACACAGAAAAAGAAAGAGAGACTTGACAAACGAACAAGTGTTGCGTGACTGGCGCCGCTAATTGAACTTTGTGCAAGCTTGTCTCCTTCACTCCTTCGATCTGCACATTTACATTCTCGATACAAGTTTGAGAGAAAGGATGGAGAATACAGTTGCACTGGCCATTACAGCATTCACCGGCGTCGGCTACTTCGGAGAACATGTCTGAACTACTCACTGAAAGTGGTACCGCCTTGAGCACTGAGAATGAAAGAAAGAAAGAAAAAAGGGGAATGGTAATAAATGAGTAACAGTACCTGAATGGCCTTCAGCACCCCCTCCCGGTGCCTTTTTAGCCAGTGAGTTTGATTTGATTAGCTTTTAGATTGGAGTTGAAAATCGAGTCAGCAATGATAATTTTGATTTTGCCGCTTCGCGATCACACTCTCTGCGAACGGGCCCTGGTGTTTGGCAAAAAAAACAACAAAAAACCAAAACAAGTCAATTCAAGTGCAGGAGTTAGTGTAGTGGACGGATATGAATGCACTTCTTCGCCCCCTCCCACCAATCAGTCACCCCCTCTCGAGTACGTCTTCCGCCGGCATCTGCTGATGCATAAAATCCACTTGGATCCGAGTATGGAGAGGTCGGCGGCGGTGAGAGAGGAGCCGCCGCCTGACGCCGATCAGGTTTACGTCCTCCTGACGGACCGGTAAGTGTCTTCCCTGCTGCATGCGGCCATTTCCTAGCGGAAACTCAAGCGCCCATTACCCCTCCCACCTCAACAGGTATCGCATCTCACGGAACATCAGAGCACAGTGGTATCTGCAGACGCTGAACACGGTCATCAGACTGGAAGAGAAGAAGAACATTGTAAGTCTCTTCATCGCACATGTCGCCGTACAATGCTCATCTTGTCATTGATCATTGTCATTCCCAGGAGGACTGTGAAAATGAAATTGACATCATCTCCATTTACACGCCATATACGGAAGAGAGATGTCCTCATCATCGAAACTTCAGGATCACACCTACATCTCAGTTCAAGTTTTTCTCAAGAAAGTACAGCTTTGTTTACATCATCGACCTTAGCACATCATTGACCAATGTGGTACGTCTCCCTCTTTATGGGAGAAGCTTTTTGACTAATGACAGTCCATTTACTAGGACGTTCACCACTCCACCGTACTGACGGACGAAATTTTGCCTGCCATCACCAAATGCCTGAAGTGCCTATCTGAACCTGTAAGCAGATTTTCACAAGCAGTTAGTTTCACCTTACCAAAATTTTGTCGTTTGTTCTAGTTCATTGTACCAGGAAGTAAGTTCATCTTTGAGCCCGAAATATACATTTCAATTATAGTGTACAGTCCATTTTATTCCGGTGATTTTAATAATGTAAGTTTTCAAGTCACAGCATTGATCCTTTCTTTATAATTTTTCGTTTGATTTTAAGGTCATTGTACATGGATTCAAGTTGTGCCGAAATACGTACAAACAATTATTTGATACTTTAACATTACGATTCCATGATTTTATGGAAGAACTTAAGTTGAACATTGAAAGGGAAGGAACCAAATTAGAGTGCGCCAATTTTCGAAAACTGATCAAGAGCAACCTCGTGTCTGCTGATCAATCTCTGGTCAATATGATTCGTTTTGGGCTGCTCACACTGAACCTCCTTCCTGAAAACTGCCACCAAGGAATGATCATCGTCACCGATGGTGATTTCAGTTTTCCCGATTCCAATACTCTCGAGTCTGCACTCGGACAACTTCGCCTCGGCATGATCTCCTGCTCTTTCATTCAAATCGGCAGTCCCGCTCATCCTAATTCATCTTTCGGCCATGTTCCTTACCATGACTTCATGAAGTTCTTCTCTAAAGCCACCTTTGGAGCTTTCATTTCAATTAGTCCTGATTATAACGTACGTTTTGACAAAGTTTTACTTATTCTACTTTATTAATCGTGCCGTATTTTGTATTTTTGTCATCAGTGTTTCCCCTTAAACCGAAATGATTATAACGTGTTCCACAAGGCCTTCTTCATTTGGAGTTTCCAGTACGACTGCTCTAGCTTCTACCAAGAGCTTCACGGACCCGACTATAGAAATAATATCTGGAAAATCGACAATCCGTACTTCTACACCACCTGTGATGACTACTATGAGCCTACTTTTGGCAAGAAGGATCAGCTGATGATTCGCCGACGGCAAAATGAATCCATGCTCACCGCTAGCTTGGCGCAAATTCTAACGTACCGGCTTCGAGAAGGATTCACCATCAAGCGAGTTCACCTGCGGCCAAATGACAATCGAATTGAAATGCTTCTCGTCCTTCCCTGGCGTCACAGTGTCAACATTGAGTACAACATCATCTCAACGTACCAGCCTGAATCGTAATACCAAAATGTGCAAAGTACTAGTCATAGTTTTTCCTAACGAATTTCTGTCAATTTAGTGCTGATGAGGACGAACAGCGTGAGATTACCTATGAAATTATTGTTGAGGGCAGCTACAGCTTCCTTCACGATGCCACCTGTAGTGCTTCCAACAAGAAGCACGGAATTCGAAGCATCTACCGGGCTATGACGATAAAGCATTTTTGGGACACACTTGCCAAGTAAGAAACATTGTTCTTGTTTGTTCTGCAAAACAAAACTTTACTTTGACTGCTAAACTTCTATTTGTTTTAGTTTTGGGAAATCAGACCTAATGAGCATTCGCTTTCACAACTTTGCCAAGAACGAGCTGCACCGCTCAATGCCGGAGAGCGTCAAGAGAGGCGTTCCGCTGTTCTACCTCCCACCGAATTCACAAAAACCGGAAGTGCAGTTTGTAAATGACGCCCATTCTCGGTTCTCCAACTACTGGCGGCAGATTTGCCTGCTGGACATGAACACCTGCCAGCGCTCATCGCTGCACACCTTTCAAGTAAACTTCCTCCTTCGGCATGACTCTCCCCTGCCCGAATTCCTCTACCTGCCCAACTCAAACGGCCGCTACGACAACATTCAGTGCAATCAGGCGGTGTCAGTGCTCAATGTGATGCTCAAGGACTGGTGTTCATTTGTGCTGCTGGAAAATCACAGCTACATTAAGTTAATTGGGTAAGTGGGGATCATTTTCATACTGGTTATCGTTTTCAATTTACTCACTTCGCATTGTGTTTTATCCGCTACAGTGAAACGTGCAGTGCCACTTGCTCATTCTATCTAGTGCGAATCGTCTCTCAACCGCCCTGTGTTGTCCTACACCTGGCCTTCATCGGCGGCACCAGTAGCTGCCTACGGAATCAGATCATCAACGAGCTTAATCTCAAGTTAAAACAGTGTAAATTTCCTCAACGCAACCTCTCCTCATCGCTGGTGCAGAATCTAGCTACTGAGGCGTCGTCTAAAGTTGAAGAGCCCAACATTCCTCAGTCTCCTCCAGTCTCCAGTGACGAAACCAATTCTAGTCCCTTACCTTATTTTACTTCAGTTACTTCAACTACTTCAACTGCAGCTACAACCACTACTTCTAATACTTCTAATACTGAGGCTGAAAATGAACCGAAAAGTGGTGCGGAGGAGGAAGAGGAGGAGCAGCCAGTCAGTCAAGTCAACTTTAAAGTGGGAGGTGACTCAAATCCACCCACTGCCAACCCCTCTCCTGTGACCACCGTTTCAACCAATTCGAACAGCTCGTCTGACAAGCGAACGCGCAACCTGAGCGGCCAAAGGCACTGCTTCATTCTCCTGAACCGACCCATTGAGCGGATGCTGGTGCGCTACGAGCGAATTCCCAAGGACTTCTTCAACTGCTACAAGTACGAGGAAGACCTGAAGTCCTCCGGGAACAGTTCGCACATTGCCTCGCTGAGCATGTTTCAGACGCTGACTCGTTACCTGTGCCACAAGCGCTTTATCTGGTACACGCACTCTCCGCAGCACACTGGCATTCTCAGCGTATCAGCCGTCTCTAAGATACTCACTGTGCTAACCATGTAAGTTGAACCGCGGTAACCACCTGCGCGCCTAGCTTTAGCCTCTAAGCTCTCTCTTTCAGTCTGAGTTCAATTTATTAGTGTGCTCTCCTTCTCACTTTGCACTTCTATGTCATTTGCTTAGTTCTAGCTAACTCCAGTAAGTGCTATTTGCCAGTTCTGCTAGTTGAGATAGTGAAAAGAAAGGAAACAGGTGAATCAAACAGGCGAGCAATCAGCCACGGATGAGCTCGAAACTGCCGAGTGCTCAGAGTCTTTAGACGATCTACGATCTCGATTTGATGGTGGCAGCAAATACTGGCGGCCATCTTTGCCATCAATGCTCTGTCTGTGTGTTGTACTCCAAGTATCAGCAGCAGCAGTCTTTTCTCGCGTACAGCCCTGCTAGCTTACCGTTTGCTCAGCTTATCACTCAAGCAGCAGCAGTCAATTGTGTTTTCCCAACTCCTCAGCCAACATCAGCAGAAGCAGCACTACTCTACCAGTGCCCCGCACTCGCTGGCAGACGCGTTCTTTATGACAAACGATGGTCGCCAATGCGACCGATTGAGGTGTTGCTCATGGCGGTGGTGGTGGTGATCACTACTGGTGACCGCGCCTCGAAAGTCTCGCGCACACCTTCATTTGATGACTGGATCCTCGCACTTTAGTCACCTCTCTCTCTTTCTCTCTCTCTCTCTCTCTCTCTCTCTCTCTCTCTCTCTCTCT
>JAALOO010000712.1_pt2 | contig 12492 bp, 9 predicted proteins | sample 7257641 | NCBI WGS metagenome assembly JAALOO01 (sample SAMN14085613, study PRJNA598686) | mite metagenome | biome: ENVO:01001000; feature: ENVO:01001002; material: ENVO:01001226; isolation source: single female mite from University of Michigan culture on fish food culture... ... | reverse complement strand
ATGGTAATGGTAATGATGGTGGTGACGGAATAAGGCGCTATGAGGAATTTAGAAGCACCGACAATTTCCCCCCTAAATCTAACTCTGGTGCAGTTCCAAAAGCGGTTTGCGCAGGTTTCAGTGTACCGGTGCATCAGCAGATCACTGCCTGTTCTCTACGAACAGACGACTTGTACTTTTTCTATCTCCCTAATCACCACCGTTGGGAAGAAGTAGTAGTGCTGATAAGCACGCAGACAGCATTTAATTAATTACAAATAGGAGCAAGAGAGAGCTGGCTGAGAAGAAGAGCATCAGCAAAAGAAGGAGAAAAGCGGTAGTGGTGATCACACTGGTGCAATGAGGTGAACTGCAGGAAAAAAAGACTGATAATTTACAACTGTACAATTCCCTAGCTCTTGGCGGCGTAGACGTTAGGGAAGGTGAATCGATGCAGTGACTGCGGCACCGAGTGAATGGGCAGGAAGCCGGCGTTAGGGATGACGTTCATGCTGAGAATTAGGGTGACGTTATCATTGCCCACCAGGCCGTTGCCGTCGTCCCAGAAGTAGTACTTGGTGTGCTGGTCGCGCAGTGACAGCTTCGGGTTCTGGTCACGCAGCATGATGTGATCCCAGAGGACCACCTGGTTCAGGACATTGTTCTTGGTCTGGTACTCGGCCGTCAGGAAGAGGAAGAGCTGCTTGGTGTTCCAGTCAAAGACGCGACTAAAGTCCGCCTCCAGGTCGAAGGAGATGAAGCCCAGGTCGTTGCGCTCTCGACCGGCGGAAAAGTCGGCCACGTTCTTCACCACCTTCCGCACCGTATTGATCCTCACGTCCACCACCTTCGAGTAGTCCTGAATGAATGGAAAAGGAGTGTCAAGAATAGGCAGTTTATAGTTTGAGTAACTACACCGGTACCGTCAACAAGGTGGAGAGGACGAGAAAGGCAGTGAGAACGGCCAGATTGGAGAGGGTGAACGCAAAGACGGCGTTCGATCTGGTGAGTAGGGTGTTCATCCTTGTGGAATTTTGAGATTAGGTAGATACTAGAAGATAGTAGAAGAATCGTCGTCCAAAAATGACACGAGAATCTGCTTTGCTTTGCTGTCAGCGCCTGTCGACAGTCAGCCAGAGTTTACACTCCAGTAGTGACGCGTGTAATATAGCGGCTCACACACAGACAACGTGTACAGGAGCAGACTGTCTTTGGGTTACCACTTCAGCAGTACCAGAAACAGACTGCTTTCTTAGGTATAGCAACAAAGCACATTCCGCCAGACGGGAAAATAATCGATACCAACAAGAACCAAAGTTCAGACTTTATTTGCCACTTCTTCTACCTGAGAACCGGCCACCCGCTGTCGGCGGTGGTTGTCAATCAAAGTGCAATGTTTTTACAAAAAGGGACTACTCGAGGAGGAACACACTTGGTGTTCACTTCTGCTGTAGTGTGAAAGCTCGTTGAGAATAACTAGACAGTGATGAGTGAGAGACTAATTGTGTGAGTAGGTGTGTCAATGATGTGACCTTATTTGTTGCTGGAACTAGCAGCACCCTCCTCGATGACCAGTTTGTTGGCGGGGTACAGCCGACCGAGGATCACCTGTCGGCGGATGAGCTCCAGACTGCTCTTCGCCTCCTCGATCAGACTGGCGACCTGGGTGGGCGAGGTTGTCGTCTGTTGGTGGTCCCGAAAGCCCAGCTTCACCCGGCGAAGGGCGTACGAGCGAAAGTTGTACGACTCAAATTTGGCCGCCTCGCGAAGCAGCTGTCGGTAGAGGGAGAGCACAAGCGATCGCTGCTGAGCCATGCTGGGGTTCTTCGAAGTTGACGAGAGAATCTTCGCGAATCTTCGAGTACAGTTGAGGGCGGTCCAGGAACTGGCGCGAATAGTTGTGGTGGTAGAAGTCGTGGTCTGAACTGCTCGCGCTTGCGCTACCTAGGACAACGTTGCCTCATGCAGCCTGCCAGCAGGCATGTGCGGCGGTGGGCGGAGCCAGTGAGACAGCGTGGCAGGCGACCTGGCCGTGACGCAACGCGCCTGCCGCCGGTGCTTCAGTCTCCGCCCACTGCTATCGAAGTTTCGAGCAAGTTTGCCGGCTGCACTTTTTCTGGGCAGCTTGAGGTGCCGCTCGCTTCAATCTGCCGCCTGCCTGCAATCGAGCGCGTCACTCCAATCACACACACTCACTCACACTTGGTCTCACTCTCTTTGTATCTCAGCGCCTGTAGTCTCTACAACACTGTGTAGCAAACACACCACCAGTTTTGGGTCACTTCGGGGCCATCACCACCAATCACCACTTACCATCCATTACCATCGCCACCACCAGATATACCACCAGATTCACTCTCTGTGTCTCTGTCTTTCCTTCGCAAAACTCAGCGTTTCTAGTTCTCACTGCTATTATTCTTCGTAGTCACCAGCTTCTTCTTCTTCTTCCCTCTTCATCTTTGCAGCCACAGTTGGTAAGTTTCCTTTTTGGTCGGTTGGGTGCGTGAGTTTTGTCGTCTTCTTTCTCACCACCACCACCACCACAACCGACGACGAGGATTGTGCAACAGCAGTGTGACTGATTCGCCTCTTTTCTCTCGCTCTTTCCAGAATCTTCCTTTCTGTGAAGCACAAGTGCGAAAGTGATTAATTTATCGATACTGCATCGATAAATTAATTTTCGCTGCCCAAACCCACCAGTCACCATTAGCCGCCTCAAACGTTACTGGAACTCGGTCTACAAGTACTTTTCTGGAGACGAAACTGAAGGTATCAGAGATAGCTAGCGATTGTGTGTGCCAGCCAGCCAACCTCGGTGCGCTTAACACAACACAGCCCCTTTTGCCAACACAATAGTACCGTTTGCTAACTCCTCACACACTTTGCACCACCAGAGCCTCCCAAAGCATCTCAACCCGCTTCGGTTTTCAACAAATACAGACAAATAATGGCATCAGTCTCTAGTGCATCCTCAGCCATCTGCGGCATCGACGTCGGCTCCGAGAACTGCTACGTCGCCGTCGCTCGTCTCGGTGGCATTGAGATCCTACTGAATGAGTACTCCCAACGATCAACCCCCTCCTATGTCGGTTTCGGCGGGAACCAGCGCGAGCTGGGCGTCTCCGCCAAGCAGAAGCAGATGATGAACCTCAGCAACACCTGCGTGGCGCCCACGCTCCTCATCGGTCGTCGCTACGATGAACTCGATCTGAACTCGATTCCCTACCGGGTGGAGAAGGACGCCGAGGGAATGCCCGTCGTGGTGGTCAACCACAACGACGAGGAGCTGCGCCTCTCCCCCACGCAGGTGCTGGCGATGCTCTTCACGAAGCTGCGCCAAATCGCCGGCAACGTCGTTGACTGTGTGATCAACTGTCCGAACTACTTCACCGAGGTGCAGAAGCGGGCGCTGATGGACGCCGCCTCCATTGCCGGCCTCAATCCTCTGAAGGTCATTCCCGACATGACGGCAGTGGCGCTCTACTACGGCTTCTACCGGGCCGCCTCGGCTGGCACCGAGTTCAGCGTGGTCGCCTTCGTCGACGGCGGCCACACCTCGACGCAAGCCTCGGTGGTGCTCTTCAACCACAAGGAGAACACCATGCACGTCCTGGACACCGAGTACGAGCCGACCGTCGGCGGGAAGCACTTTGACGAGGTGCTCGCCAACCACTTCATCGCCGAGAAGAAGCTGCAGCTGAACAAGCGCGCCCGCTGCCGTCTGCTCGCCGAGTGCGAGAAGGTGAAGAAGCAGATGTCGGCCAACTCCAATGAGCTTCCCATCAACATTGAGTGTCTGCAGGACGACCGCGACTTCTCCGCGCGCATCGACCGCACCAAGTTTGAGGAGCTCTCCACGCCGCTCCTCGAGAAGGTCCACCAGACGCTGGCCACGCTGCGTCAACGAGCCCAGGAGAAGTACGACAAGGACTTTGCCGACAAGTTTGGCGCCTTTGCCGTCCACTCGGTGGAGATTGTCGGCGGCAGCAGTCGCATCAGCGCAATCAAACGCATGATCAAGGACATCTTTGGCGTGGAGCCGTCGACGACGCTGAACGCCGACGAGGCGGTCGCCCGCGGCTGCGCCCTCCAGTGCGCCATTCTCAGCCCCACCTACAAGGTGGCCAAGGAGCTGAAGATTCTCGATTCTCTTCCCTACCAGATTAACTTTAAGTAAGTGCCACTTTTTGTTATTGTTGTTTTGCGCTTTACTATAACAACCACATTTTTCTCTCCAGGTACACCCAAGGGTTTGAAGACTTCAAGACGGTCAACGCTCTGTACCCGCGAGGCCACCAGTACCCGTTTACCAAGCAGATATCTCTGTCCGTTCACAAGTTGCCCATCACCATTTGCTTTGAGTACGTCGACGAGAATGGGCAGAATGTGACCAGTTCGGCATATGAGATTCGCCACCCTGACGGCGGTGATGCCGTTGAACTGCTGTCAAAGAACAGCATCAAACTGCGCGTCCGTGCCGATGTCAACGGCGTGGTGCAGATTCACTCTGCCTCGGTGCAGTACGAGAAGCTGGAGAGTGTGCCCATGGACACTGCCGCCGAGGGCGAGAAGATGGAGACGGACGATTCGGCGGCGGCAGCGGCTTCCCAAGCCTCTGAATCAGCTGAGGCCGGCGCCGAGGCGGAGCCGAAGCGCAAGTCGACGAAGCCCAAGATGGCCACCATTGAACTGCAATTCATTCCGCGCTTTGAGTTGGGCAAGTTCTCCAGCACCGACCTGGTGAAGTTCCAGGAGCAGGAGAGCAACCTCATTCTCGCCGACAAGAACTGGAAGGAGAAGACGGACGCGAAGAACGCCCTCGAGGAGTTCATCTACGAGTGGAGAGACCGCCTGGAGTCGGGCAGCTACGACCCCTTTGTCCACCCCGACGCCAAGGGCCCCTTTCAGGCGAAGCTGGAGGAGAATGAAAAGTGGCTCTTTGAGCAGGAGGAGGAGGACCGCATGCACTCGAAGAGCGTCTACGACGAGCGGACCAATGCGATGAAGTCCACCTACGCCGATGGCATTCTCACGCGCAAGCGAGAGTACGAAAACCGACCGCGCGCCATGGAGCAGCTGGGCAGTCGGCTGCAGATGTCCCGCAAGCTCATCGAGGGCAGCACCGACGCCGACGAGAAGGAGGAGGTGGAGAAGTTCAGCAAGGAGATTGAGGAGAAGCAGCACTGGCTGGACGACGCCATGGGCAAGCTGAACAACATCAGCACCTACGATGATCCGCCGGTGAAGGTGGACGCCATTGCCCAGCAGACGGCCGCCGTCGAGGCCTCCATGGTCAGACTGAACAACAGCCGAAGTCGTCGGGCGGAGCAGAAGCGCAAGGCAGAGGCGGACGCTGCGGCGAAGAAGGCTGCTGATGCTGCTGCTGCCAGAGCTGCCGCTGAGGCGAAGAAGAAGAGTAAGACTGCTGGAGGAGGGAAGGGATCAGATGTGGTGGACGGCGATGTGCCTCCTGCACAGAATGGCTCCGAGAAGATGGACGTTGACCACGAGAACGGCTCTGCGGCGCCGGCTGACGGAGCCGAAGCGGCCACTGCTACTCCTTCCGCTTAAGCTGTGATGTGGCGGTCCTTCTCATTTCTTCTCCCCCTCTGCACCCCACACAAGCGCGCACTGTTTTCATTAATTAATATTTATGTTTTACTGACTGTCAACCTTTCATTTTATTCTAATTAGTCTCTCTCTTGTAATTTTTTCCCTCTTTCTTTCCTTTCCGGTGTCGAAACACTAACACACACACACACACATTCTCCTTCTCTTTCTTTTCTAAGCCATTTTACGTTAATTTTGCAATTGTAGGTAGTCACTCTATTTCTAATAATAAAATTCTCAAAAGGTAGTTGAGTTCATTGCTATGTGGAATGGATGTGGAGTACTTTAGGTGAGTGGTTGCACTCGGATTCGGCAACTTCTCACTCTTTTTCTGAAGATTCTGGCAAAATAGACCCCAGTCACTGATGGCACCTATTTCAATCGAGTTGGCCTTTTTGAATCTCCTACGCAGTAAGAGCAGCCCCCATGCTTGCGCCTTGAGTGGCGGCCTAATGGATCAATTCACCGGAAGTTAACCCAAAAAACGAGGTCATTTTGGGCATTTTCACACACACAGTTTAGTGCTGAATATTGATCTGAATCGTCTAATTATAGGTTTAGAAAGGAAAGGCAGCCTATTTGGGGCTGATAAATGGAGATGAGTAAAAGGGACTATTATCGGTGCAGCGGGGTACCTCAAGGAGAGGAGTACCACTGCACAGTGGCAAATCAGCTGCCTTCGGGTGGTTCTCGCTCTTGTTTCGTCTCATTTCACGTGCTGGTTTTTCGCCTTTTACTAAAGACCACCGTGGGACGGAACATTTTATGGAGCTTTAGAGCCAATTTTTGCAGGTCCTGAACTACGTTCGGGACTCCTTTTTAAATTCCAAAAATAGAACTTGCACACCCCTCAACAACTGAAGGAGAAGCACTCCGGCTTCACTCGGCTGTGAGAACTCTCACCCGGTGATTCTGGTGAATTGTCCGGCTTTGAGTGAAGTGTCTCAAAAAGCCAAGTTTGGCTTTATTCCATTTATTTGTGTCTAAAAGAGGTGATGACGGTGATGATAATGGTTGACTAGAGAAGGACAAGTGTTGGATTAGTTACATGTGTTGTCGTGGTAGTGGTTGATGATACAATTTCATGACGAAATTACAATAACATTTCAGGTAATGAAGAACACATCACCTGAAATTGGAAAGAGGAGGAAAGGAAGGGAGAGGACAAAGTGTGTGTGAGTGGAATATCATCGTCGTGTTAACAAAAAAACAACAAAATGTGTGGAGAAGAAGAAAGACGCTGGAAGTATCAATACAATACAAAATTAAAGTTGACCAAAACAGAAGAAAGTAGGACAAAGTGAAACAACAAAAACAGACAGATCAAGGTTTGATTAGTGGTAGAGAGTGTTGAGTTTGGAATTGGAGTGTGGTGATCGCACTGCTTCATCATTCATTCATTCATTCACATCACAGCCAGTGTTGATCGAAGTAGGGTCAAGTTGAACATTGAACATGGTTTATCATCAGGTGTCTGGTAGTGGTTCGTAATGGTCGGTCGTTCAGTGGCAGAAGATCAAAAGTTTTGTTCACTAGTGTGCTGCAGGTGCGTCGGATGGGAAGGACTGCGAGTCAAGCGCTTCTTCGGCAGCTTCTGAATCAGACTGAGAATGCCGTTCGCAAAGTCAGGTCGCTCGTCTTCGTCATACGCCCAGCAGAGGTTCAGAAGGTCCTGTGGGAGATTAAGAAGATTGTTAGTGTTTCCAGTTAATACTCATCACTCGTGTTTATTGATTACCTTGACCTCCCTGGACGCCTGACAGTTCATCAGCGGCTGTCTGATGCCCCGTCCCACCTGCCAGATGATCACTTCAGAGGGGTGGCCGGCAAAGGGCCACATGCCACACATAAGCTCGTATAAAATGGTACTGCAAAGATGAAAAGGAGAAAGAGTCAATAAAACCGCTGATTGCAAGCAACACGCAAAAGCTTACCCATAGGCGTAAACATCAGTAGCATAGGAAAAGGGCAAATCATCGCTGTCCCAGCTGTTAATGCTCAGCGACTGAATAATCTCCGGCGCGAGGTAGCAGAGCCAGCCTTTAGGAACTGTCAAGCGATCCACTCTCCTGCGGAAAAAAGTTGTTAAACAAATTCATTTTAAACATCTAAACGCAGAACACGTACTGGTTGGTGTCGCACAGCTTGGCAATGGAGGAGAGGCCAAAGTCGGTGATGGTGACCTTGCCGTTGTCGTAGAAGATGTTCTTCGTCTTCAGGTCCTTGTGGATGATGCCGCGGGCGTGGAGGTAGCCCATGCCCATGCAGATCTGCTGCGAGATGAGGATGATCCGGTTGAGGTTGAACTTGTCGTGGCGAATGTGAATGTGATTGTGCAGCGTCATGCCCTTGCAGAGGGAGATGACGATGGCAAGGTTCGGCTGGCGCATGCAGGCGCCCATGAAGAGCACCAGGTTGTCGTGGCGGGTCTTCCGGAAGATGGCCACCTCCTGGCGAAAAGTCTCCAGCACCTTCTGGTTCTCGTAGGCGTTCTTGCCGCTGTTCAGGCACTTGATGGCCACGGCGCCGTGCCAGTGGCCGGTGTAGACGGTGCCGAAGCGGCCGGTGCCGATGACCTCGCCCAGCTCCAGCTCGGCAAAGTTGATGTCCCACTCGCGCATCATGAGGGAGTTCTGCCGCGGCCAGATGCGCCCGTCACCATCGAGGATGTCCGACGCCTGCGAGTCCTGCGAGTCGAGGCGGCCGGTCAGCGTGCGGCCCGAGTCACCGGAGGAGCCCGAGCCGGCGGTGGCCAGCGTGCTGCCCTTTGAGCTGTCCGTGTCGATGAGGTAGTTGGGCGATCCGCCGCCGCTGTTCTTCGCCCCAGTTCCCCCGCAGCTGCCGCTGCCCTCTTCCTCCTCGTGGATGGTGTCGATGCACTTGATGCCCATTCCCCCGCCGATGCTGCCCCCGTCCGACTCGTCATTGACCTGGTTCAAGTCGGAGGAGCCGCCGCCGCCCATGTCTCCGTCTGTCTCCGAGTTAATCATGCAAGAGGCCGGACCGGAATTGGAGAAGGTGATGTTAATGTCGGGCGGAAACTGAAACTGCGAGCTGTACTTGTACGGCTGCGGCAGCGGTGGCAACGGCGGATTCGTCGGCGAGATGCCCGTCGACGATGAGCTGGAATGCTGGTGCTGACCACCACTGCACAAATTGTTGATGCTGTTGTTGCTGTTGTTGAAGAGCGCCGGCGAGGAGGGATTGGAGGAGCTGTGCCCTGGGCAGCCGCCGATGCTGCAGCCCATCTGATTGTAGCTGCCCAGCTGACTCTTCGTGCGAGCACTGTGCGAGAAGGAGGCGGAGGAGAGGCTGGCCGCCCGCGAGGAGGACGCATTCGGCGAGGGGGTGAAGCTGTTGCAGAAGGTGCCACTGTCTGTCAGCTGCAGCTGCTTCTCCAGATTGGCCTTCTCCTTGAACATCTCCATGAAGAGCTTCGGCAGGCCGCAGGAGTTGGGCGCCCGGTGGAGGCAGTCGTTGTGGCAGTAGTACTTGCAGTCGCGGCACTTGTACCCCAGTATCATCGGCCGGTCGCAGACGCTGCACATGGCGATGATCTTCATGGTGGCGGTGAAGCGGTGGTGGATGGAGTGCAGCATGCCCTGCGACCGCGGCGACCGAGGGGCGTCGTTGCGACTCTGCTCATCGCCGCTGCTGCTGCTGTTTCCACCGCCTCCACCTCCGCCGCTGTGATTCGTCTGCTGCTGTTGCTGACCGCAGTTGTTGTTGGCAGCAGCAGAGGACAGCGGTGACATGTGCGGCGGCATTGCAAAGCCCCCACCTCCATCGGGTCCTCCGTGTGCCAGGTGGTACTGTTGCTGTGCCTGCAACTGCGAGGCGGTAAAGTTGTCCGGGGAGACGGCCACCGGCGAGGAGCAGTCCGAGGAGAGAATGGGCGAGGTGCTGCCGATGCTGCCCGGCTCGGTGGCCAGTCGACGACGACCGTGCGGTGCAGAGTGCGGCAGATTGTCCAGCGAGTTGTGCTGCTTCCCCGAGGAGGACTTGCTGGAGCGGTGCGACAGAAAGCCAAAGTTGTACTTTTTGAGGAATTTGCTGGGTTAGAGGGGGAAGAACAAAAGATAAGTAAAACATAAAAAAATTATAATTTCTAAACTACTTACTTCTGAATGGCGGTATCAACGGGCTCAATCCGGTGCGAGAGGTGCTCCTCGTGCGACTTGCTCTTTGTCAGCGGAAACTGCTCCGAATCGGAGAAAAGGTTCGTCTGGTGGCGCCTGGTCGGTGGAGGCGTCGTAGGGAACTTTCCATCCGACTTGCGGAGAAATGAGTTGGCGAGGAAGGAGGACGAGGAGAGGATGAATGAACGCTTGTGGTGGACAACGGGCGGCGTGGGCGGCGGCGTCGGTCGGCCACTCTGCGGCGGCTGGGCGTGATTCGGGTCGTAGATGGAGTAGCTGGCGGGCACGACGCCCCCGTAGTGGAAGGGATGCGCAATGGAGGAGCTGGAGGAGGAGGTGCTCACCGCTGAGCGGTTGCTGCTGCTCAGACCGGCAGACAGTGGCGGCGCCGGGGGCGACAGCGGACTGGAGCCGGTGCTCTTCGAGTTGGGCCCACCACATCCGCCGTCCATCATGCCCGAGTGGTAGTTCACCAGGCGAGAGGAGGCCCGGGAGAGAGAGCCCAGTGGGGGCAGCGGTCTCGGTGGCTGTCTTACCGGTGTGCTGTTCGCCGATTCGGAGACGGCCGCAGAGATGATCGCCGCCGCCTTCTTCTCGTCGCTGTTCCAGGCCATGTTCCAGCTGCCCCAGGTGAGATCGAAGCAGGTGGACGGCTCGACGTCGTTCTGCAGCGCGTCCACGTAGGTGTGCAGGCAGATCTGCGCCTGCACCAGGCGTTTGATGTGTCCGCGAACGTAGCGGCGGCCGTCTCTGGCCATCTGCACGTTGTTGCTGTTGCTGCTGCTGCATCTGCCATTGCACGGGTCGCCACCGTTGTCCTCCTCCACGCCCTCGTCCTCATCAGAGCTGGAGACGTTGTCGATGGCAAAGGCCCGCAGCACCGCTTCTCGCTGCTGCTCCTCGCTGGCGTCCATCAGGGCGTCCACTGTCTTGAACTCCCTTGTCAGGAACTGTGGTCATGTGTGTAAAGTTAAAGTTAGTCAAAGTATAAAAGACTCTTCTTTGCTTTGTTTTGTTTACCTCAATGCGAGAGTCATCCAGACCGACTAGTTTGAGCCACTGCTGCAGTTTGGGAATGGCCTGGAGCTGCTTGATGCCCTTGTACCCGGGCACCTTCATCTTCTCCAGTATCTGCTGAGCTATGTGGCGGACGACTTTGTTCTGAAGGAGAAGTGAATTCATGAATAAAGATCAGTGATCTCCTAAATCACCAGCTTACCTCGAGAGTGCGTATCTCCTTTTGAATATCCGGCCTGCTGACGTCGCACTGCGTCCTAATGCCGATCATATTGTTGTAGCTGATGTCAATCAGCGACTGGATCATCCGACAGGCCTCAATGGCGGTGTTCAGCTTGGCGGAGTTGTCGTCGTTGACAACAGCAGCACCACCACCACCTTTGCCCAGGACGGCGGTTGGACTGCCACCCCCGCCTCCGCCGTTGATGCTGCCGACCAGAGCACTACTGTCGCCATTGTTGTTGTTGTGGCCGACATGATGGAGGCTGGTCATGATGCTGTCCGCTGAGGATGCCACCGTCTGACGGCCTTCAGTGTGCATCCTGGCAGCGGCGGCGGCGACGTCAGATTACTTCTACTGCTGTTTTGCGTGGGTGTCGGTGCTGCTGGCGACGGTGCTGGCAACAGCGCTGCAGCAATTTTAAACGCGAGCAATAGTGCTGCTGCTGCTTCTGGAACACTACGACTCACCGCCGAAACGGGGGAGAGAGGTAGTCAGCGAAAACCCGAACGGGACAGCTGCTCTGGCCCTGACGACGGAGCCGTCGATATCACCGTCGTTGGCTGCAGGTACAGCCTTGGAGAAGTGGTGCTGCAACTGCCGTAGCAACTTCCTCTAAGTGGCACGACCACCTAGAGAGTATCTTCAACATCGTCGTCACAGGCGTCTTGTGAGTTGCTGTGTTGTCGCACCAGTTTGCGTCAATCTGCTTGCGGACAGCAGCAACAGAAGAAGGAGAGGAAAAGGGGAAAAGTGCAGAAAGAGCTGAACAGCTGTCTCGCAGATGCTGGTCGGATGATAGAGCGATGCTGCGGGGAATGCAGCCGAATGAAATGCCAAGAGGTGACACACTCAGCGAGAGAGGGAGTTTGCCAGACTGATGCTGTTGATGTTGTTGTTGATGATGAAGATGATAAGTTATGACCACCAGTGAAGGAGGTCAGAGTGCTGTTGGTGGCGACAGAACGCAGATCATTTGCTGACGGCTCCACCGAAGAAAGCAGCTGTGTGTTGGTGCGCCTGGTCTGTCTGTGTGTATGTGTTTGGAACAAAGGTGAGAGAGAGACAGTTCTACTCGACTGCAAGACCACCACCAAATTGAAAGGTGCTTGCCAGCTGCTGCTGCTGCCACTGCTATCTCTGCCGTTTTCTAATTTTTCTGCGCTCTTTCAGTTCAGCGCCCACCTGAACCCCCGATCCGCTCACCTTCCGTCCTGCGGTAACGCACTCAGTGGACAGTGTTCGGTTCGGTGGCCAGTGCCCACTCCTCAGTTCCCAAAACTTCTCTCTCTCTCTCATTTACTCTTTTCGTCGTACATGTTCTCTCTATCTTTCTTTCTCTTTTGCCGCCGTCGTTAGTTCTCTCTCGCGCGCGCTTCAAGAACAGCTCGGCTGCTGCTGTCTCTGCGCTCCAGCGAAACGAAAAGAGAGAGAGAGAATTTCGGGTCATCCGGGAAAACGAATCAGCTATTCGGCTCCCGGGAGAGAGAATGCCTGCCTGCCTGCCGTTCCTGCCTGGCACTGGCG
>JAALOO010000491.1_pt1 | contig 12499 bp, 9 predicted proteins | sample 7257641 | NCBI WGS metagenome assembly JAALOO01 (sample SAMN14085613, study PRJNA598686) | mite metagenome | biome: ENVO:01001000; feature: ENVO:01001002; material: ENVO:01001226; isolation source: single female mite from University of Michigan culture on fish food culture... ... | reverse complement strand
ATTTATGTGAATTAGATTCGCTCAGGGTCGGGGCAGCAGTCGAAGGTGGTGGTGGTCTCCCTCAAGCCCTCAGGTTTGTGTTTGTGCTTTTGAGTGAGAAAATAATTAGTGATTTGTTGTGACAACTGCTGACCAGCACAAAGAAGGAGAGAGAGTGGTGATCGCTTACAAGCAAACAATCTACATCGGCGACAATCGGTACCAATCTGCCAAAACTTGAGCAAACCTGACAATTTGTGATAAGGGTTTAAGTGGTGGACACTGGCCACAAAAACTTAAGAAGATAACAGGAGAAGGAAAACGAAAGCATTGAAAGGCAAACAAGCGTAAAAACGGTGACAGCCAAAAGAAGAAAAAGTGATGCAAATCCTCTTCGGAGAAGGGATTAGTGCTCGCAGTGACGGCAAACTACCAAAGCATAAGGGGTCAAATCAGAATCGCAGTGTGATTGTGTGCGGTTTATGTAAATGATTTCCATGTTTGCGCAGTGCGGCGGCCATGTTCGATAACAGTAAACACACTTTCTGTGTGGCTGCAGACGATAAAAACTGCGGTGCGTAACCAGCAAATTGTGGTGGCGGCGGCGGACGCCATCTTCAAAGGTAAGCGAGGGGTAAGCAACCGATTACTGAATCGACCAGAGATTGAAAAAGGAGAAAAAGTTTGGTACAAAGTGGCAGTGCTAAGTGCTGCTAAGGAAGAGAAAGCGAGCAGAGAAAGAGAAAATGGGCGGGCTGAAGGAGAGAGACCCAACAGGTGAAGTGGTAGTAGCAGCGGCAACAGTGCACACTGCTGCAAACTGGCCAGGTGCGAGTGGCCGTCTACACACGACCTACACAACGACGACGACGACCACCACAACAGCCACGACCACCTTGTGACGCCTTCAATTGTCAATGTCAACAGGTTTAGCCAATTAGATTTGAGAGAAAGGTGCAGGCAGGCAGACAAGCAGACAGACAGGCCACTGAGGGGCCACTACTGCGGGGAAACGTTGACTGAAGCTCCGGCTCTTAAGAATAAGGAGTTTGGCAAAGGTTGAAGGCAAAGAGAGGGAGAGAGAGAATCAAAGACTTGTGGCGGCAGCAGCAGTGGCCAGTGTGCACTATTCCGTCGAGAGAGTCAGTCATTCAGGCACACAAGTTCATTCATTATCAGCAGCAGAAACAGCGAGAATTGCACTGCTGTGTTTATCAATACTGCAATTACTGCACCATCATCATTTAGTCAATGGTCTGCAAGAAAGTGTGTGTGCTTGTTAGTGTTTGTCCATTGTTCATTGCCTGTGTTTATTTGTTCTTCACTGTCTACCTTCACTACCTACTGATCGCCGTCTACTGATCGATAACTGATTGACCAGTTTGGTGATTACCACTAGCACTTCAGCAGCCACTTCTACCACCACCAAACTTGACCACCACCGCTCTTCATCGTTGTCCGCATCAGCACTTTCTGTCCCTGTACTCAATTTTCTTCTTTCTTCCCTTCAGCACGTCCATTTGCACCACCACTACAAGTGCTGGTCAATATTGATTTTCGCACTTGGTTTGCTGTACGTTTGCTTGCTTGCTCGCTTGCGCGCGGTGAAGCCTTTGTAAAGTTTTTTTCTTCTGCAAAACCAAGTTCGACAAACGAACGAACAAACAACGACGACAACGACTACGAACACCGGCTTTTCTGCCTCTCTTTTCTCAGTCGCCGGCTAGCCACTGCGCTGAGAAGAACTACTACTGCTTTCAGGAAAAAAACAAATTGTTCGAGCATCCCATTGAATTTTTTTCTGTTGTGCTCAGTCCCAGTCACTCACAGCAGACAAGGGCCATTAGACAGCAATTAGCAGCTGCTGCTGCTGCAGTACTTCACTTCACTGCCGTCGTACGAAGTCTACTTTGTAATTGATATCACAACACTGCCTAGACACACCACGTTCTATACAACATTATATTCCCTTTCCCCCGTCAACCACCACCACCACCACCACCGTCGCCGACCGCCAACGACTGCCATCGACCGGCACAAAAGGGGATTTTAGTGAAAGGGAAACCCAAACATGGTTGCAGTGCTTCATCGTCCCACCAGCCATTAGCTACTGTGCCGTCGCCGCAGTAGTGTCATCACCATCACCACCATCATCATCATTTCTTCTCTCACACGGCACTCTCAATCCAAGCGAACCACCACTACCACTATTACCATCACCACCGGCTTTTACGTCTTTTTTTGTCTGTGAGAGAGTGTCTTGTGTGCTTGTCAGTCAGTGCCTTCTTTCTGTTTGTGTCTCCTTCTCACTTCTCCTCACTTCTTTTTCTTCTCTCAACTCCACTAATCCTCCTCCTTCTCCTTCTTCACCTTCTTTTACGATGCTCAAACGAGGTTTTGTTGATATTATTTAGCTGGTATATATTTTATTTACCTTCTCCGTCGTTGTGGACGTGTACTACCAACAAGTGCAACAAGTGGCTGTTGTGTCTGCACCAGTCAGTTCAGAGTTCTGATCTTCCCTTACGTCGGAAGTGTCATTGTGACCCCGTCTGTCTGTTTGATTGTCTGTCTGATTGATTGTCTGACTGTTTGTCTACTAGCTGCCAATAGTCCACTAAATTGAACCCTACCGATCATCATCATCATCGCCATCTCTTCTGCTCATTAGCGCTGGCCGTTCAGTGCACGGCAGTTCACTGATTGAGTTTGGTTACCTGTGTCTCGGTCTGCTTGTGACTGTTTGCCTTGTCTGTCTGCCTAACTACCTACCGCCGTCGCCAGTGTCATCGCCCAGGATGATGTTTAGCACTGGAGCATTGCTAATTTGCTGCTGTTCTGCAAACTGCTGAGCTGAACTGAACTCACTTGACAAACTCAGTTGATGACAGGTCGCTCTCCTAGCTGCACTCTATCTTCAACGCACTACCTGCACTCTGACTGAAAACGTACACTCACTGGGTGAAACCACTATTGATAGCTGAGGGCTGAAAAAGAGCACTACTGCCTAAAGATGAATTCAATTGTGCTGCACCACTGGCTGGCACAGGCCAGGAGACAGACGAGTGAGCTGCCACCATTTTATCACTCGCAAAACTATGATTACTCAGAAGATCCGAACCTCAACCAAGAACACCATCACCATCATCATCACCACCACCACCACCGAAACCCTCACCACTGCCTTCATCAGAAATCACTATCCTTCAGAGAACTTTCACTTCACCTTGTCACCTTTCTCATTCATTTAATCACCTCTTGCTGTGCGTGTATTACAAGGACTACCACCACCAACTCCACCACCACCTTACTATGTCACCAAAAATTAGCATCACCAAAAAGGCCATGTTCCATCACCACCACCCCTTCTTCCGTTTCATTAAATACCTCATGCAAGTCATCCCCCACCATGAGGCAACCACTATCATCAACTTCTCAACAATCTGACTGCAAAAAGTGTAGCCAGTCTTCTTCTTCGCTGACCAGACCGACCAGACGGCGGCAACGGCATCCGACTAAGTCTTCAGTTTTTGGAGCCCTAGGCCTAGTGCTGCTGCTGTGCCTAGTTGACCTGGCGGCGGCCTGTGGCCCCGGCCGCCGTCTGCCCTCACGGCACCACCACCGCCGTCTGACGCCGCTCGTCTTCAAGCAGCACATTCCCAACGTCTCCGAGAACACCCTGGGCGCCAGTGGCCTGAGCGAAGGTCGTGTCGCCCGCAATCACAGCCGTTTCAAGGAGCTGGTACCCAACTACAATGCCGACATCATCTTCAGAGACGACGAAGGCACGGGCGCCGATCGCCTAATGACTCAGGTATGTCACTTCCAGTACTTTTTTGTTATTTTGAGATTTAGGCTATTCCAAAAAAGTTTTAAGTAATTAGCCAAATTTAAAACGAAGTTTTTTGCATTGAAATTCACATCACAATGTGTGTGTGTGGTCGTTTAGTCATTGCTGTACTTGTTTTTTGTCGTTTGCTCAGTCACAAATAGAAAAATGAGATTAGAAATAGTTAGGAAGATACTGGAAAAAACAACAACAAGAACTACAAGAAAAACTGACACTTACACGACAGCAGGCACCTTAGGCAGACAGGCACCTTAGGGTGCGCATATAGATTTGATGCCGCCGCCGTAGCCGATGGTGTTGCTGAGAGCCCTCATGAACTGAGGCGAGAGAGAGGCCATGATTTAGATCGACTCGCGCGAACACGACTGGACACGGCTGTCAGGCCGTGCAGTCAAAAGCAGAATAAATGAGAAAAGGAGAGAGAGACGAAGAGCTGAGCCAAAGACCTGCGCTCCTAATGGTACCGACAGATGCAAGTCACAACAAGTCACTGAGCAGGGCCAACAGCGATTTTTTTAGCTTCAGCCTAAAAACAGATTCTACGCATCTGTTGGCAACATCATTGGGCTCACGATGCTGCTGTTGCGTGAGCTTTTCTCAGTTAGTTAAACAGTTCAGCTCGAGCATTACTCTCTTCATCCGAGTTGGCTCGTTACATCATCGCTGTGTCTCTACCCAACCAGCCAGTCAACCAAGCAAACACTGCACAGGGCGCCCAGTCACCGAGGCACCACCAGGCTCTCTGCTCTGTCTAATGCTGCTGCTGGTAGTGTCACTGCTAATGATGGGCAAAGTGAGTCCATTAGAAGCTGCAATAGGCTTCAATGGGCTCTGTGTAGCTGCTGTGCTCCTTCTCTAGTAGTTGGCTAGTGAATACTTTTATTTTGTTTTTGTACGCTGATTTTGACGTACATTCTATCTGTGTGTGTGAGTGCCGCCTGTGTTCTAAGTGATGCGGCGGTGGTGGTCATCGATAAGCAGAAACAAGGTAGAAGGTGCCAATCGCCTTAGGAAGAGAGATGACGGGCGCTTAGGTGCCGCGAGCATGACCACCAGCAGCGACTACCTCGGTGATCAAAGAGAGCTGCTGCTGCTCGATGACAGCTCCTAAATGCGCTTGAAGGAGCCCTCTGACCTGGTGGCCACCGATGCCGATGCCGACTAGTGGTCGTTCACGCGTCATTCACACTACCGGTATGGCACATTGCAGAGATGTGTTTTGCGACATTCGAGAGTTCTCTCTTCTCGATCAATTGCTATCCGCAAAACACAGTTGCGGTGTTTGCGGTGATAACAGTGGAGGGGACTTTATTGGCCATTAAAACAGCTGCAGCCATCACCATCGCCATCAATATCAAATGGCTTTTACAAACGAGCACATGGAAAAAGAAAAAAGAGAATTTCAATTGAATGGCTGCTGTCTTTTAGACGACTGGCAGACAGACCTCAGTTGTTGATGTTTCTGCTGATGCCAAACTCTAATCCAAAACGTTCGGCGCATTAATATTTTACCAATTGCTTTCCATTGATTTATTTAAATATATTCTAACACTTGTTTGTGTTGGTGTTGATTTTTAGAATTTTTTAGTCTCAGTGTGCTCATTTTATAGCTAAATTAAAAAGTTTTAATGATCATCCTACTTTGGTGTGCTGCTGCTGCCAGAAAATAGGAAAAGATAGAATATTATGTGCTTGGCAATAATAGATGTTTAATTACAAATTCATGCGCGGATTACCCGCCTTAATGATGGTCTGTGCTGTCTGTGTTTGTCTGTGGTTTTCGTTGTGACATTTAATTACGAGGTTTGCATCAGCAGCAGTACTTGGGATGCATTCATATTTTGAAGCTTTTTTTGTCCCGCCTAAACGGCGGCAGCTCCATCAGCAACATTAGTTCTTGCTTTTCATTTATGATCGAGCTAGCAAATGAGAAAAAACATCCACCAGCTTGAGCTTGAAGAGATGCACCGCTCTTAACGTTTGGAGAAGTGCACCTCGACCTCTCCTTATTGAAAACAAACTACCTGAGCGCAGTCACATCAACTCTCTATTGCAAACAAGTTTAAATTGCAATAGATTTCTTACAGTCAGTCAGTGAGACTCTCTCGTTCTGTCTACTTCAAAAAATGCAAAGGTGGTGGCGAGCCAGTTTAGATTAGAAGAAGAAAAAGCCCGAAAAAGCCATAAAGTCGGAGTAGTCTCTGCTAGCATGCCTTTCTCCTTTATCTTCTTCATTTTAAGAGTCATTTGAGCGCCCGTTTCTCTTTCGGCCACTTAATTATCTGGCAGATTAGTTGCATTTTTTGTGCTCGGATGCGGTTTTTTGGCTCATTCGGCCTGATTCGTCACCACGTGTACTAGAGGTAAAAAGCTCTTACTGATGGAACACCACTTTTTGCTAGCTGGTCGGTCAACTACTTAAGCTCCAACACTTTATGAACCCCATTCTTGTAGAGTTGTAAATTTGGCTGAATTTTTAAAAGTTAAAAGCACAAGTGCTGCACATCTGTAGATGTGTTTTTCGGTGTGTGCGTTTGTACTTGTTGGGTCCAAATTATTCTCACGGGTACGCCTTCGGGTTTACTTTGAGGTGAACAAAATGCTTTAGTTTTAATTTTTTACTGCTAAAATGATGAGACTGCGCTAGTAACCCTTGCAGCACTTTGATTTTAACTATCGTTAATCAACCCTTTTATCATCGTTTATTCTAGTGCACGACATCACGGCGACACTTCCCGTGACAGTTTTCTCAATGAACGCAAAGCAGTAAAGGCTGATGCTGGTGCTCCTCTTCTTTTTTATTGGCTTTCTTCTAGGCTTAGCCTCTTTCTGCTGATCTGCAAGAGTTTTTATTATTTTCCTCTTTAACCCGCCATTAGCCGCAGTCAATCTATCTTGTGATGATGGTGGTGGTAGTTTTAATAGTCTTCAGCAATTCAACTGTGGCAAGAGCAGTCCTGAAAGATCTGCACTACTAGTGCTCACCTCTCTCTCAGGGTCAGTGTGTGTGTTTGTTAAAAACGGTCAAAGACTGGTCTAGTCTAGTAGTAGTAGTACACTATTAAAGTATTATCCTCTGTCCCAGGGCAGTTCAATTCAGGACAGTGGATGGTGTGTCTACCTACCTCAGTTCAACTGCTGACAAAGTGTGTTTGTTGGCAAGGAAAGTAAGTGCTGATGCACTGTCTTGTTCAGGCTACACCAGACTGTGCCAGATGTGCTGCAGATGGTGGTGGTGGTGACTGTTGTTGCTTGTCTCGAGACAGACTTCAAAGTGTCCTCAAACTTTACTACCTCTTCGTAGTCACCGCTAATTGGCGGCCACCACCTAAGCCCGCCGTGTGCACACATGTGCGACTGGTTGCATGTTCAATTTGTCACTGCCTCGTTTACTCGTCGTTCTTGCTGCACTATTATATTGTCTCTCTGTGTGTATGTCACCACTACCACCGCCACCACTGTCATCCCCGTCCACAGTTGTCCTTGTTCGACTTTGCTCATTTTGCTAGGCTTTTTGCTGCAACTTTTGTCGCCTGACACGAATTCAACTGGCAGACACTGTGCAGTCTGCCCAGACTGACTGCATTCTGCGACTACATTAGGCAACTCTGCTTCGGCTTTAGCTTAATTAATTACCAGTACTGGGCTGTTCTCCAGTACTGCTTGAACTGTCCTGTACAGTGACTGGAACTTCACCGGCCAACGACAATATTTCGTTGTCGTCGTTGACTTGTGGTTTTCACTTTGTCATCAACTCGACCTGCTAATTAGAGTTCTTTGCGTGAAACAAGGTTAATTTGCTGGGGCCAGCTAGTTGCTTTTGTTGCACAATGGCGTCACATATGGCGGCTGTGTTTGCACACTATTGCTCACTCATTCACCGGCGTCAATTTGTAAGCTTGTTTCCAGTGTTGGTGTGTAGTGTGACACTCCAAGACGAAAGCGAGGCACCAAAAAAACTCAATGTACTAAGCATGTTTCGAACAACAAATGGCTGTTGTTCTGCTGTTACCTCAGCACCAGCCTGAACGCGTGTCATCGCCGCTAAGGCTCGTTCGTCTTGGTGCTGTAATTTATGAGGACTAAACTGTTGTATGCACTATCGCTAACACTTGAGTTGTCGCATCGCATTAGCTGCTCAGAGCTCTCTCAACTGTTCAGTTGGTGGTCATCAGCAAGCTCAGTGTTCACCTCACCTCATCATCGCCTCTCTCTCTCTCCTATAAAAGAGGTGTTTCGTGCAACAGGTCGTCGTCGTCTAGTGCTGTTGCGTAGTCCCTCAGCCGGACTCAGTTCAGGCCAGTTCAGTGCAAGTGAGTAGTGGTCCCATCGGTTGCAGGAGCATCAGGTAGTGCGCTCGTCAATCAGTATCCGTGTTGTGAAAATATGGTACTTTGTAAATGGTCTTTGGCAATGGCATTGTCTTGCCAATGTTCAATGTGGTAGTGGCGGCGATGCCGGTGGCACGACCACTGAGGTGGCCACTGGCCAGAAATGAGTGTTGCTGCTGCTGCTGCTAAGGAGAAAGGTGCCGGCGGCGAACTGCAAAGGCACACACACACACGGGCACCTCTCGCTCGATCGGTCGCTGATGGGGCCACCAGCCAAGCCACTGACTGACTGACTGACGGTGGTCGCCTTCAGTGTAAATAGATTACCGCTGCTTTCCTTTCCTTTCATTCTCTGCCATTGCCACCCTCTTCAGTTCAGTTCAGTTCGGAAGGTGAGTGTGCAGCAGAATGCGTTCACTTTCCCGCTGTCTTGGGTGACTCGATCGACTCGCTAACAAGTCCAGGGTGCCCTCTGCTCTCTCTCCGCTATCGCTGCTGTTCTCGTTTCGTTTCGCTTTCTTTCTTCTTGTTCGCCTTCTTCTTATTCTTCGTCTTAACTTCTTCTACTGTGTTACCTTTGTTTTGTCCTGTCCTGTCCTCTCTTCTTCTTCTTCTTCTGTGTGTTTGTTTCTGCCTACTTTTCTGCACTGCAGTGTGCACTTTGCGTGTCAAGCGAAAGCGCCCAAAATGTTGAGCAGCACCTTGCTCACCACCACCTTTCTCAGTTGTATCACCCAAAAGGTACTAGCATATAATTTACGCCCATTAAAAGCGCCGTGACAGCTTTGAGCCTCAGGCAGAGAAGAAAAGTACTCGTTTTATGTGGCAGCAGCAGCAGTCAGCAACTGCGGCAAAAAGGTGAAAAGTTATACTTTAGGTGTTCAAAATTCGAACGAATATGAGCCCGCGGAATGCTGCTGCTGCTTCTGCTGCAGTGGCCATCGGTGGTGTTTTCTGTCGGCAACGACCATCATCGAGGAGAAAAAAGCGTCAAATGGCATAAAGTGCAGCACTAACTCACTAACTCCATCAAAGAAGGTGCCCGCAAAAAGCGGTGGGCCACAAATCAACACATTTGGGCGCATTTGGACGACAAAGGTCTCGACTTTGACCGTTTGGGCAGGTGCTGCTGCTACTAGTGCAGTGCCATAAACAAGACTCTAAGGTCTGTTTCCTACTCCTAGGTCGTTGGTAATCTGTTCTTTGCGAGCACTACTGCTTCGTTGATGTGCACCCTAAGCTGAGCTTAGCTTCGTGTGTGTTTTCTCACCACCTCCACTACCACCACCACAAGTGGCAGTTCATTAAATCGATCATCTCTTACCGCACAATTTTCCGTTCACAGCACGATTTAACTCACACAGTCAATGATGAATAGATCACTGCTGCTGCTGCTGGTCACTAATGATGTGCCCATATTGGCCCATTAGTAGTAGGAAAGAGAGTGCCTATCTACCAACTAACCAACTTCATAAATACAGGCAGAGGAAGACATTCTCCACTACACTGAAGCCTCTTTGTTGTCCTGCCGCAGAATTATGTGGTCTGCCTCTAGTCGAGGAGGGATGCTGCCTCCTGCATCCGGCACCCAACCTTTAGCAGTGTCTTCCTAGCACCACTTCTGAAGAAAGAGAGCAGATGAGCGCGGAGTTCTCGCACTTTCTCTACCAGACCACCACCTCGGTCATTCTGCAAATCGCCACTCTGCGACCTAACACCCACAGAAGCGGTGCATTTATTTTAGAACACACACATTGCAAATTACCTTCCTCCTCCTTCTTTTTTCCATTTTTTGGCCAGCCATTACTTTCATCAGAGATGTAAGCAGACAAGCAGGCAGCAGCAGCAGCAGTAGCAGCCACCCAAAGCCAACAAGGCATGACCTGCAAGTAAGCTATCTGTTCATTTCATGCTTCATTTGCCATTGCGTAATGATCAGTGCTGATGCTGATGGTTCTCAATGGCGAGATATTGTGCTGTCCAGTCCATTCTCGATGACACGGAATGGCCCAATTTGAATTGAGATTCTCTCTGGTGTTCTCTGCAGTGTAGAGCACCACACGGTGGCACTGACCGAGTGGAATTTGCCTACTTGTTGGCACAAGCACCAGCACCACCATCAACAGCAGCAATTGCCGTGTCGGCGTTGTTGCGCTAGCTAGCCATTTCGTCGCCCCGTTTGTTTGTTACCGCCGCCAGCTCAAAGACAAAGTCGCCTTGCAGTCGACTGAAAAACTCGACTGAGCACGTAAGTGGACGGCAGCGGCGGCAGCAGCAACATCGGGCACTGAACGCCATTTACAACATTTGACAAGCAGTTGCGATTCTGCTAATTATTTGCCATTCGACCGCAACAAACACACACACAGACACTGAAACAGTCCAACTACTCTTTCCCCTCTTTTGCCTCTGTTGCAACAATCAGGTGGCCTAGGGGCCCAGCCAGATTTTGCAGACAGAGACTACGGTCGCCCTACGCTCACACACTCACTAACTAGTCATTATTGTGCCATTAGCAAGCTTGTTATGCGCTAATTGTGCCACTGCTTTTTGATTAATTGACCATTACTACTACTACTGTTCATGGCACCTTTCTTCAACCCCTTCTTTCTTTACAACCCTTGCCTTCTCTGGTTTCATATTTTTTTATGAGCCAGTTTACTGGCCATTTTTTCAGAATCGGAAAAAAAGGTATAAAGCGTACGCGTAGATTAGATCTGACAGTTCTGAGCAGCAAAAAAAAGAGAAAAGAAAGTCTGTTTACTCCAAGACAACTGCCGGTCAGTTGCCGGCCATTGATCAGTTTGGTCAGAGGAAAACTTGAGACTAGAGCATAGCAAAAGGTGAAAACCACTGCGTGATCGATCTAATTGAATAGATCGTTTCTGTTACTACCAGTAACAACACTAGCATTGACGGCCCATAAACGGGGCGAACACCTACTGAGAGCCGATTTTGGAGTGCCACAAATTGAAACAAAGTGAAGGAAGGCAAGAGAGGGAAGGAAGGAGAGCACTGATAAGGCCACTGACACACTGATAGCTGGTGGGCACACATCATTTACAACAGACAACGGTGTGTGTTTGCGGGCCATAACGATCATCAGCCTTAATGAGAAGACCAAAAGGTGACCAAGAGGTGCAAAAGCTTCTTCAGCTTCTTCAATACCACACTTGCTGGGTACTGCACTTTTTTTATTAGTTTATGTCCCTACGCTTCCCACGGTCAAGTTGCCACTGTGGAATGTGCCGGTGCTCATCGTTGCCAGAAGCTGAAAGAAGGGCTACCTAAAACTAAGGGAACTGTGCAGACCAGTGGTGTTCAGACTCAGTTCTAGAGGCGATGAAGGAAAGACAATTTTAGTGTGAAGAGTTAGGTGTGCAAATGCGGTTTCCATTGCTACTGGTGCACCTGCTCATCAGTGGTGCTCATTTAGAGTAAAGAGTGAAAGTTAACTGCACACAATTCACAATTGCAAAAAACGACTTGCACGTGCAACTCAGTTTTCGTCATCTAATCATTTTTTCAAAACCAATTAAAACTAGTAAATGATGCTGCTGATGCCCATTTATTTAAAATAATCTGTTTTAATTTTAAAGAAAAGAAGAATAAAATGCTTTTAATGTGTTTGCCCATCATCTTTGAGCAAGGCAAAAAGCACTTAAAATTTTAGAGACGAGAACAGAACCACTCACACTACATTGACCTGCATCAAATTGAAAAGCGTGTTTTGACAGCTGCCACTCTCACTTAGCTAGCCATATCTTCTAGAAAGATAAAAATCGTACACGTGCCTATGCTAATTTGTTTGAAAACACTCCACTTCACGGTCCATCTTTATACACACACACGCACATAACAGAAATATTCCCAAACTTGAACTGCATCTCTGCGATCAACTCACCGAAGAAGTGTTTGTTTGTGCACTCTTTGTATGGCCAATTGTGCTCTGATCAGCTCAATCTGTCTCTCGCTCTCTCACCTGTGAGGCACAATCACAGTGTGGGCCAATGCAAAAATACACACATACTGCAAGTGACAGGCACTTATTGCATCGGCAATGTTTGCCTCTCGATTGCTGCTGGCACAATGCAAACAGGGGTTAACACACACACAACTCGCATATTGACTGCGCGTTTTGGCAAACTTATTAGTTGAAGTGAGAGAAAGAGGCTGCAGTAGACTAAATACAAGGAAAAATATCCAATTGTAAAGTGCTAATTTACCTGCTGCTGCTGCCACCTCCGACGCGCATGGCATTTTTCTTTCACCTCGCTGGTGCAAAACCAACGTGCAGCCATTTAGAAGCTGTTCAGTTGACATTGTCCAACTGTGCAGT
>JAALOO010001954.1_pt1 | contig 12502 bp, 15 predicted proteins | sample 7257641 | NCBI WGS metagenome assembly JAALOO01 (sample SAMN14085613, study PRJNA598686) | mite metagenome | biome: ENVO:01001000; feature: ENVO:01001002; material: ENVO:01001226; isolation source: single female mite from University of Michigan culture on fish food culture... ... | reverse complement strand
CTCATGTTACCTTCTTCGGCGGATGCTTAAAGTGAATCGCCAGGCGGAAGACGTTTTTCGTCACTGTCCTCGATCCTCGACCATAGCCGCCGTTGTTATTATCATCATTATTATCATCATCATTATTATCCCAATCTCTACCACCATCTTCCACCTCCTGTTGCCAGCCAGCACAACCTACTCCAAACTCTGTCGTCCGCCGCCACTCCTCATCGTAAAAGGGCCTTACTTCGCTGTCTCCGGTGTACATTGGCTTTCGGTCAATCAACTCCTTCCCGCTCCAGCCCTCGAGAACGTCCAAATCGGTGAGGTCAATTGAGGAGGACAAATCTTTGTGTCCCCGTCGATTTTTTACGCTCTTCCCCGCGACGTACTGTCCTGCTAGCTCGTAGTTTGGTTTAAAGTTGTTTTTGCTATTTGAATTGCTATCAGGAATGTTCTTTCCCCGCTGCAGCGAGCTGGCCAGATTGGCGATCCAGGCCGAGGCTGAGTCGGACATCTCTTTGGAAATCTTCAGCGGCTTCATCGACTTGAACTGCGTGGCGTTTTCCTTCTGCCTCTCTCGAAGCTCGTTCAGCTGCTTCAGGGCGAGGTCGACTATCTCCGGGGGACAGGCGGTGATGGGAAGTGGGACGTGACGCAGTTTGGTCTGAAATAGATGTCGGAAAGTTTTAGTTGAAAATTGAGGTTTATTTTTGTTACAGATTTCAAAGCTTTCCTTACCTCATCTGCAAAGACGCTGCTGTCCAACAGAGCAGCGATGCTCAAAAAGAGAAAAGTTAGCAGTTTCATGATTTTTTCTATCTTTTTGAAAAATTTAATTGTGCTTTTTTATAAAAAAAAAGTAATTAGCTTTTCAATTAAATAGGCAAACCTTTTCTTCTTTTTAGTGAGCTTTTTAGTAAACTGAATTTCAGTTGATTTCACATTTAATTTTTTAGTTTTGATGTTTAATTACCTGTTCAGTAATTTTGACTAACGAGGGAGCTCGTGAATGTTTAATTAGTTTTTAAAGGTTGGACTTTTGATATTTGCTGTGCTCTGTACAAGCAAAGATTGCAAAACTTATTATTTTAATCAAAACCCTTTTAACATTTGGGCCACTAAATTAACTTCCATCTCCACCAAACAGCAAACATCGCCACTAACTTTACTGAAACCGTAAAAACTTTGTTGTTCTTATAATGTTTTTTGGATCACTTTTCACACATACACAACAATCAAATCAGAACTAAAAACTTTTTCCACTTTTCAGTCATAACTGCTCTGCGGACTGACCACATTTTGCCCCAGCGGAACCAGCTGGTCGGTGCTGTGAAGACCACTTCCAGCTCCCAGGGCGCCACCACTGGGCCGCAGCATCGACCCGAGGTTCACCTTTTCGTTGCAGCCATCCCCCTGAAGGTGAACATCCTCCACTGATCGGGCCACTCGAGGGGGCGACGGCGGATCGGGGGTCACCCGCCCAGGAATGTTTTTCTGCTGCTGCTGAGAACTCGGGTTCGAATTGGGGCCTATCTGCAGAGTGTAGGCTCCTGCCTCTGGTGGGGAGTTGTGCAGTTGGGCGGGCTTGGACGGGTTCGAGTTGGGTCGATTGGAGTTGTTTGGCTTTTGTTGGGGCTTTTGCTGCTGCGGTTTGTTATTCTTAAAACTCGGTCGAGTGTTTTTGGCGGCGGCGGCGGCGCTGGGAATGCCTGGATTACTTGCTGGCCCTTTATTACCTCCTCCTCCTCCTCCTCCGCTACCTTCCGCAGATAACGTGTCAGCACTTCCTCGCAATACATTACAGTAAAACAGGTTCGGGCGATTGCCAATCGGGTCAAAGGTGGCCACCACGTAGTAGCCCCCGTCGGTTTTCACGCACCCCACCGCCACCTTGGTGGTGGTCCGCCAGATGAGCTGGGTGAAGCTGCCAATTTGGTTGAAATAGCGGTAATCCGGTTCGCCGCCGTACCAGACGTAAACGCCCGCGCCGGCGTCGTACCAGTTCTTGACCACCAGCTCACCCGATGGGTAGATGCCGTGGTAGATGCCCTGGTTTTCGCCGTAAGGGTTTGAGGGGCGGTTGGAGAATTTGTCTGGGGAAAGAATTTAGTGAGATTTTTGGTTGTTTTTAAAATTGAGCAGTTTCGTACTTTCTTTGGCAATCAAATCGGCCCCGGTCTGCGCCCACGCCTGCAGACTGCCGCTGTCCAGCGTCAGCGGGCCGACGCCGTGGCGCTGGCGAAGTTGATTCGCCTTGGCGAGGAAGGAGCTCTTAAAGTCGGGTGTGCATTGCTGATGGCTCTCAGAAATTGACACTGCAATGAAAAGAGCAACTAAAAATTTCATAGTTTTTGTTGTTGTTATTGTTGAGAAGGTTATGATTGTTTTGTTTTCCGCAATTTTTCAAAACCTAATCTGCATATTCAAAAGTGTTTAAACGTTTTATATGTTCATCAACAGGTCTGATGCTTATGCACCATACTCTCTTTTGTCGGCTGATTAAAACGACCTACAGCAAGCTGCTTAGCTGCTTAACTTGTTTGCTGATAAAACTAAGAGAGCAACAAATTGTTTTGTTTGATCAAAACAGGATTGTAAAAAAGAGATCGGTAGTATTTGACTCAAGGTCAATCCAATTGAGGCTACCTACTTTTATATTTAAATTTAAATTTGAATATAAAAGTTGTCAGTTGTGAAACACAGTTTAGGTGAAAGAGGGGGAAAGAAAACTATGTGTGGTGAAACACACTAAAATCCGCGCTGAAGGACATTTTTTAGCAGGATAAATCTTTTGAAATCAAAAATTTTTAGTTTAATTACAAAACACAAAAAAACCCAAAAAACTTTTACAACTGTTCTTTTTGTCAAACCTAACTTTTGTTATTGAAATTTCATTAGCTCCAAAATACAACAAAAAAATGTAGCAATTGAAACACTAGAAAAACCCTATCAAATCAATCCCCAAATCACGCCCGCTTGGCGCCCTGCGTCTTCCCTCCCATGGGCGCTATTGCCGGCTGTAACACATTCCGCCGGAACTCCCCGACCATATTGCCCGGCGCGTAGTAGGCGGCAAAGACGTAGAAGTAGCCGGTCTTTCGGTTCAGCGAGCAGCCCACAGCCAGGCTGGAGGTGTTTCGCCAGACGATCTGCGTGAAGGCGCCCACCTCCTTGAAGTAGCGCATGTCCGGCTCCAGGCCGTACCAGTTCATGCGCTGGTACATATTTTGGCCCTTGTTGTACCAGGAGGAGACGAGGCGCCGGGAGTCGGGCTCCTGAATTCGGCGGTTTCCGCTTCCGGCACCGATGTACTCTTTGTAACCGGTGGTTCCGTAGGGCCCCTTCGGGGGATTTAGGTTGTCTGGGGAGGGAGGGGGAAAATGTGATGGGTTAAAAAGAGGTTTTTTGGTTTTTTTGGGTTACCGGTTCCCGCCATCCATTCTGCCTGCTTCTGCGCCCACTTGCGAATGGCGCCCTGGTCCAAAGTTAGGGGGCGACTGCGGTGAAGGGCGCGGTAGCCGTTGTGGCTACTTTGGAAGCTCCGCTCGAAGTTGCTGCTGCAGAACTGCTGAGAAAGGCTGCAGCAGCAGGTGAGGAAGATGAAGAGGAAGATGCTTAGTAGTTTTTCCATTTTGATATTGATAAAAAGTTAATTTTGTTTGCTTTTAATTGCGAGCCATTTTCTGTTTTTATACTTGTGCTTGGAGCGGCCAACAAAACAAAAAATGATCATCATGTTTTGAAAAGCATCTCAAGGTGATCTTGCTCAGTGTGCTCTCTTTTAATAATATGTGTAATCTTTTACTGTTTTTTTTGTCAATCTTTCAATGCTTTACTTTTGCTCTACTTTTTGATTCAGGTATGCGTTTTGAAATTAGAAAAACTTTGCATTTTAATTGCAAAATTGTTCATTTGCAGGCAAAAAGTAAACTCTTTGGCAACAAACAAAAAAATAAAAAACCTTTAATGTCCTGAATGTCCTTTATTTTAGCTAATTGTCATTTATTGATTCACCGAAAAAAGCCCAAAAGTTAAAACAAAAGTTAAACAATGGTAAAATTGAAACTGTCAAACAGCACTAGTAGTAGATCTAAGCTCAAAACTCATTGGCGCTCTTCCTCGAGCCGACCACCTTCTTCTTCAGACTCTTCTTTGAGCTCTCCTTTTCCTTCTTCTCCTTACCATCCTGATTAACCTCATTATTATCTGGTGGCAGGACGTTCTCCGCGAACTCATCCACCAGATTACCGCCCGGACTGTAGACGGCCACCACGAAGATCTCCCCACTTTCGTCGCTCCTGCCACAGCCCACGCCAATGTAGCTGCTGTTCTTCCAGACCATCTGCGTAAAGTTCTCTATCTCGCCGATGATCCAGGAGCTCGGCTCGGTGCCGTACAGGTGATTCTCTCGGTAGACCCGCTCGCCGCGGTCGTACTCCTCGGTGACGATGGCCTCGCCCGTTTGGGCTTCGGTCGGCGGGACGCGGCGGAAGACGAAGTTAAAGTCCGGGCCGGGCCATGAGTGTTCAGGAGTGTAGCCGGTGTTTTCTGAAAAGCGGGGAATTTTTAGTCATTTTTTTGGACTTAAAATGTTGTCATTTTTTTGTTGCCATTTTGTTACCATATTCGCGCCAGTAGTCGGCCAGCTGCTGCGCCCACTCCGCCAGCGGCTCGTAGTCTGTGAGCAGCTCCGGCACGTGGTGCAGCTGGCGGTAGTAGGCGTTTCGCTCGATGAAGCCCGTCTTGATGCTTTCATCGCAGGGCTGCTGACCGCTGACGATGCCATTGAAGGCAAAAGTGGCCACCAGCAGCAGAAAGAGGCAAGAAGAGTTGCGAAAAGAGTGCTCCATTTTTCGGTTTAGTCGCTTCTTTTCGTCACTTGTTTGGTCCGGGTTGTTTGTTTGGGTTGTAGTGAAATGGCTCAACTTGGGGACACTTTAAATACTGTTTTCAAAGCAAAGGAAAAAGCAGAAGGCATTTTTGTTTTCCTAATTGCCGGCCATCTAAATTAGGTGTGAGTTTTATTTTGTGTAAAAGAAAAAGGATCATTTGGCCACTGGGCGATTGACCTAGATTGCTGCAGCGTACAATGGACCATGTTAAGCTACTGAAGGTGAGACAGCTAGCTAGTTAGTTAGTTTGTTGGTGTGTGTGTGTGTGTTTGCTACCTGAAGCTAAGTGACAGGCTGTGTCACCACTTCAACCTCTTCTGTCACAATGGCCAACTCTTCATCCTCCTCCTCAGTCTTCGCTTCAGTCTCATCCTCTCCAAGATCATCAAATGATGAGGGTGGCAAAACGTTGCTTGCATACTGCCCCAGCAGGTCGCCCCTTGGCTGGAAGGTGATCACCATCTGGCGCCGCCAGTAATCGAAGGCATCGTCAGCGCAGGCGACTCCAATCACCTGACTGCGCCTCCAAACTGTACATTCCCTCGACGATCGCCTCGGCCAGGCTTTTTTGCCTAAGGATCCTAAGGAGGAGTTTTCGGTCGGATAAAAGGTGACCGCTACAAAGTGGAGGCTACGGTTGAGGGGCGGCTGGTAGGGGACCAGGCGGGCGAGGTAGTCGGCCCAGGCCTGGGAGTACGCCTCCAGGGGTCCGCCCCCCGCTTCTTCCAGGGCCAATCGATTGGCTCGGTGGTTAAATTAAAATTTAATTTGATTAATTAAAAATACTTTGTTTCAACTGCCCCCCTTTTCTCCCTGATCTAACAAAAAATCTTTAGAACAGTGTTTCCAATGAAAAGAATGAGCGACGACTATATGGTTGTTTTTATGTTTTAATTTTAAGTTTAAAAATGTAAATACTTTACAAAAGTACAGTATTAATAAAAATGCAATAACAATAGCTTGCGTGGTGGTGGTGGTGGTAGTAGTAATCTGTGTGCTTTGAGAACAAAGGGGTAGAGAGAGAGGGTAAAATAAATTAGATGAGCATCACAGCACCACCACCACCACAGCAAGATCCTGCTCTAAGAAGGATGAGCGGATGAAAATAAAAGAGATGAATAAAAGAAGAATAAAAGATGGGGAGAAAAAGGGGGTGAAAAGTGAGTGAGAGAGCCCATCATGAAAAGAAATGCAAAGGAGAGGAGAGAGTGAGAGGAAGTGGGCGAGTGAGCTTACTTAGAGTTGCGACTTAGAGTAGCGACTCTTGAACTTATCTTTGAGCTTGCCCATTAAATACAGCTGAAAGTCAGTCAGCTTCTTGGTCTCCTCCTTCCCTTCTTTGCCCGCCGGGCCCTCATCACCAACAGTGTTGGTTTTCCCATCGGGGTTCCCCCCCATCAGGACTGTCGTTTCGGGGAGATGCGCGGCCTTGGCGGGCTCAGCCATGTCATTTGTGAAGGGATCCGCCGGTTCCTTTCCTCCGCCTTCAAACGGGGCCTCCTTGGGAGGAGGAGAGTGGTGGCGAGGTTGGGCGGTGGGGACGCGAGCCACGGGCGGCGACTTCTGAATGGGAGCTGGCGGCGGGGCTGCCTTTGCTGGCTCGAGCTTGGCCGGTTCGAATTTGGCCGGCTCGAACTTGGCCGCCTCGAACTTGGCCGGCTCCTCTTTGCCTCGTTCTTCGGCGGCTCCTCCGATTCCTCGCATTCCGGCGACCACGGTGGTTCCGGTGGCGCCGCCTTCAGGGAGGGCCTGGGGAGGAGGACCTGGCTGGCGGGTCCTCGAGGCTGAGCGGGTTTGACGACTACGACTGCGGCCGTGACCGCCACTTGTGGTTCGCTTCTTGGTCTTCTTCTGCTTGCTGTCCTTCTTCTTCTTCTGCTGGCCTGGGCGACGGCCCTTCAGCTTCTGGTTGCCCACGGCGGCCGCCGAGGCTTTCTTGCCCGAGGCCATTCGACGACCGACGAAGTTCTTGCCTGGGACGGTCTTCTTTCCCGACTTCTTGCGTTTGCTCTTCTTCTTCTTCTTCTGCAGGCTGGTGCTCGGCTGGCCTTCAGCAGCAGCTGGAGCAGGGCTAACGGAAGGACTCACGGAAGGAGCAGGAGCAGGAACTCCTTTGGAGGAGGAGGTCGGAACCGCTCCCTTTCCGGTCTTCTGCGAGACTTTGCTGTGTTTACTCTTGCGACGACTGCTTCGACGACGACCACCGCCTCCCTGGCTGCCGCCACCGGTCTTCACCGAGGTGGAGCGACTCTTCGGAGAGCGGCTTCCTCGGTCTGACTGGGCGGACTTGCTCTTCTTTGAGTGGTGGCCATCGCCGTGGTCGTGGCCGTGGTCGTGGTCGCTGTCCATTTTGGATTGTGGCTCTGTGAAATGAGAAATACAACTTTTTAGGGTTTTTCAGCAACTTTAACAACTTTTGGTGGCATCGTCCTACGTTTCTCCGGAGCCGTGTCTCCTGGGCACCAGCGGTTCCACACTTTGAGGAAGTTCCGCTTGATGGGCGTCCAATAGAACCAGAGAACTACGCCGTTGAAGGCTAGGCAAAATAGGATGGCAATCAAAAGTGTGCCGATCATCCACCAGCTGAAACCGTCGCTCGAGTAATGGTGGGGGACTGGTAAAGGGGAGGAAAAATGAGACAAAAAATGTGTGAGAGTTTATAGTTTTTGTTCCCGATCACTTACAAGTGGAGTTGGACGTTGTGACATCGTCCGAGGACTGCAGGTACCAGGCGGAGGAGCTGCCCACCTTCTTCAGGTCGACCTGAGATCCGCTGCCGCTGAAGATGGTGGCATCAAAGTAGTAGACGGTGTTGTCGCCGTCAAAGAGGTAGGCGGTGCCGGAGCTCACAAAGCCGGAGATGATGTTGGCCGGGGGAGAGCCGGAGCAGCTGCTGGAGAGGGTGATCTTGTCCTCGCCGATCTTGCAGAGCTTACCAAAATTTTTGGTTGAAGCCATATTGCAACTTTTAGCTGAGTTGATAGTGTCACCATAAAAAGCATATTTATCCACTTTTCCACTTGATTGATCAACAGTGTAGTAAGTTTTAGCTTCAGTGGTTGAAATATAAAGTTGACCACTTGAATAACAGTGACTCACTTCTTTACTTGGAATATTTAACTTTGTAAACTTGTTTTGGGCCAAGTTGAGTGCCCCAACTTTGTCTTGACTCATGGTAATCAGACTGCTGCCACTGTCCGAGTCCTGGCAGACAAACATCACCTCAGTGCCAGTAATGGCGTTGTACTTGGGCACCAGCTTCAGGGCACTGTCCACGCTGAACCGTCCATCAGCGGGGTCGTCCTTCACCGTCACCTGGTAGCCGCCGGCAAAGTCCGTCTTGCTGCTGGAGCCACTGATGAAGAGGGTCATCTGCCCGGAGACGTGCCCGGCGGCGAAGACCTTCACCTCCTTGGAGGTCAACTTGTCGAGGAGATCCTGAAGGAGGAGGAAAAGTTAGTCAAAGATCAACCAAAAACCAAAGCCTCGTCATCATACACTGGGAAGATCGCCGTCATCTTGATCGCCTCGGTTTACCACCACCGCCACCTCCCCGGCATTGCCCTGGAAAAGGAGATAGCTGACCAGAAGGCTGGAGAGTATGGCCAGGTAGTACAGAAAGGTCAGGTTGGCCTTCAGGGTAGAGGAGAATGATTCCGGAAAAAAACTGAAGAATCGCATTTTGAAAAAAAAATAATTTACAAGGAGAGACAGAAGAGAGCAGAAGTTTCGAACAGGCAAACCAAACGACAGTAGTGAATCATCTTACTGCAAGGATGACGCTTTTTATAGCAGAGTGGGATAAAGTGGAATTTTAGACGCTGCAACAATTACTGTATTGTTGTGACGTTTTTTGGTCTTTGTTGAAATTTTAGAACTTTAAATAGTGAAAATCATTTTTAGGGATAGGCCACGTGATTTTAAAGTACCCAACAAGTTTTTGTTAGAATTTTAAAGTAAAAGAGTACGTTTCAAAAGTGTATGCCACGTCTAAGGCAAAAATATATTTTGTAGTTTTGTTTATTGAGATTTTAAAAATGTTAAAAAATACAGCTTGTTTGAAAATGAAAAGTAGCAATAAGCTTAGTGGTGTGTGTGTAAACAGGTGAAAAGAGACCCAAGCTTGAGAGATTGTGAAAAATTAATAAAAGAATCAGAGGAGAAGAAGAAGAAGTGATTTCAGTCACTCTTGCTCCCCCCGGTTACTTTTGCTTGCTCGAGGACTTCTTCTTGGAGTCCGGCGATCGGCTGCTCTTTCGCTTTGAGCCCTTCGCCGAGGAGGGAGAAAACGGGGCCTTGCTCTTTGTCTTTGACTCTTTGCCTTTTCCTTTGCCGGCCTTTCCCTTGGAGTTGGTGGTCATCATCTTCGTCTTCTTCTTCGTATCCGTTTCCGGTGAAAGAAGGCAGCAGTACAGGGTGACCCCGATGGCGATGAGCAGGAGAAGGAGGCCGAGAATGGCGATGATGGCAATCAGGGCGGGGTTGCTGCCGGTGCCTTCTGTGGGGGCTGAAGTTTTTTGATAAAAAAAATTGGGTTAATTTTTGGTGAGTTTTTTGAGGTTTTGCGCTTACGTTTTGGAGGCTTTTGGCTGCTTCTGTCGCCGCCGGCCTGTCCTGAAGACTTCCAGGCGTCCTTTTTTTCGACTTTTTTCAAATCGACCGTTTTCTCGCCGGTGAAGACCGATGCGTCAAAGTAGTAAACGGCGTTGTCGCCGTCAAAGAGGTAGGCGGTGCTTGAGCCAACGTAGCCGGAGATGATGTTGGCCGGCGGGGAGCCGGAGCAGCTGCTGGAGAGGGTGATCTTGTCCTCGCCGATTTTGCAGAGGTGACCAATAACTCCGTCTGAAACTGGATTGCAATCTTTAGCCATGTTTATACTTTCACCTGCAAAATCATTTTTTGACACATTTCCGCTTGATTGGTCAACCAAATAGTAAGTTTTAGCCTCATTGGTTGAAATGTGAAGTTGGCCATTTGAAAAACATGTAATTAATTGCTGGTTCCAAATACTCAACTTTGTAAACTTGTTCCCAGCCAAGTTGAGAGCCCCGACACCCTCTTTGTTCATAGTAATCAGACTGCTGCTGCCATCCGAGTCTTGACAGACAAACATCACCTCAGCTCCGGTGATGGAGGTGTACTTGCTGGTGAGCATCAGGGCACTGTCCACACTGAATTGTCCATCAGCGGGGTCATCCTTCACCGTCACCTGGTAGCCGCCGTTAAAGTCAGTTCGGCCGCCGAGGCCGCTGATGAAGAGGGTCATCTGCCCGGAGACGTGGCCGGCGGCAAAGACCACCACACTGCCGGTGGACAGCTTGTGGAAGAGGTCCTGAGGGAGAGAAAGAGAAAAAGGACATTTTTTAGAAAAAATCTTTAGAGAAGAAATAAACCTCGCCCTACTTTTACGACTTCATCCTGGTCAGCTCCGCTTAGAGCGCTGACGCCTTCAAACCAAACGGAATAGTTCATCAACATTATCAACACCACCAGAACTGAAACGAGCAAAAAGAGAGATTGCATTTTGAAAGAGCAGATCACAGATTTGCAAATCAACAATTTCAAACTTTAGCTAGTGAACTGAAGTGACCAGCCAACACTGATGACCACCTCTTTTATGCGTCAGCTGCCGTACAACAACAATGCTGATGACTCAGCTTTTTTCAGCTAAATTTTGCTGACTAATCATCAAAGTTCTTAATTTGCTTCAGTCCATTTGTTTTAATAGAACTTTACAGAAAAAGGGTACAATCAAAATTAGTGTCATCATTTTCTAGCCTCTAAAACGGTTCGATTTCGCCCAGCTCCTCTTCCACCTCCACCACCTTTTATTTTACCACCTTCCACCAACTCCCCGCCCACAGGCGGCCGTACATTGAGCGCAAAGCCGCCCGGCCAACTTCCGGCCGGGCTGATGGCCGCCACCAGGTACCGACTGTCATTCGGTTCCCAACGGTCATCAGCACAACCAAAAGCCACGGTGCTACTGCCCGCCCAGACCATGTTCGTGAAGGCGACGTACCGGTCGTACAGCTCCGTGGGCGGCTCCTCGCCGTACCAGTGGTAGAGGGAGAATCCGCCCTCTCTGTACAGCCACTCGACGATGGCGTACGGTTGTCCCTCGCCCTTGGAGGGGTCAAATTCTCTCCAAATGTAGCTGTACGGCGACCTAGGAGGAGGTTCATCTCGAAGGCCGGCCTTGTACTCGGCAAACTCCTGCGCCCACTCCCTCATTGGACTTTCGTAGTCTTCATCTAGTTGGAAGTTTGCCGCTCGGTGGACTGATCGTCGGCGGTTCAGCTCCATTGTAGTTGTTCGAATGAATGAATCACTACAACGGTTGTGCCCGAGAAGCTTGTTAGGTTTTTTTGTGGAGTTGTTTAGGTTTCGGCTAGAAGCCTGAAGGTGATCAAAAAGTAGAATAATGGTGAAAAAGAGGAAAAAGTGAGGTTTCATGGTTTTTCCTTTCGATGTTGCAAAAAGTGTCATGTAGTGGTTGAAAGTTTTTTTTTGTTTGTGTTTTTGGTTTACTGAAAACAGGTCTTTTTATTGTCCACAACTTCAAGGTATCTTCTTCTTTTTTGTTCAGTTTTTTAATTGGCAGTTAGTTTTAGTTGTTTTGGATCATTTGCATTTTGTTTTTTGCTACTGTTGAAGTAGTGGTAGTAGTAGTAATTAAAATCAATTTGATTAAAAAGTCATTTTTAACAAATTCAACTTTTTTTCACTTTAAAAAAACTTCATTCAAAATGACCACTTTTTTGTTTAATCACAAGGCGTCGGATGTCGGCGACCAAGCCCTTCACTTGTTACACTAGACAACAAAAAATTAACATCATCATCTTCACCTAAAACCCTTCCCGCCCATGGGCGTTTCACATTCTTCGCATACTTTCCCAGCAAGTTGCCCTGTGGCTCAAAGGTGACCACAAGCATCCTTTCGTTTGGCGCCTTGTCCGCACAGCCAAAGGCCACATCGCCGTGGCACCACCAAACGAGCTGGGTGAAACGGGCAAACTTCCGCCTCAACTCCCGGCTCGGCAGCTCCTTGCCGTACCACTGACTGTACTCACTGACAATCGTCTCATTGTACAGCTCATTGTAGATGACGCTGGTGGCCGTCTCGTAGGAGGGGTCGTAGGAGAGCAGTACCTCTCCATAAGGCGTGTCTGGTTCAGGGCGATCCGCCCGCTGGCCGGCGTAGTACTCCGACAGGTTTTGGGTGTACTCGCCCATCGTTGTTTCAATGTTGATGCCGACAGAGGGCGCCTGGTGGAGGTGTCGTTTGGTATTCACCGCTACCAGCATCTTGACCTTGTAGGGCGTGTCGCAGCTGGGTCCATTTTGGACAGACGATCCTTGAAAGCTGGTGTGGAAGAAAGAGGCAAAAAGTAGTAAAGTGAAATGCTGAAAGAGTTTGCTGAAAGTCATTTTCAGTACTTGCTGTTTAGCTTTTTTCTCTCTGTAAAATTGATTTTTATTGCCATTTAGTTTGCAGCAGCAAAGGGGGGGGAGCTGATGTTGTACATTAGTTCAGCATCAGTTAAAGTCTTTTTTATTATTAATTCTTTTTAAGGGGGGACACCGCGCACTTTTTGACTGCTTTTTCGAATTTTGATTTTGGG
>JAALOO010001952.1_pt1 | contig 12512 bp, 6 predicted proteins | sample 7257641 | NCBI WGS metagenome assembly JAALOO01 (sample SAMN14085613, study PRJNA598686) | mite metagenome | biome: ENVO:01001000; feature: ENVO:01001002; material: ENVO:01001226; isolation source: single female mite from University of Michigan culture on fish food culture... ... | reverse complement strand
AGAGAGAGAGAGAGAGAGAGAGAGAGAGAGAGAGAGAGAGAGAGAGAGAGCAGGGTGTCACCACTATTAAACAGCCGCCGCTGATGGCGATCTCAATTTTCCATTTTTTTGTGGCCACCACCCCACCTTTCTCTAATTGGTCGTCCCCACACAATCACACACTTTCATAGTCTACCAGTAATTTTAAACAACAGACCAGACCAAAGCAGTGAGCAAACAAAACTCGCTGTTTTTTACACAACGGAGTTTTTTTGAAACCAAAGCAAAAAAAAGATTAACTACTACTGCCATTTTGAAGATTAGGTAAATGATGATTTATTAACTCCTGTCCAACAGTCCAAACAGTCACACACACACACACACACACACACCGACCGGCAATTTTAAACGCTAATCCTTTTGCACCGGCTGCCTGTATTTTGTAGTCTAGTGCAGCTGTTTGAATCTGCCGCTAATTAACTGCCCCGTTGCTGCTGCTGCTGCATTTTCTGTTAGTAGTAGATCTTTGGCGGAAAAACCGGCAAATTCATAGACAACATAAAAATGGTAATGGTGGCCACATCAAAGATGATATCAAGTGCACTCATCTTTTTCTCCAATAAAGTCATTCCTCACTCCAGACGGTCAAAGCTATCATCACCGGCAATTAGTAGCGGTAGCGCACAAAGTCTCTTTCTTAGATCACCACTACCACCATCATCATCATCATCCCCGTAATGAGGATTAGTAAGACAGAGCAAGGGTCTACTCTGTATCATCTTAGTAGAAATACTCCACTTTTTTGAATGTGTGTATAAAAAAGAGCAGTGGTGGAAGATGTGTGACTACCAACTGCCAGACTGGTAAAGTGAGGTGCTTTGTCTATCTATCAGTCTGTCTGGCTCTGTTCTGCTCTGACTGACCTTCTTTACCTTCCTCAGCAAATGATGATGCGACTGCTGCTGCTGCTGATGATGATGATGATGATGATGATGCGGCTGAAGTGAGGTGAGATGCCCTGAGCAGTGGATGAAGCTTTGCGTTGCGTGCACCAGCCATCACCAGCACAACAACAGCACCAGCACTAAACTAGCGCACTACACAGCTGCACTGAACTGCAGCAGCACAAGTAGCAGCAGAACAGAACAGAACAGAACAGAACTGAAATCTGTTTCAGGTTATGCTTAATGAGCAGAAAGGGGAGAAAAATTGACTCTGTGTGTCTGTGCTAAATGATGATGGTGATGGTGATGGTTGCCGGGTAGGGGTGAAAAAGAAGGAATAGGAAAGAGCTACTGAAGAAGAGGAAATTAGGCTGAAAAAGATACATCATCTTTACTGCTGTGCTGCTGCTGCACCGTATGAAAACGGAGAGGAATGCAAAGATGAAGGGGAAATAAAAGACTGAGGGATAGCATGAAAATGGTGATGATGATGATGATGATGATGATCACAGTAATGACCAGGTGACCCTTACCTGAATGCAGTGCCTTCTAGTAAGTAATAGTAAATAGTAGTTCTAGCCGTCTGTCGGGTGCCCCCTCCTGAAATCAGCCTATGACTGACAGAGTGATCATTTGCAGCTGCAGCTGCAACTTAGATGCAACGCAAGAAAAAGAACAGTAGAAACACTGATCGGCACTGTGTTTTGCTTTGTTTTAATGGTGCACTTTGTTTGTATACTTGACCAAAGTAAATATGCTGTTTTGTTGGTGCAGTAAGCATTTCCAATTTGCATAAACGCTATACATTTTTTTCCGCGCATTTTAAAAATAGGGACAGATGGGTAAACATACCGCCTAAACATTAAAAATGAAAAATTGAGCACTCATTTTTTCCGGCAATAAAAAAGTTCTAAATGGCTAGTACGAATGCAAGTCTATTTTTCACCATCACTCCCGTCATCATCATCATCATCATCATCATCATTTTGTTCTCTCATCTTTAAATCACACTCTCTTTCATATTTGCACATTTTTTGGCATTTTAAAGTTTTGTTGCCGATACACACACACATATGTGTGTGTCGCCGAGTGATGGTGTCGGCTATTTGGCGTAGCACTCTGGTGATTAGCATTTCTTTTTTGTAAGCTCTTCCGTTGTCTTGTGGTGGGCGAGAAAGATTGTTCAGCAGTTCCCAACAGTTCAGTTCAGTGTATCCAAACACTCAGCTCCCCACTTGAACCCAATGATAGGCACTTGTTTTAGGCGTTAAAATGCTCTGAGAAAAGCAGATGATAAAAGATGTGCGCATCAATCAAACTGTCGAGGTAGCTGTTGTGGCTTGGTGATACTCCTCCTCCTCCTCCTTCTACTTTGCCGCCTCCGCCAAACACTTCGGGGGCATCCTTTTTTGTTCATTTTGTTGACCTCTGACCTTTTCCTTCTTTTTGGCAGCTTAGTGAGTGTGTCAAAATATACTTGTAACAACAGCAGCAACAGTAGTCCTTTTCCTTCACATCGTTAGTGAGCAATTTTCATTATCCTGAAAAAGCCAAAAATACTGAACAACACTGACAAATAGGACTAGTGAATGAATAAAATAAATGAGACAGTTGTTTTGTAGTAGTGGTAAATGAAGTGTAATTAGTAGTACTCTTTTTGTTTAAAATGCCACATCTTTTTTCCCAGTAGCAGACGTTGAAAATGTTGACAGTGAAAATGTCGATGCACTGTTTTGGAAGGTCACTTTTAAAGTAAAAATTTTTCTGATGAATAAGCTTTATATTTAGTCAACGATATTTATAGAGCACCCCTCGCCACACCAGTCAAGAGAGTGGCCAGAAGAAGAAAAAGAGAGGACTCTTGACTGGTGTGACCAACTGAATTTTAATGAGAATTCTTAGTTTGAGTGCTGCTTGAAAATGGGATACCCCTACCACTCCGAAGCAAAAGCCCCCATTAACTATTTTTGTCTTTCTTCTTGCTTCGTTTTCTCTGTTCTAACACTTTTGTCTACTTTTTTTTCTCTTTTTTCCCTTCAGCACCACAAATCCTGAACCTAATGGCCGAGCTTGATGTGGCGGCGGCGGAGAAGCAGCAGATGCTCGCTGAGCTGTACGCGAAAAACCCCTACTACGCTGCTGCCGTTGCCGCCGCCGCCGCCAACTACAACTTTCCCAAAACAGCAGCAACAACATCAGGAGTTCCCCGGCGGGTGCACTGGAGGTCTGCCACGCCCCTTGACCGAGACCTCCTTCGGCCGGCCACACGGCCCCTTGCCCTTCGAAACGTGTACGCGCGGGCGCACGCCCCGGGCGACCTTCGCCTTGCCTCGCACACCTCCTCCGGTCACTCGGCGGGAATTGGCTATCCCTCGCCCTACATCACCATGCTGAGGAATCTTCGAAACGGCGGAGGAAATCACCCAAACTTGGCAGTCCACATAGGAGCTGAACAAAGAAAGCATCATCATCAGCAGCAGCAGCAGCAGCAATGTCGCTGTGACTGTGGACAGTGTCACCACATTCAGCTTCAGCTTCAGCAGGAGCAAAAGCAGCAACAAAGCAAAATAGCTGAAATCAACGGTAAACAAGCAAAATGCTTTTTGTTATTACTGAAAATTAAATGTTTTCCCTTTTTTTATTTAGATACTACCAGCAACAATTGTGTTCATACAAATGCGGTTTTGACGGAGGAGGAGGGAGGATCGTGTGCCGATCATCATCACCCTCACCCTCACCCTCACCCTCACCCTCACCCTCACCCTCACCACCATCACCACCATCCATCCACCGCCTCCAATCGAAACTCCTCACCCTCTTCACTGGTCACCTGGTCTTCGGTGGTCAGCTCCTCGGCCTTTGAGTCATCGATGGCCTTCAATGAGCCGGCAGTGATGCCAGGCAGCAGGAGGAGGGGGCTTCTTCTGCAGGGCACTAATGGCCATGGTGGTGGTGGTGGCAAACTTGCTCATCATCGTCGAAGTTTGCTTTCCTCCTTCAGCTCGGCAGACTATGGCGGCGCTGAAGAAGATGATGATGATGAAGAAGAAGTGGTAGAGATCGCGTCCACTGACCCAAAGACCAAAATTGATGACTTTTTCCGCAAGAACAACGTCTCGGTCGGTCAGAATGAACAGCTGCCTATTTCTGTTTCCGGCTCCTCAAAATTACCGTGCACTTGTTCATGTCGAAGTGAGGCGACGGATCAAAAGTCTGAACAGCCATTCAATCACCACCCAAATATCACCACCGATGACGACGAAATGACCTCCATCACTGACGTGGTGCCCTACAGTCAGGTGACCTCAACAACCAGTGCCAGTCACCGAACCCGAGAGGATCATCACTCGGTGGCAACAGCCACTGATGGCGGTTGTTCATCAACGAGAAGCCTGATCAGAAAGAGTGGTCCAGGAGGATCAAAAGGAGGTGCAGCAGGCGGAGCCTTCAAGGTGGAGGGCGACAGCTACTGGAACTGGTGGTGGAGTGATGATGAGCACCGACGATGGTCCTCGGCGATGTCCTCCCCATTGAAGCCGGCAAAGGGAGATGAGATGTCCGTCTGGTTGCGGGAGAACATTGAGACGAGAAGGGTAAGGGGAAAACATTGTAAAGTTTTAGTTTTAACTGTAATTTTTTTGCAATTAAACTTTTGCAGCCTGAATCAGTGGTCTTCAAGTCGGCCTCTGACGTGCCCAGCCACGTCCTCCTCGAGCGAGCCCTCAGTCCGCCCTGTTCCTCGCACTCCATCGTGCTGAGGCCGAAGAAGACGAAAACAAAGGCAGACAAAACTTCTCACGCCTTCTCTGAAGATGAAGGGGCAACAAACTCGGACGCCAACTCCTCCGCCTCTTCAACACTGCCCCGTCTAAAGAGGCGCTGGTCACTCTTTCCAATGCGACGAAAGTCGGCACAGCGGCAGTCAAAGTCAATTTCGGTCATCTCGGGGCCGACTTTGGTGGACCATCCTCATCCTCATCCGCATCCTCAACCGCATGACCAGGGCCACCACAGTTTGAGCCGCCTCTTCAGCCGCAGCAATCGAAATCGGCAATCACTACCACCGAATCAGTCGCTTCCTGGTCAAACAGGCCCAAAAATGGCCACCAGTGGCAATGCTTCATCTAGTCTTGATGGTGGTGGTAGTGGTGGTGGTGGTAATGAAGGGGATCGTGGTAATAAGAGCAAACCCGAAGCCGAAGTAGTCCTGCTGATGTCCCCTGAAGAGCGAGTCAAACTGCTGGCCGCTCAGTTCAGCAGTCCCGTCCTGGTGAACATCGACACCTCGGGAAGGCGGTTCCAGCGGATGAGCGTCGGACGGCGGTCGTTGATTCACGTGAGATCATGAAATGTTTAGAATTGATAATCAATTTTAATCTTTTGTTTTTTGCTTGTTTTTTCAGTCCGACTTTCATATCCCCCGCCGACATGTGGCCACTCGAGGTCGGTCCAGGTCAAAGTCGCCCGTCAAAAACATGGGAACAATGACAGTGGAAAACGGCAACAGCTCTTCATCGCCACTCTCAAACAGTAAAGAGGTGTCACCCTACGCCCTCAGTGGGCGGCTGCCTGATCATCGACAAAACAACAGCAGCAACAACAGCAACAACAACACCCAAACCCGAGCAGAAAGAGGCTGCCAAACGGAAAGTGGAGGACCTGGTGGAGTTGATGATGATGAAGATCATGATGATGATGCTAAGCGTTCGCCATTTGCTGATGGCAAAAGAGGCCCCTCAAAACATCTGAGCACTCCACCACTTAAAACAACTGCCGGTGGTGGTCGTTATCAGGTGGCCGTTGAGGTTCACCACCTTCAACACCATCAGCCCAGCCAGTTCATCAATGGCAGACCATTCAACAACTTATTCCCCAACAAGAATGATGATGGTGATCTAAATGACAATGATGAGTCTGATGACTACGTGACGTTGATGAGAAAATCCGCAGCCAGAACAAGTGGTTCAAACCTCGACGACGTCGCCTCCATCAGCACTGCCTCCAATGCAGGTGAAGTGATCCCTACTACTAATTACCAAAGCCTAAAACACAGGAGAAAAACAAATTCAAATTACAGTGCTCAAACGGTGACAGTCAGGTACCGATCCGCCGGTGGATCCAAAGAGGAGTCGACGGTGCAAACAGGATTCCCAGCAATGCAGCAGGCACAACAGCAGCAGCAGCAGCAGCAGCGTCATCATCAGAATGGAGGTCGCAGTTCGAGTGGCAATTGGAGTGCCGCCACCAGTGACCTCCTCCAGTCCTCCTCCACCTCCTCCAGTCCACTTCATCCGCTGACAATGATGATGACCCAACCGTCCTCATTATCAAAGAAACGGCAGTCCAATTGGATCAGTAAAGAATCGACAGAAGTGTCCACCACCACTGATCAGGCCACAGGGGCAAACTCTGCTTCCACTTCAACTCAGCAGCAACAGCAGCATCAGCAGAACGACGAGGCAGAGTCGGTGTACTCGGTGGACAATGACGGCTACTTCACCTCGATGCACACCGACTCGGGCCTTCTCTTTGGCCATACGCCGATGACCGTTGAGTTGATGTCCAATTCCAATACTAATAAGAAGGGAATGAACAGCGAGCAGCTGCAACTGCAGCTACAATCGCAGCTGCAACAACAGCAGCAGCCTAAACAGCAGCAGCTTTCACAAAAACTGAAAAAGTCTGAAAACAACGGCCACAGTAGACTGCTCGATCGGAAGGCACTTTCGAAGCGCTTTGAGCGCATTCAAGAGGAGAATCCGGTTCCAAGTGGAGGAAAGAGTGTCAATGGAGTGATGATGCTTGATCAACAACAACAACAACAGCTGCAACAGACGACTTACGGCTCCAACGAGTCCATCAACTCGATTCTCTCCAACAGCGACGCCACCTCGGTGGCAGTGGATGAAGAGGAGGAGGAGGAAGTGGATAAGGAGGACCGAATTGCCCAATTAGAAGGTGAAAATGAAAGCGAACATGATGGTCACGGTATGATGCTGCTCTCGCCCATGGACGACACTGCCTCCTCGCTGGCCGGCGACTTTGACTGTTCCGTCAGTCACTGCTCACATCAGTTCAGTGGTCATCGTGGTCATCATCAGGGTGGTCATCAACAGCAGCAGCAACAGCAAAATAACCACAACATCAATGGAGGAGGTCGACCAGGTTTTCTGCTCGGACATCGAGCTCACCACCGAGCCGAGCTGGAGGAGAAGCGACGGCTGACCGCGGCGGCCATTCGCATGATGCACCAGCGACAACGGAACAACAACAACAACAGCAACATCATTCAAACACAGCAGTCAAACAGCACTCGACTTCGAACCGTCTCCGGAACCTCATTTGACAATGAGAGCGGCGACGACGACGACGATGAGACGCTTCGAAGTTCGTCCAGCTGCTCCAATGGTACGCTGAACGGCACGGCCACCACCACCGCTGATGACGATCATCACCACGATCACCACCACCTTCCAAGTTCTTCCTCTTATCAGCACAAACACTATCAACACCACCACCAGCACCACCACCACTTTGACACCACTCGAACGCGAGTCAAACGCTCCTCCAGCTATCGATCGGCCAACTACGGCGGAAACTACTTTCGCTCGGCCACGCTGAACCTGCCAAAAAGTGCTGATCAGCCGCTGACAAAATCGACCGCTGTATCGATCAAACCCGGTCAACTCCTGACAACTCCTCCTCCTTCCTCTTCCTCGACCTTCTCCACTTCAGCCTCAACTTCTGTCCTTCGCCGGCAGGTGAGCAATCTGACTACTACTGAGAGCGGAGCAAGCAGCGCCTCGAGCAGCTGCCGGCGACTTCCGCCGCCGCCGCCGCCACCTAGAGTGAGCAGTATGCTGGTGAAGCTGCAGCAGTACCGAGATGATGATCAGCAGTTTCAGCAGCAGAGGAAGAAAAGGTCGTCGAGGAAAATGGCAGAACCACTTGAGCCACTGGACTTTGAGGACCTGGACAGCATCGTCAGCACTGAAGGTGGTGGTGGTGATGGTGGTGGAGCTAGGGGTGACCAGGACCACATGTCCGACCTTGCTTCGCAAGCTTCACAGGCTTACCACCAAGGCAGCAGCAGCTACGGCCACCATCATCATCATCGAAAAGCGCCCTCTGAAACCTGCTCCTCCGAGGCGATGTCCACCAACAGCGAGTACCTCCGTCGACGGCGGCACATCTTTGACAGCCTGGATGTGGTCGACTCGGCCCGCTCCTATCCGCCCCTCTCCTACATTGGTCCCTATGATGAGTACTGCGAGTCGCTTCCGGCGAGCAGTGCCCCTCCTTCAGAAGTTGATGGAGGAGGTGGTGATGATCCATCCACTTCAGTAGTGAGCATGGCCAGCAGCAGCACCTGCAGCAAAAGTGATGCCCACCACTTCTTCACTGCCTCGATACCGTTTGCTGATGATAGTTGTGAGCCAGTGAGAGGATCAAAGGCCACCAGATCGGAGATGACCAAGTCAGAGGACACGCTCTGTGAGGATGATCCACATTCGACGACCGCCAGCTCAAGGACGGTCACTCCCGTGGAGGGTGAAAAAGCAGCTGCTGACATAGACCAGAACAACTTTGGCACTCTGGAGCGAAAACAGCTCGAGGAGCGACACCTCAGCTCACCACTGCCGCAACCTAAGCTGGCCTCTCTGGCTCGCATGTCCTCCTCTCGAGACAGCAGTCCTCGCCAGCAGAACCACCAAAATCCTAAAAAGTCCTCTAAAACCTCGACTAGTAAAGGCAGTCCCATTTCTGAGCAAACTTCACAGTTCAACAGCAGTCAGCAGCAGCAACTAAGCAGTAGTACTCCACCAAAACCGAAACCCCGAAACTCGCTGCACTTTTCACCTGAAAGGGTGAGCCCGCCTTCCCTGCAGTCCTTTAGCACTGAGACCGAGCCGCCTAAAACGCTCTCGACAAAACATTCCTCTCAGCGGACTTTAAAATCACCACCACCACCTCCACCAGTACCACCATCTGCAACATCATACAAAAAGCAGGTCACCATCAGTGTTCCACAAAGTTCCAAAGTCAGCCAAACTGCCACTACCAGCACTTCTGCAATGACGACCTGCAGTTCATCCCCTGATTCATCCTCGCATTCACCCCAGTCCACGACCAATTCCACCACAACCACCGCTTCGTCTTCTTCTTCTTCTTCACCGCCACAACAAGTCTCTCCCTTATCAGCAGCGACTACCACCACCACTACCACCACGTCGCCCAATCGCCGCCTCACCACCGAGGACCTTTTCATAATTTTGCACAATCAGAAGAAGAAGCTGAACATCAAAACCGAGCCGACGCTCTTTACCTCCACTCGATCTCCGCCTCCTCCCCCGGCAGCAGCAGCTACTTCTTCCTCATCTTCAAATTCACCCCTCACTTCACCTGGTGCCTCGCCGGCCAAATCGTCGTTACCATCAACTATCGTCACATCACCTCAACTTTCTCCGGCTACCACTGCACAACAGAATCCCACCTATGGGCAGATTGGCTCATCACTATCATCCGCCACATCATCCCCAAAACGGCGCTCCTGGACGGGAGCCGCCGCAACGCTGCCCAATTTGAACGGAAGTATTAAAAGCGGAAGTCTGCTGGCCCAAAGCAATCGGGAACCCTCGGGAACAGCAAGTGCACCGAGGACTCGTCAGTCGCTGGCCCTGGACCGCCTCGGTCCAATGCGTCCGACGACGCTGAGCGACTTCAAGCGACTGCTGGCCAATGTGCGACCATCGACTACTGTTTCAACTGTTGCTGCTGCTGCTGTTTCTTCCGTTTCCGGTTCTGCTTTGTTGTCACCGAGTAAATCGCCGGCCAACTCCAACTCTGCCAGTTCTTCCGGAATTTCGCCAACTGCCTCCTCTTCTTCCTCCTCTTCAACTACCACCACCACTACCTCCACCTACTCTGCTCTTCAGCAGTTGCTGAAGGGCCGAGGTCAGGAATCAGTGTCAGATGAGGTGACCACCATCACCAACTCCAATTCCGCCTCTTCAGGCTTCTCCTCGATGCTCTCTCCGCTGTCTCCCACCGCCACTACCACCTCCTCCAACAACAGCTCCTCTTCTCTTCTGTCACCCCTTTCACCCACCGCCTCTTCTCTGACCTCCTCTTCTTCCTCTTCTTCCGCTTCACCCTTTGGCTCTCCAGCTCGACAGAAAGCATCAGTGACTGGAAATGGCGGAGGGGTGAATGGATCATCAATCGGCAGCAGCAGCAGCAGCAACATGTCCGAGTTCATCAAGAAGTTCAGCAGCAAGTCTTCCCATCTGGGCAAAAGCGGCATTCCTCACTCAAGCAACGGAAAAGTGATGACGCAGTCCAGTTCCGCCTCTTCTCGGGTGTCTGCAGTGTCTCGTCTGCTTGATTCTACTTCTTCTTCCTCTTCCTCCTCCTTTTCCTCCCTTTCCTCAAAGACCGCCTCTTCCTCAGCAAAGCCGATGTTGGGGCCAGTGGACAGCTGTCCGCCGATTCTCGAGGCAGACACTGAAGCAGAACACTGTGGCGGCTCTTCAGAAGCTCTTCAGGTTGGCAGTGGCAGTGGCAGTGGCAACGACTGCACTGCCCTTCAGCTGTCCACCTCGGACTCGGTCGACTCTGCCGTCGACCTGCTCAGCACTAGTCAGCTGACAGAGGTGGCCACCTCGGAGGAGGTTATCGTTCAGGCGAAGAAAACGCTGATGAACTCCAGCAGCTCTTCAACAGCAGCAGCTACAACAGCAGCAGCTGCCAAAACGCACAACCTCTGCACAAGCACTTGGGTCTGAAGCTGTGGACATACCTCTGAAGATGATGTGAAGATTGAACCGCCCCCCCCACCCACACACACCTCTTCTGCAATGACAATGTGGCCGGGTGTGTGTGTGTGTGTGCGTGTGCCATCATGCGCCACTCCATTATGCATTGTACTCTTCTATTGACAGAATTGGTTTTTCTTTCTATTTTTTTTGCTTGTTGGTTGCTGCATCATTGTTTACACATTTTTAAGTTGTTCTGACAAGCATTCAATACAGAGTAAATTAATAAAATTATTTAAACACAGTGGCAGATGTAATTATAACAGTTGAAGGCTTTAACTTTACCATTATTTTACTACAATTACCGGTAATTTCACTTTTGTTGTGCAAACCTAAATTTCTAATACCGTTTTAGGCCAATACTAAGCCGAGATTGATGACAAAGACAAGTTGCCGTGGAAGCAAAGACTGTGTAGAAGGGAAAAAAGAGAGGGGGTAATGTACGACTGCAGCAAATTGTGTTTATACTGTTGACAAGTGCTGTTTTAGGTAGCCAAATGTTTTAAGTGCTCCACGTGGTGTTGTGGTGGTGGTGGTGGTTATTTATGAGATAATCAATAACGGCAACCAGTTAGTCATTGGCAATAATAAGTAATACAGAGTGCCTGGGGGAGCCAAAGTAAGCGGCATCAGCGACAGATGTAAAAGTGTGCAACCAACAACACTAGCAACCACCAAACATTATTAGTCATAGACGGTAGTGATTTTAATAGGCATAATAGGAACTGCTCTTTCTAATAAAAATTGATTTTTTTGGCGCTTGCAATCAAAAGTATTAAACTCGCTTTCCCGATTAAACACTTCATTTTTTCAATTTGTTACATACACACACAATGGCCTCTTCGTTAAAAACTCCGTCCCTAGCTACCGCCATCAGCAACCAAAATGCAACCAAAATTCAAACATCAGCCCTTCAGCGTCAACCAACTTTTCTTGAGATGGTCAACCACTCGCTGAACTGCATCTCCATTGTCGGCGTCTTTAAAGTGCACTTTTTCCTCATCATGGCGTAAGTGTGTGTGTTTGACCATTTTTAATAATTTTTACAAAACATCTTTTTTTGTCAAACAATCATTCCCACAAAATTGCCACTTTTTGCAGAACCATCATCATCAGTAATTCTTCTGACGGGGCAATTATCGCCTTTTACAATGCATTCTTCTTTGCCGCCCTCTTTCTGGCCGTCAACGAGCACCTGAAGCCAGGTCCGCTGCAGCTGGCCACATTCATCAATCTGTTCTCCATCGTCTTTGACATTTTGATAGTTTGCAACTCGGACAACGAAATTGAACAGTTGTACGTACCTTTTTTCACCTATATGTCAAGGCCAGCTTTTAATCTGCGTTTTTTCCTTTCCTTCTTCTCCTTCAACTCTACTTCAGGTTTCTACTCATCAACGTCGTCTTTCGTCCCCTGACCACTGTGGTGCTACTGCAAAAGTACTACCAGCAAAAGCGAAGATTGCAGCTGCACGGCAGTGAGGGCACATCCCTTGCATCGGCCATCAAAAACTTACTGTACAATCCAAATGCGGATGCCTTTTTTGGATGATTTGGAGGTGGGAAAGAAGCCTGACCTGCTGTTGCCGACTGTGTTCAGCACTCTGCCCAACTTTCAACGACAGTAAACATACTAAAAGTAAAAGTAAAATATGTATTATTTGAAAATGTGATTTGAAAAAACAAAATAAATTGAAATAAAACACATGAGTACACGTGTCACGGCGTTCTGTTTTAAAAAAATTTCTTGTGCCCAAAACGAAACAAAGTGTGCA
>JAALOO010001951.1_pt1 | contig 12524 bp, 13 predicted proteins | sample 7257641 | NCBI WGS metagenome assembly JAALOO01 (sample SAMN14085613, study PRJNA598686) | mite metagenome | biome: ENVO:01001000; feature: ENVO:01001002; material: ENVO:01001226; isolation source: single female mite from University of Michigan culture on fish food culture... ... | reverse complement strand
ATATTTCAAAAGTGAGATTGTTGTGAAATATATTTGGCAACCGTTTTTTAGAGTGTTCTTTTCTTATTAACGATTATCGACAACTTTTTTAGTGACATTTGCAATTGTACTTGCAAACTGTACCTAGAAAATTGTGCACAAAATAAATAAAAAAAATTGATGATGATATTACTTTTCCTGCACGAAAATTATCGTCATTCTCTAATCACATGTAATTTCAAGGTTAAAACTAATATTCTTTTGCAATAAATGAATGAGAATTTGTTAAACATAGATTTTTTGATATTTTAAATTAAAGTTTTCTAATTTTAAAATGATTTTAAAGTGAATTTGCCTTTTGAATAAAAATAAATTTAGTTATTTCAATGGTAAACAAGACAATTAAGTGCATTTAATTGAAAAGTAAATTAAATGATCTGAGTTCACTGAAGTTGAACTGAAAATTTCTCTTTGTTAATCAATTTAAATAATAAAATTATTTATTGATGTTGCTGCTTGTTTATCTCCACACATATTTTACTCAAAATGTCTATTGCAATTTCCAACTTTAACATCTCTAACATTCTTATGGCTACCTTTATTTTTGCTCCAATTCAAGCAGGAAAGCTGAAAATGCAAAAAACGATGAAAAAAGAGCGAATCGTGCCTGATGTGATTGACACACTTCCACACACTTTACTTCAAGTAAAGTACTCTGAAAATGAAGTAAAATTTGGCAATGTTTTCTCGCCAGCTGAAGTTCAAAAAGTCCCAGTTCAAATGGAATGGTTATCGAATAACACAGATCTGTACACTCTGCTGATGGTCACTCCTGATGATGTAACTACTATTGAAAATAATTCAAAACGCAAAGAAAATCTTTTCTGGTTAGTGGTGAACATACCGAGAAATCAAATTCAAAATGGAGACACTGTTGTAGAATACAATGTGGCCAAACCTGAGAAAAGTGTTGGACTATGTAAATATGTGTTTTTAGTTTATAAACAATCTGAAAAACTACAGTTGAACACTATCGACCGAACTGCATTCAAAACTAGAAATTTTTCAGCCGAAAACAAACTGATTGGGCCAGTTGCGGGAAATTTTTTCAAAATGAAATGACGTGATTGTGAGTCACAAGGCACAGCGAAAAAGAATCAATTTAAAATATCAATCCAACTGCTTTTTTATTTAAAAATCTCAAACTAAAACTGAATTTGACTAATAATAAAAATCGCCCAATGTCAGAAACATTGAGAAAGTATATAAAAGAATGTCAATTTTAATAGAAAACGAGCATCATTTTCCAATGCAAATCAATTTGCCTACTCAATAGCAATCGCCATCACACCGATTGGCAATCTCCTTCTTCTCTGACAAATTGGCAAGTGCTGCAAACGTGCCTGATGACAAACTGCTGGCTTCCCTTTGGTTTGTGCTGTTCTTGTGTGCCAACTGTTTTCCTTTCCTCCTCCTTTTCTGCTTGGAGAAAACAACACAAACAGGAAAAGAAGGCAAATCAAAAGCTTGACATCGAGCCCTTATTATCTTATTTAAATGTCACATCTATTATAATGAGACACACGCGTACAAAACGAAAGCAGAGAATGGTGGACAAGAGAACGGGAAGCGACGACAAGCGGTAATCAAATTTAAGAGAGAGCACACTTTGAAGTGAGATACGGGGCCAATTTGTCCATTGCCAGAGAAGGAGCAGAAATGTATTGTGGTAGTGAGAGTTGTCGTCTTTTTGTGTAGACTGCTCTGCCAATTACCGCTGCAGCATTGAAAAGAGAAAGAATCTCCTTATTACCGCCTTGTTACCTACCTAGCTGCTGTCTCCTCAAGCTCTGCGTTGACAAATTGAATCATTCGCAATTACTGAAAGGTAAGTTGTAAGTTGTAAGCACTCAATTGAGTTTATTGCAGCAGTATTTTCAGTACTGTGGGACAACTTGGGGACAGGAAAGGAAAGGGGATTTAGCGTTTGCAGCACTGCTTTAGCTTTGTCCGGCAGCTCAGCTAATCTTGGTACTGGGCCAGGTAGTAGTTGCCAGCAACAGGACCCTGAAGGCCGTTCTTTACGGCAAAGTCGCGGATTCGAAAGCTACGTCGCTCCTCACGACTGCTGCTGCTGTTGATTGGCTTGAAATCGGGGCTAATGAAGCCAGTGGGCTGCTTGTACAGCAGCAAACAGTAGCGATGAAGGCCGGTGTCTTTCCCTGGGGATGAAGGAGCGTACTCCACCAGCGTCTGACCGCTGCTTATGTCCTGGCCTCTTACGTTCACCACTAGCCAGTGCACGAATTCGCGGTACTTTGGATCAGCTCTTGATGGTGCATCCGGATCGGTCAAGCACAACGTATACAGCGCATTTGGCTCATCCACTCTCCAACTCAGATACTCGGGAATGTCTTTGACTTGCGCCGGAGTCAGCTCGGCTCCAAGGTTGATGATTGTGCCTGAAGCGTACTTTACCTCTACCGTCAGCACCGGAGCTTCGTCTACTACATCAGGCACTATCTGTTGGTCTTTGAAGCCCGTCGACAGGCGGAGACCTCGCTTCTCACGTACGTGTTCATCAAATTTTGCCTGGTAAAAGTTGGCGGCAACTGGAACTCCAAGATTGTACTTGGCAATGAAGTTGCGACTGTTGAATCGTAGCCGAGCTGTTGGCGGAAACGCAGCCTTCAGTTCATCAACGGGAAGTGCACCGGGCTGCTTCCAAATGGTCAGTACGTAACGATGCAGGCCTAACAATAAGAGTCAGTTCATTTGTTGTCGTTTTCTTTCACAACTTGCACTGAAGGCACTTACCTGTGCCGTCCGGAGGGCCTGATCCAACGTACTCCATAATAGTGGTCCCTGAGGAAAAATCCGCCTTTTGAACATTTACAACCAACCAGTGCAGGACTTCACTGTAGGCCGGGTTCGCTCGACTCGGAGCATCTGGATCGGTGAAGAGCACCGTGTACAGTGCCGCCGGATCAACGTCTGACCAGCTAACCGAGGGGGTGTCCTTCACCTGAGTGGGCGTCAGCTCACCCCCCTGGTTCATCTCCACTCCTGACGGGTACTTGACCGTGGCCACAGACGACGGGGCGACGTCCAGGAGGTCGGGAACCACTTGATGAGCTTCCATTCTTAGGTAATCGTCCTGAGAGGTGCTGCTGTTGTTTTGCAATCAATAATATTGCCACTATTATGACAGTCTTATGTAACTGGGAGCTGAGAGTACCGGCAGTGCAGTGCAGCGGCTTGGCCAGTGCCGGACCATTTATACGCGTTTATCATCTCCCTTGCACACAGAGTACTCTACTGCTGATACTGTACTCTAATCATTTCTCTTTATTAGTCTCTGGTTTAATAGTAGTATGGAAAAAACAGTTTGGCAATGACTGTTGCAGTCTAATCTATCAATAGTCGTCTGTTAGAGGAGTGTGTCAATGTCATCACAAAGTCGTCTCTTGTCGTCTCTCGTCGAGGTTGAGCACGTCATTCTGCTGGACACACCACAACTTGCTTTTGGCCCACTAGCCAATTGTTCGCAATTGCTCAGCCCGTCAACTGCTGGTGAAGGATGGGCACGTAGTCGTCGTACTTTGCGGTGAAAAAGTTGGCTGCCACCGGCGTGCCCAGCTTGTACTCATCAACGAGGTGACGTGTCTTGAAGGCGTAACGCCCCTCCGAGCTTCGGTTGCTCGCTTTCGGTCGATCCAACTCCAGGCGGCCTTTCGGTTGTTTGAAGACAAGTAGGACGTAGCGGTGCACTCCGGAGTCCTCCTTTGGTCCGCTGCCGATGTACTCCGAGTAGACATCGCCCTTCTCAATGTCGTTCTCGGGGATGTTGGCCACCAGCCAGTGCAGTATCTCGCGGAACCTAGGGTCAGAGCGGCTGGGAGCGTCCGGGTCGGTGAAGACGAGTGTGTAGAGGGCGCCGGGCTCGGTTGGCCAGCGAACACTGACCGGCTGGTCCTTGACCTGCGTGGGCGTCAGCTCGCTGCCCAGGTTCATCGACACTCCGGAGGCGAACTTGACGTCGGCAATGCTGGCCGGAGGATGGTCAATGACGTCCGGCACAATGCCGTCCACCTTCATGGCCATAGCCAGCTTGGAGGCTTTCTGTGCTCTGATTGATTGGTCGAACTGTGATGTAAAGAAGTTGGCCGCCACCAGCTCAAGATTATGTTTTTCGGCAAAGTCAACGGTGTTGAATTTCAGTCGACCTTCTCTGCTCTGCGGGGGCTGCTCCAGCGTCAGCACCGAGCTCTGCTTGAAAACGCTGATCACATATCGGTGCAGACCGGCGTTCTCCGGCGTGCCCGGGCCCAGATACTCAAAGTACGACTCACCCAGGCTGATGTCATTGCCGGGAATGTTGAGCATCATCCAGTGCACCACCTGACTGAGGGAGCGATCAGTGGGCGTGGGCGCATCGACGTCTACCAGCAGCAGTGTGTACAGCGAACCCAGTTCGGTGGGGTACTTCACCGTGGCGGGGGCGTCTTTGGCCTGGCGGGGCGTCAACTCGGCGCCGGGTGCCACTGGGGCCACAGCCGCCGTCTCGGGCGAGAAGACCAGCTGGGCGAGCGCCGGCGGAGCGCTGGGCAAGACATCAGGCAGCAGGCCAGCGTCGGTGAACAGTTTTTCAGTGTCGTCCATGTCGGTGGTGGCCGTCGTCGGTGGTGGATAGAGCAGTGATCGAATCCAGCAGTACACTAAGACGATTGAGAGCATTGAGAAGTGAGGAGAAGAAGGGGATTGCAGTGGGCATTGAAAGAAGTGGGGGGCGGCTGCTACCGGGAAACGGTGGAGAGATCAACTCGCGCACACCAACATCAAAGTACTTGAGTGGGTTGATTGGATTGGTCGACTGACTGCTCATCAGCAGTGCAGGCACATTCCACTGGATCGTATATCAATGATGCTGGTGGTCATGGATACTACACAGTGTGATCCCTCATGAGGGATCAGTGGATCAGTACTTGCACAGAGAACAACAGCAACATCACACTGGCAAAGTAGCACAGTTTTATGGTTGAGGAATAGACAATAGAGAATTTATTGGTAGTCAATATAAAATGGCGCCATTTGTGTTTGTTTTGGGTGTCCAACATGCTACAAAGACTTTGTTTCATTAGAAACCCAGTTGGGCGTGCAGAAGCGGACAATAATCATCAAACTGCGCTTGATACAGACTTCCGGCAACCAGCTCGCCCAGGTGGTGCTCCTTCACAAAGTCACGCACTTTGAAGTTACTTCGGCCAGTAGCACTTTTGTTTGAAATTCTTTCCTTTGTCCAGTTGATCTTTCCAGACTGCCGGTAAACAAGGAAAGCATATCTGTGCAATCCAGTGTCTTTTGGTGGGCCAGAGCCGATGAATTCGACGATAGTGTCACCTGTGCTAATGTCATTCCCTTTGACATTCACCACCTGCCAATGTAGAAACTGGCCAAGACGTGGATCAGCCCGACTGGGCGCATCAGGATCCACAAAGAGGACAGTGTACAGTGCGTCGGTTTCAGCTGGCCAGGCAAACACACTGGGAATGTCCTTCACCACGGTTGGCGTTAGCTCATCACCATGAGAGAGGATGAGCGTTCCATTGGGATAGACTACCTCGGCACAGAACTTCGGCACCTGGTCGACCACATCAGGCACAACCTGGTGCGTCTTGAAAGCGGCCTCCACCAGTTTGGCTCGCCGTTCACGCACACTATCATCACACTGGGCCAGGTAGAAATTGCCTGCCACCAGCGACAGTTTGTGCTGAGCAATCAGTGCTCTGGTGTTGAAGCCAAGACGGTCCTTTAGTGTGCCGCTGGGAATCGATTGGGCATCAATTTTGGCGGATTGTTTAAACACCAGTATGACATATCGATGTAGCTTTGTACCTGTAGAGGAGGCAAAGTTAAACCATGAAAGATCATGTCTTGCAGCAAGCTCTAAACTTACCTTCCGGTGCACCAGCTCCAACGTATGCGTGCACTGTATCGCCTTTGGCAATGGTATCGCCGTCGTCACCCACATTAACCACCAGCCAATGGGCCACATCTCTGTAGGTGGGTATCTCCCGCGACGGAGCGTCCAGGTCAATGTTCAGGACAGTGTAGAGGGCACCCGGCTCAAGCGGCCACCTAAGCACACTGGGAGCATCTGCCACTTGTCGAGGAGTCAGCTCATTGCCAAGTGACATTGACACACCACTTGGAAACTGCACCTCAGCAACGTGCTCTGGGGCAGCGTCAATTGAGTCAGGAACTACACCGTGCGCTTCCATTTTTTAATTACAAAAAATTAGTCAGCGAAGATGACTTGGTCTGAAAAGTAACCACTACTTTAGCCGTCAAACTGTGGGCAGATTATATAATAGTATAACTGTCCCTTATCACTGTCCCTGTACCACCTTATCATCATATTGGAAACGTTTTGAGAACGTCAAGTGCAAAAGCACAAACAGTACTATTAATCAAAATGTCATTCGATATCAATTGTCTGCTAGTGAATACATTTATTTTTTTATTTACTTTGATGATTGGAGGCTCCCAGCGTTTTTAATGAGGGGTTTCTAGTCCCAGTTGCTTAAAAAGCTGTGGCACATAATCGTCATATGCTTAGCTTGCCCGGTAGAAGTTGGCTGCTACCAGTTCTTGAAGTCCGTTCTCCTTGATGAAACCTTTTAAGTCAAAGTTCATTCTTCCACTGATACTGCTGTTGGACGTGCGCTCCGTTGTCAAATTCAGTAGACCAGCTTGCTTGAAAATTAAAAACACGTAACGATTAATGCCGACCGCTTTTGGTGGTCCACTGCCGATGTACTCGACGCGAGTGTCCCCCTTTTCAACGGCATTTTCGGGCGAATTGACCACCAGCCAATGAAGAATGTCTCCACCGTTACTTCTCGTCTCTGCATTCCGTGCATCGACCAGCATCACAGTGTAGAGAGAATCCTTCTCTGCTCTCCACAGTATCTTCGCCGGAATGTCCTTCACCTGAGTGGGCGTCAGTTCATTGCCGGAGCGGATGAAGGCGCCTGAGCTGTAGAAGACAACAGCCGCCTGTTGAGGGGCAGCGTCCAGAAGGTCGGGAATGACCTGATGCAGTCGCAGAGCATCATCGAGCGCCTTGGCATTGCGGGCTCGCAAAAAGTCATCCGTTTGTGCCTGGTACAAGTTGCCAGCTATCAGCTGGAGATTGAACTTGATGGCAAAATCACGACTGCTAAACTTGAACCGAGCTTGGTAGGCGTCAAACTGGTCGGCCGATAGTGTCGCTGACTGCTTAAAAACCGTAAGCACATATCTATGAAGTCCGAGCCCTTCCGGTGGGCCCGACCCAACGTAGGGCACTACAGTTTGCCCCTTGCCTATTTCAGCTCCGGATGGGACGTTGATGACCAACCAGTGAAGAATTTCTCGGTAAATTGGCATGGCTCGTGAAGGTGCATCAGGATCTCTACAGTTTTTATATGGTTAGTAATAGTCATTACATCAGTATAGTGCTCACGTAAATAGGATCGTATACAGTGCGCCTGGCTCTGATGGAAAGTCAACCTCAGAGGGGGCATCTTTAACTTGAAGCGGTGTCAACTCATTGCCAAGTGACATTGACACTCCTGAAGGAAACTTGACAGTGGCTACATGAGGGGGGACAAAGTCTAAAATATCGGGCACTAGCTGATGAGCTTCCATTTTGTTGTCGCTAAAACAGTGCGGAAAATAGGCAACCAGAACACACAAAATAATGCAGCGTTTCATTGCTTTTTATATTATTAGGTAAGTCTAAACAAACACTTTACTGTTTGTGATAAAAAGTTTACTCTAAGTGCAAAATGATTGCATAGAGTGCTATTTATAAAACCCTCTTCATTTGCTACAGTGCGTTTCAGCACTGCACGTCAAGAGGAGTTTGCAAACAAAACAATAATTAACAGCCGAAATTTGCTTTTTCAGTGCAAATGTTGTTCAAAATTGGCAATACGTTTGATTCACGTAGCAAAACCAATTTTGCATAAATGAAATTTAAACATTTTTTTATTTAACAGTTTGCGTTTTTAAATAATTTGAAAACGCAAAATTGTATCAAAGTTTAACTTTGCAACAACAATTTTGTTTTAAGAAACCTTGACTATAACTCAACGCTGACAGAAAACACACCCCTTTTCACTTTCTTTTTCATACACTAAACAGAGTTAAGTTGCTGTGCCAGTGTAGAGGAAACAGAAGAAGACAGCATTGACCGATAATCACTTGTTTGTCAGGTGAAAAAAAGAGAAAAAGTCCTCCTCTGAAGCAGTGCCCATGTCCTAAATCAGCGAAAGCAAAAACAATGGAATTTGCACAGAGGAATTGAGCCATTGTCGCACGGTCATTGGCACACACACGCACACACAACAGAGCTGTTCTATTCATTTATTTCCCCAATGCCCAGTGTTCGCTACTAATGCCAATGTACAGTTCAATTCCTGTCTTGAAAAAGGGCGCCAGTTACTAGGCTGCATATTGAGGGGAAAAAGGGAGAAAAATAGAGAGTTGAACTGCTAATGTGCTAGTAGTTGTTCGGACGTAGTAGCACATCCTTGCTGACAGCACATTGTTTGACTCACTTTGAAGTTACTGCTGTTGCTAAAAAACTGCAGCTCAGCTTTGTCGTCGTCCTTGTCTGCTTTCAGCAGCAGCAGCAGCATCATCAGTGTGCACTGAAGCACTTCATCAAGCAGTGTCTTCGCAAACAGAAGAGTTTCATCATCATCATCCTCAACCACAAACTCGCATTATCTCACCAAGGCATCTTTTCCCTCTTATCGTCGTCTGTTGAAAAACGGCTTCCTCATTTTGCTGAAAACACCGAAGCCTTTAAAAAGCAACACATCCTGGCGTATTCCTGTCAATTCAAAGCGGCACTCGCCACCATGTACGCCGCCTTCTTTCTTTTGCTGCTGCTCATCGCAACTCGAGCCACCAGCGAGAACCAGAAGGTGGTCGAACGCTTTAATGAGCACGCCATTGTGCCTTCCGTTATCTCAACACCTCCACCGGCTTGTTTGATTGTCAAGTATCTGGCTGGAAACTTTACCGTTAAGCTCGGCAATGAGCTGAAACCAGACAGTACAAAGGAGGCCCCCTGTAATGTCACCTGGCCAGCGGAGGCGAGTTCGCTGTACACCTTGGTAATGGTCGATCCAGATGCTCCCTCGCGGAAGATGCCACTGGTCGGCGAAGTGCTGCATTGGCTAGTCATCAACATTCAAGACCCATCGAAAATCAGTGATGGCAAAGAGATTGTGCCGTATCTTGGTAATAGCATTAAAATGTGTGATTAAAATTCTTACTTTCTTTTTTTTCTGATTCAGGCCCTGGACCACCAGAAGGATCAGGTTTGCACAGGTACATCTTCTTGGCATTCAGACAACCAGCAAAACTCGTTTTGGATGAAAAAGACGAAATGAGGCGCGAAGTTCGCTACAAATTCAATACGAAAGAATTCGTTAAGCGATACAACCTCAGTTTGCCAGTTGCTGGGAACTTTTTCCAGGCACAAACTGATGACAGCGTTCGAATGAGGTGGAATCAGCGGGCAATTGCCACAATGCAAGCCAGTGGAATTGTTGGCGATGTCATTGACGTCGCACCACCTAAAGCTGCCATGATCAAATGGCCAAATGAAGTGATATCACTTTTTGGCTTGGAACTGACGCCCACTCAGGTGAAAGATCAACCAGAAGTGAAATGGCCATCTGAGGTAACAACAAATTAACCTAAAACATTCAACAATAAAATGACTGATTGCTTTCTATTTTTTTAGCCTAATGCTCTTTACACTATCATTTTTAGGTAAGTGACTGCACAGAGATGTGTAATGTGAAATGTAGCTATAACATCTTTTTACACAGTGACCCTGACGCTCCAAGTCGCAAGAATCCAATTCGCCGCGAGTTCCTACACTGGCTTGTAGTGAACATAAAAGACAATGACATTGGCTCAGGTCAGACAATTGCAGAATACATTGGCTCAGGCCCGCCAAAAGATACTTCCAAACACCGTTATGTCCTTCTGGTCTTCAAGCAATCGGCCAGATTGTCTCTGGATCAGCCTCGAATTAGCAACACTAACGCAACGGGCAGAGCCAACTTTAACACCCGAGAGTTTGCCAAAAAGCACAATCTCGGTAATCCTGTAGCTTCAAATTTTTTCGAAGCACAATACGATGATTACACACCGATACTGCATGCACAACTAAGTGCTAAGAAAAATTAAAATTATGCTAAGTTTATTTATCAAAACGCCAAATGTTTGCAATAAATTTTAAATTCACAACAATTGTTTTATCAAAAAAAACTTGCTTTGTTTTATTTTTTCAAGTGCATATTTAACGATTTTGAAATAAACATTGCAAAAATGCAGCAATATTTTTAAAATGTTTTGAATTTTTCAATATTAAAAACATCGCTTTTTATGGCACTTGATCAGCTATAAAAAAATAAATGGATATCATTTTCTGTCAACAAACTGATCAGATCATAAAAAGCAGTGCACTTGCCTTACTGACTAAAAAAGTTTCATCGCTTGAAAGTTAAAAATCTTTGATCCTCAAAGCTTTTTTAATTTAAAATGTTGACAACATTGTTTAAGAACTATAAAAAACACTTTTCACCTCATTTAGTGCCTGTTCGGCGCCAATTTGCCGCTAACAAAAGCTAAAGCCATGGGCAAACTGACAATTTGGCAAAAAGATAAGGGAAAATGAAAAAAGAGATCACTTTCGACAGCTTTAACAACTTGCACTGGCTTGGAAAAATTGGAAACGAGTAAACAGGACAGTGATTTACTTTCTGAAAACAACTACACAGATCATTAAATTTTAGACAACAAAACATAAAAGAACATCATCTTAAAGTTAATTAATTGAGAGTGCACCGCACTAGCAGCAAATGAAGTGAAGGTGTCAGCAAGTGAGTGCAAGCAGAACAATGTCATTAACAAAAACGTTATTGTTATTCAAACATTCAGCCTAATTAGTGGACGAGGCAAACATTAAAATTAAGATAAGCTGATTTGTGATACAACGCAGGACACAGTGGTGGTTCGGTTTTAGAGTTCAAACGGAAAAAGAGTATTGCTCTTTGAAGAAGAACATGATCTAACTTCCCTAAAAAAATGATGTTTCTCCATTTCAACGCACTTTTTTGTTTCTATAAATTACATCGTTTAAGATATCGAGAAACTGTTTTCACACAACAAACAAGCTAAATGGCATCTTTCAAATAGTACTAAACTTGAGGTGATTCGAACACCAGGTGCATTTTTAAGATCATAATTTCGAACTTTCCGAATAAGTTCTATACAATTTGTTTTGACTCTAAAAAATACACCTTGAAAGTTACCGAGTTGCGGTTTTTGCCTAAATACTTAGCTTACGAATACCTACTTACTAGCGTTAAATTCAGCAGGATTTGACCTTTGAAGGTAATTATTACGGCCATTTCAAAAGAGTGATCACAACATTCGCCCCATTTTTGGTCAGAATGTTAGGAATCCATGTGAGACATTTTCAAAAAAGGTTTTTAAAAATAGATTAGACATAAAAAATTGTAGAGTGAAGAAACGAGTAGATTTTGAGATAATCTGGATTAAGTTTGACCAAAATTCCATTGATTTCAATGAAATGGAAAATTCAGCTAAAAAAATTCCATAGAGGGCGACTGTATCTCACACTGAAAACTGTAGAGATACACAAAATACATAGAAAATGGTCAACTTTGGACCCGATTTGCTCAAAAACTACTCGATTCTTCACTCTAAGATTTTTTATGTCTAATCTATTTTTAAAAACCCTTTTCAAAAATGTATCACATGATTTCCTAATATTCTGACCAAAAATGGGGCGAAGGCCTATGGACACTTGTGATCACTCTTTCATATATTAATTCTATATGATTTTTTGTGTTTACATTTATGATTCTAGAAATTACATCGTTCAAGATTTAGAAACTCAGTTTTATCTGAAAGCAATGCAAAGTAGTGCCTATCTTATGGTATTAAGTTAAAGTTAATTTGGTTAACGTAAGTATTTATTATGACCAGTTACAGATTTCATAAAAATTCTTATATTAATTCCATATGATTTTTTACATTTACATTTATGATTTTATAAATTACATCTTTCATGATATCTTAACATTGTTTTACTTGAAAACAATGCTAACTACTACCTATCTATTAATTACAAATTTAGGTTGATTTGATTTACGGAAGTAATTATTAAAACCAGTTTTAATTTTTGTACAAATCCCTATTTAAACTCTACATATGATTTTTTGCGTTTACATTTATGGTTCTATAAATTACATCTTTCATGATAATATGACGCGGTTTAGTTTAAAAACAATGCTAATAAGCACCTATCTATTGATGTTAAATTTGAGTTGACTGGACTACTAAAAGTATTTTTTATAATGGATTTTCCAAATGACACTGAACAAAATTTTTCACAAATTAACCAGCCAAGTAAACCCCAAATGTTGAAGGCTGGTGTCATTTGGTTG